>Ga0335085_10009334_pt1 | contig 14817 bp, 12 predicted proteins | sample Lox_Sample_45_FD_206712 | JGI IMG/M metagenome (GOLD analysis project Ga0335085, IMG submission 206712) | Soil microbial communities from Loxahatchee National Wildlife Refuge, Florida, United States - Lox_Sample_4.5 | ecosystem: Environmental > Terrestrial > Soil > Wetlands | place: USA... | reverse complement strand
AATCATGCCCCGGCGGAGTTCGGTGCTCAGGTCCGCCGGGCTGGGGAAGTACCTGTCGAGCGCCTCCCAGGTTTGCTCAAGTGAGGCCGAATGGCTGCCCTCTTCGACCACGATCGGGCGGAGGGTGGGGCTGTTCATGGCCTGGGCGCACACCCGGGCGAAGTACGAGTCCTGGCCAAGCGCCTCGAACCGGTCCGTCCACGGCCGCACCAGGCAGCCGAGCAGTTCCCCGAGCGTGGCCGAGTCGTCCAGGCCGGCCAGCAGCTGCGTACGGGAACGTTCCACTTCGGTCGTGAAGCGGCGCGTGATCGCCCGGACCAGATCGGCCTTGGTGCCGAAGTGATAGCCGGCCACCGAGGTGTTGCCCTGGCCTGCCGCCTCGGCGATGCGCCGGTTGGAGGTCGCGAAGATGCCCTGCTCCGCGAACAGCCGCTCGGCGGTGTCGAGGATCAGCTCGCGAGTCGAGGCCTTGCCGTTGCCGGCCGTTCCCGCGCCGGCGGACCGGGCACGGTCCGCCGTCATGCGGTCGGTGGCTGGAACGTGCCCTGCTGCGCCAGCCGGGCGAAGTTGACCGTGCTTCCCGCCGTCGTGCCGCCGTCGACCGGCATGACTATGCCTGTCACGTAGGCCGAGCGGTCGCTCGCCAGGTACAGCGCCGCCTCGGCGATATCGGCGGCCGTGCCGGCACGCTGCAGCGGCCGCGTGGCGTCCATCATCTTCCTGGTGGCGGTCACCCTCGCGTCCGCGTCGGCCTGTCCCGCGACCGAACTTGCCAGCAGCGGGGTCACGATGTGACCAGGCGCGATGCAGTTGACCCTGATGTTGTGCTCCGCGAGGGCGATCGCGGCCGACTTGCTCGCGTGGATCACGGCCGCCTTGGACGCCCGGTAGGTGATCACCGACCGGCCCGCGGTCACGCCGCCGATCGAGCTGACGTTGATGATCGACCCACCGCCGGCCGTGGCCATGTGCCGCGCCGCGTGCGTGGTGCCGGCCAGCACGCCGAGCACGTTCACTCCCATGACCCGGTTGAAGTCGGCGAGGTCGTCGTCGAGGAAGCTGCGGTGCATCGTGCCGGACACGCCGGCGTTGTTGACCATCACATGCAATCCCCCGAACGAGTTCAGCGTGAACTCGACCAGGCCACGGACATCATCGGGGTCGGAGACGTCGACCGCGCGGAAGAGCGCCGAAGGGCCGAGCGATTCCGCCAGTTCCTTGCCCAGGTCCACGTTCAGGTCGGCGATGACCACCCGCGCCCCTTCGGCCGCGAACCGCTCGACCATACCGCGGCCAAGCCCGCTGGCTCCGCCGGTGACGATCGCGACCTTCCCGCCTAGCTCACTTCCGTTCACATGCCCCCCTTCACCAGGTGACCGGGAGGTGGTACACCCCGTACGCGATGCCGTCGTGCTTGAACTCGATCTTGTCCAGGGTAGTGGCAAGGCTCAGGGTGGGGATGCGGCGGAAGAGGGTGCCGTACACCACCTGCAGCTCGACCCGCGCGAGCTGCTGGCCGATGCACTGGTGCAGGCCGAAGCCGAACGCATGGTGGGCCGAGGCCGGCCGGCGCAGGTCGAGAACGTCGGGGTCGGGGAAGGCGCGGGGGTCGCGGTTACCGGAGGCAAGCTCGATGAGTATGCCCTCGCCGGCCTTGATGGTCTGGTCCCCGATCTCAATGTCCTCCTTGGCGATCCGGCGCTGGCCCATGTGCACGATGCCGAGGTAGCGCAACAACTCCTCCGCTGCCTTCGCCGCCACCTCGGGGTCATCGGATTCCCGCAGGATGGCCAGCTGGTCGGGGTGCTGGAGCAGGGCCGCGGTGGCCAGCGCGATCATGTTGGCGCTGGTCTCGTGGCCGGCCACGAACAGCCCGACCCCCATGGCGGCGGCCTCTTCGACGTCGACCTCGCCAGCGGTCACCCGCTGCGCCAGGTCAGAGACCACGTCGTCGAGCGGTTCGGCCGCGCGGGCCCTTACCAGGTCGGCGAGATAGTCGTGCTGCCAGCGGAAGGTCGCCATCTGGGCCTGAGCGTCGACGTCCTTCTTCATCCCGACCGACGCCTGGGCGGCGAACGTCGCGTGGTCCTCGTACGGCACGCCCATGATGGTGCAGATCATCCGGGTCGGCAGCGGCAGCGCGATCGCCTCGACCAGGTCGGCCGGCTTGGGCCCGGCCAGCATCTGGTCGATGAGGTCGTCGGTGATCTCCTGGATCACCGCCCGCATCGCGTTGACCCGCTTGAACGTGAACGGGGCAGTCATCATCCGGCGGAATCGGGTGTGCTCGGGCGGGTCGGTGTTGAACACCGAAGGGGCCCGGTGCGGCGCTATCCGCTCCATGCCCGCGTGCCAGTGCGGGAACCCGGGCAGGCGGTCGTTCACGCTCACCCGCGGGTCCGACAGCAGGGCCCGCTGCTCGGCGTGCCCGGTGATGATCCACGGGGTGCTGTCGTTCCAGATCCGGACCCGGGAGACCGGGTGCTTGGCGGCCGCCTCCCGCAAGTGCAGCGGCGGGTCGAACGGGCAGCCCGCTTCCCTGCTCATCGGGAAGAACGGGGCGTCGGCGCTGCCAGCCGCCTCCTGAGACTGCGAAGAGGTCATCTCGCTCCTTGTGGTGCCGCTTGAGCTGGCCGGTTGGGCTCAGTCCTGAATCTGGATCGCCAGCGCCGGGCAGACCCCGGCCGCGCGCCGCACGTCGTCTTCGTCGGCGGCGTCGGGGGTGGCGTTCACGAGGACGACGACGCCGTCCTCGTCCCGCTGGTCGAAGACATCAGGCGCGGCTGCCACGCACTGACCTGCTGACACGCATCTGTCCTGGTCGACTGCGACTCTCACGAATGGCTCCTGTCTGTCCTCGGCCGCTTGCTGGTGACGGTAACTCTAAGCCCGTCCTTAAGTCAATCGACTGACTTAAGCGAAATTTTTAGTTCCCAAATAGTCGCTGGTAGAGCATGAATTTGGCAATGATCTCGAAGCGCAGCTCTGGACACTTTTAAATCACGTGGTTGACACCGGTGGGAGGTTGGTGTTCCACTCACGTTCATGACCACTCAGACCGAGCCGACTGCGTTCTACCCGCCGGAAGGGTTCGGAGCGCCCAAGGATCGCCACGCCTCCGGGGCCGCCCCGGTCGGCCTGCCTGCCGGGACGCAGGTGTTCTCCGCGGACAACCACATCTCGCTGGCCGAGGACATCTTCTACGAGCGCCTGCCGGCCTCGATGCGGGAGCACGCGCCGCGCATCTGGTATCGCGACGGCGCCTTCGAGCTCGGTGCCATGGACACGTCGTTCCTGCCGCCGCAGTTCACCCACGTGCTGATGCAGTACGACCCGCTGGAGGGGTCGAGCACCGCGGACCTGGACAGGCGGCTTGAGCAGCTCGCCGCCGACGGCGTGATGAGGGAACTCGCCTTCCCCAACGCGGTGCTCGCGCTGCTGCACTTTCCCGACAAGGCGCTGCGGGAGGCGTGCTTCCGCGTCTACAACGAGTACATCGCCGAGCTGCAGGAGCGGTCCCGCGGGCGGTTCTACGGTGTCGGCCTGATCAACTGGTGGGACGCCGCCGGGGCGACCCGGACGCTCACCGAGCTGAAGGCGCTCGGCCTGAAGACGTTCCTGCTGCCGCTGAACCCGGGTAAAGACGACGACGGCCAGGTGATCGACTACGGCGGCGACGCGATGACCGGGGTCTGGGACGCGATCGAGGAGTCCGGCGTCGCCGTCGCCCACCACATCGGCGAGACCGGGCTGAGCACGCCCTGCCAGCACAACATGATGCTGGTGGCGATGATCTGCCAGGTCGCGTCGTTCCGCGAGATGTTCGGCAAGTACCTCTTCACCGGCATACTCGACCGGCACCCGGGGCTGAAGATCGGGTGGTTCGAGGGCGGGGTCAACTGGGTGCCGGCCGCACTGCAGGACGCCCAGCACATGCTGGCGTCCTACCAGCACATGGCCAACCGCGCGGTGGAGCACGACGTCCGGCACTACTGGCGGACCCACATGTACTCCTCGTTCATGGTGGACCCGCTCGGGCTTAGCCTGATCGACCAGATCGGCGCGGACCGGATCATGTGGTCCTCGGACTTCCCGCACAACGAGAGCACCTTCGGCTACTCCAGGCGCTCGCTGTCGGCCGTCGTCGATTCTGTCGGTCCGGAACGGGCGGAGCAGATCGTCAGCGGCAACGTGCAAGCCTTCCTTGGCGTCTAGCAGGTGCGGCATGACTGTCACTGACATCCCCGACGTCCCCGACATCGCCCGCATGCGGCGGGAGACCGGACAGAAGCTGCGTGACTCGATGGCCCGCCACGGCGTCGACGTCCTGGTCCTGATCGGCAACAGCAAGGTCAGCTACGCAACCGGCGTGAGCTGGCCGCTTGGCGACTCAGGGCTGGCGCATGTGGACCGGCCGGTCGCGGTGGTGCTCGCCGACGACCCGGAACCGCACCTGTTCATGCCGTTCCGCGAGGGTGCCGTGCCCGGGGCGGAGCTGGCCGCCGGCCACCTGCACGACCCGGTGTACCTGGAGTACGACGAGGGCGCGGAGCTCTTCGCCGCCCAGCTTGCCGAACTGGTGCCGTCCGGCGCCGTGATCGCCGTCGACGAGCTCACCGGGGCCATGCGGCGCATACAGCACCGCTTGTTTCCCGCCGGCCTCGTCGACGCGGGGCGGATCGTCAGCGCGGCCAAGGCGGTCAAGACCGCCGACGAGCTTGCCTGCATGCGGCGGGCCCTGCGGATCACCGAGGAAGCCATCGCCGATGTCGAACGGGCAGTGGCTCCTGGAGTCCGCCAGGTGGACCTGTCCGGCCGGTTCGTCCGCCGCGCGTTCGAACTTGGCGCGACCGCCAACGTGCTCGACCCGATCTGGCAGGTGATGCCGCCAAGCCGGGCGGAAGGCGTGTGGACCATCCACGGTGACCTGGCGCTGCCGCTGCTGAGCACCGAGCGCGAACTGGTCCGCGGTGACGTGCTGTGGGTCGACGTGAGCGTCAGCTGGGGCGGGTACTGCTCGGACTTCGGGCGCACCTGGGTCGTCGGCCAGGATCCGTCGCCGCGGCAGCGGGCGCAGTTCCGGCGGTGGACCGAGATCGTTGACGCGGTCCACGCGGTGACCAGGGCCGGGGCGACCGGTGCCGAGCTGACCAAGGCAGCGATCGAAGCCCACGGCGACGGCACAAGGCCGTGGGTCAAGCACTTCTACCTCGGGCACGGCCTAGGGGTCGACGCGGCCGAGATGCCGTTCGTCGGCACCGACCTGGGCGACCAGTTCGACCAGAGCCTGGTTCTCGAGGCAGGCAACATCCTCGTACTCGAGCCGATCGTCTGGGAAGACGGCACCGGCGGCTACCGCGCTGAGGAAGTCATGCTGATCACCGATGACGGGTACATCATGCTCTCCGACTACCCCTTCACGCCCTATGGCGACTGAGATCCGGCCGGACGACCGCGCACTCCGCTTCGGGCGGCGGGAGCGCGCGCTGGCCCAGATGAAAGCCCATGACCTCGACGTTCTCGTTGTGGGACGGACCGCCAACGTCCGTTACGTGACCGGCACCCCGACCCTGTGGACGGCAGGCACGTCCTCGTTCGGCCCCGCCTGCATGCTGGTGCGCTCCACCGGGTCCATCCACCTGCTCAGCACCTGGGACGAGGGGATTCCCGAGGACATTCCCCGGGAGAACCTGTTCGGCCTCACCTGGAACCCGATGAACACGATCGAGGTGCTGCGGCGCGTCGAGGGCACGGCGGGGGCCCGCCGGGTGGGCACCGACGCCATGTCACCGACCTTCGCCCAGGTGCTGCCGGTCGCCTTTCCGGCCGCCGAGCTTGTCGACGGCGAGCTGGCGATGCGGGCGGCGCGCAGGATCAAGACCGCCGAGGAGCTTGCCGTGCTCCGCCAGGCGGTCACGGTGGCCGAGACCAGCCTGGCCAGGGCGGTCGCCGAGCTGCGCCCCGGTGTGACAGACAAGGAGCTGGCCGGCGTGCTGCTTGAGGCGGCCGCCGCGGGCGGGGTGACCACCCCCGCGGACCAGGACGCCGCGGTTATCACCAGCCGCGAGCATCCCTGGCGGCGGGCGGGCGGTGACGGCCGTGCCGCGGCCGGGGACCTGGTCGCCTTCACCGCGGGGGTCGTCGCGCACGGCTACATCGCCGAGGTCGGCCGGACCTATGCCGTGGCCAGTGCTGACGGGGTGGGCGCGGTACCGCATGCGCTGGCCGCGAGGTGCGACCGGGTGTGGGAACGTCTGCTCGCGGCCTGCCGCCCGGGTGCCCCAGCCAGCGACCTGCTTGACAGCTACACCGGGGCCGGCGAGACCCTGCCGCCGATGCCGGTCGCCCGCGGGCTTGGCCTCGGCTTCGACCCGCCGGTGGTGACCGGCGGGCTGCCGCGGACCGCACGGGACGAGCGGATCGAGGCGGGCATGGTGCTCGCGCTCACCGGCTACGTGTGGGAAGCGGGCACCGGAGCGGCCTTCCGCCGCGACACCGTGCTGGTCACCAGCGACGGTCCCGAACTGCTGACGACCGCCCCCGCCGGCCCCGTCGGCTAGACCGGCCCGATCAACTACGAGGAGTCTCCTTGCCCGCCGCCGCGCATCCGAGTCCGGAAGAGATCGTCGTCTACCAGAAGGACCCCGCCACCAAGATCGCCACCATCACCCTCAGCCGTCCCGAGCGGCTGAACGCGCCCACCAGCGCGGCCCGGCTGCGCTACGCCGAGTTGCTGCACCGCGCGAACATCGACGACGACGTGAAGGTGCTCGTCATCCGCGGCCTCGGCCAGGATTTCGGCAGCGGTGTCGACCTGCCGGAGTTCATGGGGGCGCTGAACGGCGAGGACGACGGCCCCCGGCTGGCCGAGTACCACCTCACGCCGGACGACGACGTGCGGCTGCCCCCGCGCGACTCGTTCCGCGGGGGTGCGCAGCTCACCCAGTGGTTTGCCAATCCTCGCGGCGGCTGCCGGAGCCTGCAGGAGTTCAAGAAGATCAGCATCGTCGAGGTCAAGGGCTACTGCTACGGGTGGCACTTCTACCAGGCCGGGGATGCCGACCTGGTGATCGCGTCCGACGACGCGCTGTTCGGGCATGCCTCATTCCGCTACCAGGGCTGGGGTCCCCGCATGTGGACCTGGGTGCAGATGATGGGCCTGCGCAAGTTCCAGGAGATGGTCTTCACCGGGCGTCCCTTCACCGCGGCAGAGATGTACGACTGCAACTTCCTCAACAAGGTCGTACCGCGTGACCAGCTTGAGGCCGAGACCGAGAAGTACGCGCTGGCCTGCGCGCGCAACCGGCCGACCGACACCGTGTTCCAGCAGAAGCTCTTCTTCGAGCTGTACAAGCAGTTCCAGGGCGAGAATATGGGGTCGATGCTGACCGGCCTGTTCGAATCGCTCGGGCACTACGCCCGCCCGGACCAGACCGAGATGACGCTCAACAGGGACGTTTTCGAGCGCGGGCTTACCAACGCGGTCAAGGACAACGACGCGCAGTTCCCGCCCGACTTCCGGCTCAGCCGCTCTGGCAGGGCACAATCCGACGGGGCCAGGACCGACGGAGAGGGCCCGTCATGAGCCCGCTCGACGGCTACCTGATCGCCGACCTGTCCAGCGGGATCGCGGGCGCGTACTGCACGCGGCTGCTGGCCGACGGCGGAGCCACGGTGGTCAAGGTTGAGCCGCCCGAGGGTGACGCCCTGCGCAGCTGGACCGCCTGCGGTGAACTGCCACCGGACGGCACCGACGCCCCGCTGTTCAGCTACCTCGCGGGCGGGAAGCAGAGCGTCGTCTTCGGACCGGACGGCGAACAGGCGGCCGCGGACCTCGGCGAGCTGCTGGATCGCGCGCACGCCGTGGTGTGGTCGCCAGGCCCGGCCGCCAGGGTGGCCGACCGGGTGGCCGGCGGTACTGCCGACGGTGGCGCGCCGCGGTCGCTGCTGGCCGCCCACCCGCACCTGGCGGTGGCCGCGATAACGCCGTTCGGCCTTGACGGGCCGTGGCAGGACAGGCCGGCCACCGAGTTCACCCTCCAGGCCTGGTCCGGCGGGATCGTCGGGCTTGGCCGGGGAGCGCCCGACCGGGCGCCGGTGCACGTCGGCGGCCAGGTGGGGGAGTGGCTGTCCGGCGCGTACGCGGCGATCGGCATCCAGGCGGCGCTTGCTGGCGCGCGCGGGACCGGCCCTGGACTTGCCAACACAGGGCAGCTCATCGACCTGTCGATGCTCGAAGTCGCGGTGTTGTGCCTGACCTACTACCCGGTGACCTTCTTCGAGACGCTGGGCCGGCCCTGGCGGTCCGAGCGCTCGCTGTTCCAGCCCGGCGTCGCCACGGCCAAGGACGGTCTGGTGGCGCTGGGGTGCGGCACCGCGCAGCAGTGGTTCGACCTGTGCGCCATGGTGGGCCATCCGGAGTGGATCGCCCCCGCCGCGCCGGTCCGCATCGGCGAGCTCACCCACCGGCACGCACCGGAGCTGCGCGAATGGGTCGCCGACCACACGGTCGCGGACATCAGGGACCTGGCCACGGCCTTCCGCATCCCCAACGCGCCGGTCAGCAGTGGCGCGACCGTCACCGAGCTTGAGCACATGCGGGTGCGCGAGGTATTCCGCCGCAATCCGCGCGACGGGTTCCTGCAGCCGGCCGGGCCGTACCGGCTGTCACCCGACGTGCTGGCTCCGGCGCGGCCGGCCCCGCGGGCCGGCGAGCACAACGGCACCTGGCGGGACATCGCCGCCGCGGCGCGACTGTCCCGTCAAGCACCGCGTCCGTGCGGATCCGCCGCCGGGAGCCAGCTGCCGTACGCCGGCCTGCGAGTGCTCGACCTGACAGCCTTCTGGGCCGGGCCTTCCGCCACGCACATCCTGGCGATGCTCGGCGCCGAGGTGATCCACGTGGAATCCACTACCCGGCCGGACGGCGCCCGGATGATCGCCGGGATTCCGGTGACCGAGGACCAGTGGTGGGAGAAGTGCCCCATCTTCCGTGCGCTCAACACCAACAAGAAGAGCGTCACGATTGACTTCCAGACCGAGCGCGGACTGGAACTGCTCAAGAAACTGATCGTCACCAGCGACGTCATCGTCGAGAACTACACGCCGCGGGTCCTCGACCAGATCGGGCTTGACTACGACCGGGTCCGGGCCCTGCGCCCCGACATCGTCATGGTGCGCATGCCGGGATTCGGCCTGACCGGCCCGATGCGTGACAACCCGGCGTTCGCCTATGTCATCGAGGACGCGGCCGGCCTCACCTGGCTGACTGGGTACCCCGACGACAACCCGGTTGAGCCGTACTCGCTCGGCGACCCGAACGCCGGCCTGCACGCGCTCAACGGGCTGCTGCTCGCCCTGGAACACCGGCGCCGTACTGGGGAGGGCGTCCTGGTGGAGGCGGCCATGGTGGAGGCGGCCGTCAGCATCGCCGCCGCGCAGCCGATCGAGTTCTCCGCGTTCGGCACCGTGCTGCAACGTGACGGCAACCGCGGGCCGCTTGCCGCGCCGCAGAACCTGTACCGGTCGGCCGACACCGACGAGTTCGGCCGCCTGGACGCGTGGGTCGCCATCGCGGTCGCCACCGATGAGCAGTGGGCCGCGCTGGCCGGCGCCCTCGGCCACCCGGCCTGGGCCGCCGACCCGGAACTGTCCACCGCGGCCGGCCGCCGGGCCAGGCACGGCGTGCTCGACGAGCACCTCGCCGCCTGGTGCGCGGACCGGACCAGGGACGAGATCGTCGAAGTGCTGTGGGAGGCAGGGGTGCCGGTGGCGAAGGTGATGCAGCCACATCGCCAGGCCGAGCTGCCGCCGCTGCGGGCGCGCGGATTCTTCGAGCTGACCGAGCATCCGGTGGGGCCGCCCGCCAGGCAGAGCACCATCCCGATGCGCCTGTCCGACGGACCGGAGCGATTCCACCGCAGTCCCGCTCCGCTGATGGGCGAGCACAACCGCGACGTGCTCAGCGAACTCGGCGTGGACGCGGCCGAGATCGCTGAACTCGAGGCGGCGGGGATCATCGGGCGCGCGCCGCGGATGAGCTAGCACACGCCACCGCCAGTGGCGGCAAGAAGAAAGGAGCAGGTGACATGGAACGGACTGCCTGGGCAAGCCAGCCGAAGTCGCGAAAACCTCGCTCACCACCCACCCGTTAGTCTGTCACTCGGAGACGGACGCCCGCGGACGTCAGGCAGGAGGCCAAGGACAGCGTGAGTCAACCCAAGAGATCCTTCGGGCGCGCAGCAGCCGCCGAGGAAGGTTCTGACGGGCGGCGCGCCGGCTCCATGTCGGACAGCAGAGGGCCGGACAGCAGAGGGCCGGAGGGCAGGGGACAGGCAAGATCCCTTATTCTCGATGCAGCAGAATGGCTTTTCGGCGAGCACGGGATCTCTTCCGTTTCCAACCGCCAGATCGCCGCGGCAGCGGGTCAGGGAAATACATCGGTCGTAGGGTACTATTTCGGTTCCAAGGATGAACTGGTACGTGCCCTAATTCGCCGGTTCGAAGGAGAAGCCGCGGTCCTGCGCATTGCGATGCTGAATCAGATCGATGATTCGGCAGAACTGCGGGACTGGGTTAGGTGCCTTGTATTCCCCTATACCGACGCGCTGGCCGCGAGAAGGCCGCCTACCTGGTACGCGCGCCTGAACGCGCAGATCATGGCGGACCCGATGCTGCGGAACATCCAGCTGGAGGAGGCAAGCGCAGCGTCGCTGCAGCAGGTCATCCACGGTCTGGAGATCTCCATGGCGGGCCTGCCCGCCTCCGTCCGCAGCGAGCGCGCCCTGATGGCCGGCCACATTATCATCCAGACCTGCGCGGATTTCGAACGCGGTCTGGCGGATGCGGCCCCGGCAAGCGGAAAGACCTGGCGCAAAGTCGGCAGCGGGCTTGTTGACGCTCTCGTCGGTCTTTGGACGGCCCCAGTCTCTCATTAGAAATACCCGACAAAGACGGCAGAGACGCGGAGGTCTCGCATGTCGGAAGCACCGTCGAGCATGGTCGATCGAGTCGTCTTGATTCTCAGCGTCTTCGAGCGCTCCTCCGGAGCCCTGACCGCCGGACAGATAAGCGTGCGCAGCGGTATCCCGCGCTCGTCGGTTCAGCGGATCCTGCAGCAGCTGGTCACCGCCCGCTGGCTGAAGCGTTACGAGGACGGATACGCACTCGGCCTGCGCATGTTCGAAATCGGCAGCCTGGTCGCGCACCGCAGCCGGATCAGCTGCGCCGCGCGACCGTTCATCCATGAACTCGCGGACCGGACCGGCCAGGTGGTGCACCTGGCCGTCCTCGACCAGCAGGATGTCGTCTACCTGGACAAGGTCGGCAGCACTTTCGCCGACACGCTGCCCTCCCGGGTCGGCGGGCGCTTCCCCGCCCACTGCACCGCGGTCGGCAAGGTGCTGCTGGCCTACTCGCCAGCGGCCACCGTCAGCGAGTACCTGGCGACGGGCCTGCGGCGGCGGACGGAGGCGAGCCTGGCGACGCCGGCCGCCCTCCAGGCGGCGATCGTCAGCATCCGCGACTCGGGATACGCGACAGAACGGGACGAGGCCGTGCCCGGTGTCGCCTGCGTCGCCGCCCCGATCCGCAATTTCGACGAGGTCGTCGCCGCGGTATCGGTCTGCGGGCCGCGTGACCAGATGCGCGCGAGGGACCCGCGGCCGCTGGTGCTGTGGACCGCGGCGGAGATATCCCGGAGCCTGATGACGGCCGGTTCAGCGCTCGCCCTGTCCGGCCCGGTGCGAGAGGCGGCGGGGCAGTGACGGAGAGCGTGCTTGGCAGGGGAGCGACCATCATGGCGGCGTTCGAGGGCGATCAGCCGGTGCTGAGCCTGCACGAGCTGGCCAGCCGCACCCGGCTGCCGAAGTCGACCCTGCACCGGCTGGCTGACCAGCTGTGCGAGGTCGGCTGGCTGGAACGCGAGCACCGCGGCTATCGCGTCGGCCTGCGGATGTTCGAGCTCGGCGCACTAGCGGCCGAAGCGAACCGGCTCCACCAGGCGGCGGCTCCGCACCTGCAGGCGCTGGCGGCGCGGACCGGGTTCGCCGTCCACCTCGCGCTGCTCGACCAGGCCGAGGTGGTCTACCTGCAACGGCTCGTGGCCGGCCCGGTCCGGGTGCCGAGCAGGGGCGGCGGCCGCAAGCCCGCCTACTGCACCGCGCTCGGCAGGGCGATCGCGGCCTACGACGAGGACGCCATGCACGCGCTGTGCGTCGCCCCGATGCCGCGCCGGACGACCAAGACCATCACCGAGCCAGCCGCCCTGTGGGCCGAGCTTGAGCAGGTCCGCCAGGCGGGGCTTGCGCTGGACCGCGGCGAGGCATACGAGGACCTGGCCTGCGTCGCCGCGCCGGTCCGCGGCGGCGGTGCCGCGATCGGTGCGGTTTCTGTGGCCGGGCCCGCCAGCCTGATGCGCTGGGGCGTGGCGAGCGAGGCGGTGCGCTCGGCGGCCGCCGCGGTCTGGAACGCCACCGTCAGCGGTCCAGGCCGCTGACCGGCGCCGGACCGCCACCTGACAGGCAGGTGGCGGCCGGTGTGGCGGGCCGGGTGCCGGTCACGGCTCCCCGGCACCGGCCATGTGCAGGGCGGCGATGTAGCCGAACACCGTCGTGTTGGCGATGCTCGCCCCGGCACCCGGGTACGTGCGCCCGAAGACGGAGGCCGCCATGTTGCCAGCCGCGTACAGCCCGGGGATCGCCTGGTTGTCCTGGTCGAGCACGCGGGCGTGCTCGTCGCAGACCACGCCGCCCATCGTGCCCACGTCCCCCGGGTAGATCGGCACCGCGTAGAACGGCGCCCTGGCGACCGGGCCGAGTGACGGGTTCGGCTTATGCCCGGGATCGCCCAGGTGCTTGTTGTAGGCGGAGACGCCGCGCCCGAAGTCCGGGTCGGTACCCGCGGCGGCCCCGAGGTTGAAGTGGCTCACGGTGCCGGCCAGTACCTGCGGGTCGAGGCCGGTCAGCCGCGCCAGGTCTTCGATGGTGGCGGCCTGCTTGATCCAGCCGTCGGCCAGCCACTGCTGCGGCAGGCGGCCGGGTATCACCTTGGCGAGCTCACGGAACCTTGGCATGTGATTCACCCACGGCACCGAGCGGCGGTAGGCGTCGTCGAAGATGAGCCAGCAGGGGACGCTGTCGCATCCGTACATCGCCCGGCCGACCTCGACGTAGGAGTTGGCCTCGTTGACGAACCGCTGGCCGCGGTTGTTCACGAAGATGGCATGCGGGTAATCCCGCGCGATCGTCAGGGTGGACCCGCCCATCTCCTTGCGCGGGGACGGGAGCCAGATCGCCTCGTCCATGTACTCGGTCTTGGCGCCGAGCGCGATCGCCGTCGCCAGCACCTCCCCGGTGTTACCCGGGTTGCCCCACGTCCACTGGCCGTCGCTTGGCTGGGTCGCGGCGGTGTACTTGAGTCGCATCTCCGGGTTGCGCTCGTACCCGCCGGCCGCGAGCAGCACTCCGCGGCGCCCGCGGATCAGCACCGGCGCCCCGTCGCGGACGGCGCGCACGCCGGCGACCCTGCCATCCTCCACCACCAGGTCTTCGACCGCGGTCTCGAGCCAGATGGGGACGCCTCGGTCGAGCAGCATCTTCGTCATCTGGCCCGCGAACGACTTCCCGTTGGTGAACAGGTCCTGCCCGCGCAGCCGCGACAGGTAAGTGCGCAGCACCACGCGCGCGGTGGTCAGGAAGGAGGCGAGCGTGTGGGTGAAGCTGTTGAGCGTGTGTATCTCCAGGGTGGTGACGGCGAGGCCGACGCCCTCGCCGAGGCCGTGGATGATCCGCGGCCGCCAGTCGCCGAGTTGCCTGCCGTCCCACGGAATGCCCTCGACCGACCGGCCGGCCGCGCTGCCGCCCGGGTAGTTGTCGTAGTAGTCGGAGTATCCCGCGCAGCGGTACAGCTTGAGGCCTTGCTCCTGGAGGAAGGAGATCATCCGCGGCCCGCTGGCCAGGAAGGCGGCCCGCCTGGCGGCCGACGAGGGCTCGTCAGGGTCGCCGATCACGGCCTGCAGGTAGTCAAGGCCGTCCTGATAGGAATCCTTGATCCCGTCCGCCTTCATCAGCGGGTTGTCCGGTATCCAGAGCATGCCGCCGGACATGCCGGTGGAGCCGCCGACGACGTTCTGCTTCTCCACGATCACCGGCTTGAGTCCGGCCGCGTGGGCCGCGAGCGCGGCCGCCAGCCCGCCGCCGCCGCTGCCCACGATCACGATGTCGAAGGTCTCCTCCTGGCCGGCCAGGCGCCAGCGGGATGCGGCGTCGAGCTTGCCCGCATCCTCCTCGCTCACTGCGAGTTGAGGCCCGGACCCGGGCCCGGCGCCGGATGATTCGGTCTGTTCAGCCATGAGAGGTCCACCTCGGTTGCCCAGTTGCGTGCTAGCAGTTCACATCGTGAGCACGGATCGGCGGTTTCGGCGGTCGCGCGCCCGCTCAGCGGGGCACTTGTCGCGGCAGATCGCCGGAATCCGGTGATGGCCTCTCACCGTCCCGGCGCTGAACCTGGGTACACCAGCGATTCGAAGGAGTTGGACCATGCCGAGGGGCAAGATCGTCCTCAGGCCATAGCGAAAGGCTGAACGTAGATGAGCGATACGCTCGACTGGAACGCGCAGACCATCGCGGAGTTCCGTGCGAACGAGGGCAAGGTAGGCGGACCCTTCGAGGGTGCTCCGGTGGTCCTGTTGCATCACCGCGGCCGCAAGAGCGGGCGGGAGTACGTCACCCCGACGATGTACCTCGCGAACGAGACCGACCCGGACAGCATCTACGTCTTCGCGTCCAAGGCCGGAGCACCAACCAATCCGGACTGGTA
>Ga0335085_10009333_pt1 | contig 14818 bp, 15 predicted proteins | sample Lox_Sample_45_FD_206712 | JGI IMG/M metagenome (GOLD analysis project Ga0335085, IMG submission 206712) | Soil microbial communities from Loxahatchee National Wildlife Refuge, Florida, United States - Lox_Sample_4.5 | ecosystem: Environmental > Terrestrial > Soil > Wetlands | place: USA... | reverse complement strand
CTTCAATGAACCGGCTAACCTTCTCATTAAAAGCCTGGGCCGATTCCATCATCACCATATGGCCGGCATTGGGGAGGACTTCCAGTCTCGAACCTTTGATCCGGCGATGGAGAAATTCGGAATAAAGTACGGGCGTGAGGGCATCCTCCTCTCCGCAGAGGATCAGCGCGGGAAGATCAATCTTCTCGACTTCTTTCATGACATCAAATCGGTCACACGCTAAAAAGTCGCCATGGAGGACTTCCGGCCGACAGGTCAGCATCTGGGTAACTCCGTCCTCGATCAAATTCGGCGGAGCTTTTCGAGAATAGGCATACTGGACAATCTTAGGAATGGTCTCTTTAAAGTTCGTATAGACCCCGTCCAGGATCGAAGGAAGAACTTTTAACCTTGCTCCGGTTCCGACTAATACGACCCCTTGAATGATCTCCGGATGGGTCAGGGCCAACGTCTGGGTAATCGCTCCCCCCATGGAGTGCCCAACGAGAAAAACTTTCCTCACCCCCACCGTCTGCAAAAAGGCATAGACCTCTTCTGCATATTTTCCGATCTCTTTTTCGCCTTCTTCCCCTGATGCTCCATGGCCGGGAAGCTCGATAATGATCGGATTGAACTCCTTCTCAAAAAAACCTTTCTGACAATTCCAGGTATACTGCCCTCCTCCTGCTCCATGAATAAACAGGACAAACTCTCTTCCTTCTACAAACCCTTTTCTCCCCGTCCAATAACCGATCTGTTTCCCGTCGATCCGAACGATTGGCATGGGGTTCTCCTTTCAACAAAATCGAAATAGGAATCGATGGCTTCGAAGAGTTCATTTCTGTCTCTTAATCCTGACAACATCGAGTGGAAGGAGGCACAGCCGCGGAGTCCCTTCGTATACCAATAAACGTGCTTCTGAAATTTCCTCACTGCCAATCTCTCGCCGTAATAAGCCTGCGCCAGCGCAAAATGATGGCGAATGATTCTCCGTCTCTCGCCCAGAGAGGGAGGGGTGTTCAAACCGAATATCCAAGGATTTCCCAATGCCCCTCTGCCGATCATCACTCCGTCACAGCCCGTCTCTTCCAGCATCTTCCTGGCCAAAAGGGGCGTGGTGATATCTCCGTTTCCAACGACAGGGATGCGGACGGCCTTCTTCACCGTCGCGATCAGACCCCAATCTGCCCGGCCGCCATACCCCTGAGCCTTTGTTCTGGGATGGATGGAGATGGCATCGACGCCACACTCCTCCGAGATTTGTGAAATCTCGACCGCATTGACATGTTCCTCATCCCACCCCGATCGAATTTTAACGGTGAGAGGGCTTTGTAGTACGCTCTTCACCTTTGTAAGAATCTCTCTTACTTTTCCCGGAAAACGCATGAGATCAGCTCCCGCTCCGGGTCCGACGATCTGTTTGGCCGGGCACCCCATATTGATGTCAATCACATCTGCGCCCATGGACTGAGCGATCTGGGCGGCTTCGGCTAAGATTTCCGGGCTTGCGCCGAAGAGCTGGACAGAAACAGGGTGTTCGTTCTCTCCGATCCTCAAGAACGATTTCCCCTTTCTCAACAACCCATCGGCGCTGACCATCTCTGTAAATGTCAAACTGCAACCGTGCTCCCTCGTTATTTGCCGAAATGGGTAATCTGTAATCCCAGAAAGGGGCGCCAGAAAAACAGGGGGGTCGAATTGAAGTTTACCAAGTCTCATTTTTTCAAATTGGAATATTGGGAATGACGGAGTGCTGGAATATTGGGTAAGATTTCGAAAACGATCACCCTAAAGTTTGCTCTTCTAGACCCATTCTTCGATTACTCCAATGTTCCATTACTCCGCTATTTTTTTTCGCTCCAATGTTTCTTGATTGATTGAACCGCCTCATCGACATGGAGAGGGTTTCCAAAATCGAGCCCCTCCTTTTTTAATCCTTTGAAGAGCTTGGTCAGTGTGGGTTCTTCCAGATTAAAACTTTCCAAATCTGAGAATTTTCCAAAAATCTCATCCGGTCTTCCCCGCTCGCTAAGGTCCCCATGGCCGTGCATGAGGTAAAGGATATCCGTCACTTCAGAGACCAATTCCACCTCATGAAGGGTCATAATGATCGCCACCCCCATTTCCTTGTTTAACTCATTCAACACTCGGACGAGGTCTCTTCTTGACTTCGGATCCAACCCTGTGAAGGGCTCGTCCAAAATCAACAGGTCCGGCGACATCACCAGTGCGCCGGCCAAGGCGACCTTCTTTTTTTCGCCCCCGGAAAGGTAATGAACAATCTTTCCCTGGATGGATTCAATATTCAGCCTTTTAATAACAGCCCTGGCCAGACCTTCTGCCTTGGTTTTCTCCACGCCATAGTTCAGCGGTGCGAAGAGGATGTCATCGTAAACCGTGGGACCGAGGATCTGCTCATCCACGTCCTGCATGACGACCCCGATCCTTCGTCGAACCTTGGAATATTCTTTTCCTGGATCGACCCCGAAAACCCTCACACTCCCGTCCTTCGGAACCAGCACTCCGAGGAGATGTCTGAGGAGCGTCGTCTTTCCACAACCGTTGGCCCCCAGGATCCCAACCCTCTCCCCCTGGTTCACGATAAAATCGAGCCCGCAAATCTGCACCATCGTCATATCCGGATAGACATGAGTAATACAATCAACCGCAACGATCATATTCCCTTGATTCATGACTATTCTCCCCTGTAATGAATCCTGTCTTTGAACCCTCGGAGCATCATGGATTCATACATTTTTTCGCTCGCATCAATCCCACGGATGATGAGATGGCCAAAGGCATTCGAAATATTGATCAAGCTCCTCCAGGGGTGCCTCCACTGAACCCCTCCTCTGAGGTAAAGAGCATGCTGGGTCTCCTCCAGGACGTTCAGGAGGATAAAAACCGATCGGTAAGTCAAGAAAAGGGCCATCACAAAAGAAGATGGAAGAACCCTTCCCAGGACAGAAAAGATCGAAGGATAAGGCGTGCACGCTAAAAGCAGGACAACCCCCGTAGACCCGCAGAGGACTTTTAAAAAGACAACAAGAATAAAAACGATTTGAAACCCCGAAAGAAAGATGAAAAGGACGGCAAAGATAAGAGGATAGAGTGTCAGCGAAAAGATCTTCTTCGGGACCTTCGCTGCGAAAAAAAGAGTAAGAAGAACCAGATAAAGGAGGAAAAGCCCCAGGAAGTTCTTCACGGTGACGATAATGAATAAAACGAAGAGCATCCCGATGATTTTCAGTATCGGTGAGAGGCGGTGAAGGAGACTCTTCCCTTCAACCGCCGAATAGTCTAAATATGAAAGTTGAATCATCGGATCTCCTTCGGATGTTTCTCGTCAGCCTTCGAGTCTCAGCAAGTCGGGTCTCAGTCGCCGGATATACCGGGCGACCAACACCGTGATCATTCCTTCCAATACCCATCCGATAAAGCCCAGTGGCAGGATAATGGAGATAAACCTTTTCAGGTTCACTTCTTTTTCGGGCACAGCCTCTGTCTGATGGGATTCTTTCTCTTTTCCAAATTCGAACCCGATAATCCCACCTTTTTCCTGATGGATCAATTCTTCATAGTGCGAGACCCCCAAACTGACCACTCCAATCATGGCGAAGGTAGAAATGGCAAGGGCTAGAAAGGTGGCCAAAAAAGCGGCCGGGGTCAGTCTTTTCAATAGCCTCCAGAAGAAGCGGAAAAGAAAATATCCCGCCACTCCCTCGATCGAGAGGACAAGTGTATTGAGTCCGATGACGGTGATCCCACCATGCCCGAAGAGAGCCAGGATGACATTGACCACAAACGTCGCTAGAAAGATAAGAGAAGGTCCCAATAGTATCCCGGAGATGACCGTCAGGTTGACATGATAGGCGATGGGAATAATCTCCACGGAAGCCCCCAGAACCATCACGGCAGCCATCATTCCCAAAAGGGGAAGCCGCTTTGTTAGCTTTTCCTTCTTCATGAAACGCAGAAGGATTGCCCAGATGAGGATTACAACAATGTAACCCGAAACCCAGAGCCAAACCGGCAAAACTCCATCCGGAAGATGAATGTGGGACATCGAATCCTCCCAAAGTCTTATGGTCTTGTAGTCCCAGAGTCATATCGTCAACTAAAAGACTAGAAGACTAACGACTATCAGACAATGTTTGTAAGGGTTTACAACTCTGACAAAACCCATAAAAATTTAGTTCGTGATCGACCACCTGGTAGCCTGTAGATTCCGTCACCTTTTTGGACCAATCCGAAATATCACAGAAGTTCAACTCAACCACATTCCCGCATGCCTTGCAGACGATATGGTGGTGGTGATTCTCCAATTCACAAAGCTTGTATTTGACACTCGACCCATTGACGATTTTGAAGACCATGCCCAGCGATTCGAAGAGTTCAAGAGATCGATAAATAGAGGTCAGCCCGATTTTTTTCTTCTTTTTGAGGAGGCTTTGATAAATTTCCAAAGGACTCAGGGACCCCGAGGCGTTGGAAAGTTCTTGGTAGATCAGGAGCCTGGGATAGCTTAAACTGAGCTTCTTCTCCCTAAAAACGTTTCTAAGAAGTCCTATATTCATCATGGGTTAAGGAAAGAATGAAAATATTTTCATAAAGATAAGCATTTAGTCCTATCTTGTCAAGATTTCCTCGTTCCTTCTCCCTCCATGGGAGAGAGGGGGGTAGGTGAGGGGGAAGGATGGAGGCTTCCATCCAAGGTTTCCAGGATGATTTGCGTGAGAACATTTTTGGGTAAGGACTGGATTCCTGTTTTCACAGGAATGACGTTGCATGATGTCCGAGGTCCGATGTCTGATACTGAAGATCCAACTCTTGAACTGGAGGAGGTCCTAAATAGAAACAAGAAACTCATAGACACTCAAAGCGAAAAGTGCTAAGAAAACGAATTGAGAAACTCAAATTCTAAACAAGCCCCGGGTGGATGACAGCCGTCACATAGCTCAGGGTTGAGAAATATGGCGTCAACAAAGGATTTGGGAGATTAAAAATGGGCTACAAAAAGAAATCATGGCGAGAAAAGTTGGCCGATAGCAAGGGGCTCCCCAGAGTAGAGCGGATGACGGAGAAAATGAGTAGCCGATGGGGGACAGGCACGATTGTGATACCCGCGCCGATGGAAGTTGACGAAATTATGAAACGAGTCCGCAAGGGAAAACTCGTTACCGTCAATGGAATTCGAAACATTCTCGCGAAGAAGCACGGGGCGACGATCGGTTGTCCGATCACAACAGGGATATTTGCGATGATCGCGGCCCATTCCGGCCGTGAGGCAATGGAGAAGGGCAAGAAGAGAATCACACCTTATTGGAGGACCCTGAAATCGGGTGGTGAGGTAAACCCTAAATATCCCGGAGGGATTGAAGATCAAAAGAAACGGTTAGAGTCTGAAGGACACGAGGTGATTCAGAGGGGAAGGAAATACCTTGTAAAAGACTACCAAAATCATTTGATCCAAGGATGAACCGAGTCGTGAATCCCGGAAAACGACATAATCGCAAGATCGTGGGGATTGACCTTGCAGGGAGTCCGAAGCGTGACACGGGTATCTGCACGCTGAAAAAGGATAACATCACTTCTTGTACGATCCTCCATACGGATCAGGAGATCATCCATTATATAGAGAAAGAAAAACCGGCTTTGATTACGATCGATGCGCCCCTCAACCTCCCGCCCGGACGCAAATCAATCGAAGACAAAAACGGGGAACATTTTCGTCCCTGCGATCGTGAATTGCTTCGACGCGGCATTCGTTTTTTCCCCATTACGCTCGGCCCGATGAGATTACTCACAAAGCGCGGCATTCACCTGAAAAGGTTTCTCACCCGGCGTGGCTATCCCGTGATTGAGGTTTACCCCGGTGCCGCTCAGGATATATGGCATACCGGCCGGAAGCAAGACGGACTGCCGAAGTTGCGCAAAGGGCTTGAAAAACTCGGACTCAAAGGGCTAAATAAAAACATGGGTGGTGATGAACTGGATGCGGTAACGGCAGCCCTCGTAGGCCAGTTATATCTTCACGGAAGAGCAGAAGTTCTCGGTGATTTCAAGCATGGTGCCATCGTCATCCCCTACCCCAAGAAGATGGCGTAACCTTTTTTTTGCAACGGAATTCTGGAAACACTCGGGCTGCCGAGGTACATTGTCAAGAAAGGACGTTCATGATCAAGCGAATTTGCTCGGGTTTCCCGCTCACAGAAAATGTAAGAATCCCTGTAATCATTAGTATCTTTCTATTATTTTTTCTCAGTGCCGCTTACGGGGCCGAAACATCTCCGGCCAATCGACCGGTACACTGGGCTGTACCCATTCAGATGGAAGGCATTCCCAACCTTCACAAGGTATCGGAGTCGCTCTATCGAAGCGCACAACCTTCTTCTCTAGGCATGAAAAACCTCAAAGCCATGGGAATCGAAACCGTCATCAATCTCCGTTCGTTCCATTCAGACCGTGACGAGATTGGGGACATTGCACTGGCCCATGAATCCATCTCTATGAAGGCATGGCACGCGGAGGAAGAGGACGCTGTAAAATTTCTCCAGATCGTCACGAATCCGAAACGTGGCCCGGCTCTTGTCCACTGCCAGCATGGTGCGGATCGCACCGGGACCATGGTCGCGATCTATCGCATGGCCGTGCAGGGCTGGAGCAAGGAAGAAGCACTCGAGGAGATGGTCCAAGGGGGGTTCGGGTTTCATGGGATATGGGAAAATCTCATCCAGTGGATCGATGGGGTGGATTTCGAAAGAATCAAGAAGCAAGCAGGAATCAAATAAAGCACAGCCTCGTCGGCGGATTCCTATTTTTCCAATACCTTCTTTAACTCTTTTTCATTTCTCACAGGCGGTAAACAGGTAAACCCTTTACAGACAAAGGTGGTGGGAGCTTCCTGGTTTCCTTTTTCTCTCAGAAACGGGAACCAACTTCCTTCGATCGGCTCCTGAGGATCTTTTAGGCTCAGAATCTTGTTAGGAAGGTAGGTCAGGTGGATTTCTTTGAGCATCGATTTTGTCTTAGGATCGCTCTTTGGACCGACGACCCCGATCTCCTGGGGACTCAAGAAAAAGGAGAGACCCGATAACATTTGCGCAAATCCCGAAGGATGCTGCTCAAGAAAATTGTGGAAGAGGTGGAGAATTTGTTCCGCTTTCTGTTTGAAAGATTCTTCCCCCGTCAGATAACTCAGTCTGATCAAATTGGACACGGCGATGGAATTTGCTGAAGGGATCGCATTGTCATAAGGGTTCTTGGATCGAGCGATCAAAGGTTCGTTCTCCTTTCCCGTGAAGAAAAAACCTCCATTTCCTTCGTCCCAGAATTGATGAATCATCCTCCGATTAAGTTCATCTGCCTCCTTTAACCATTCCATCTCAAAAGTGGCCTCATAGAGATCGATCAGAGGCTGGATCAAAAAGGCGTAATCTTCCGCATACCCTTTGACCCGGGCCTTTCCTTGATTAAACACCCTTAATAAATGGCCACCCTTCCTCATCTCCCGAAGAATGAACTGTGCGACTTGGACTGCGCCCTTGAGATATTTTTCGTTGCCGGTGGCTCTAAACCCGTCGACAAAACTGGAGATCATCAGGCCATTCCAGGAGGTGAGGATCTTCTCGTCCCGGCCGGGTCTCACCCTTTTTTCTCTTTCAGAAAAGAGTTTCTGACGTCCTTCTTCCAATAGCTTTCCCAGCTCTTCAACGGGCGTTCCGTATAATTGAGAAACATTTTCAAAGCTCGAAGCGATGTTGAGAACGCTCGTCCTTCCTTCAAAGTTTCCCTCCGTAGCCACTCCATAATAAGCGCAAAAGGGGGTCCCCCTTTCTTTGCCTAATACTTTCTTAATTTCGTCCCTTGTCCATACGTAAAACTTTCCCTCCTGACCTTCGCTATCCGCGTCCTGGGTGGAATAAAACCCTCCTTCCGGGCCCTTCATTTCGCGAAGGACATAGTTGAGGATTTCCTCACCCACGCGACGATACCTCTCCTTATGGGTCGCCTGATAGGCTTCGAAATAGGTTCTCGAAAGCAACGCGTTGTCGTAGAGCATCTTTTCAAAATGGGGGATCAACCATCGTTCATCCACGGAATAACGGTGAAACCCTCCCCCCAAATGGTCGTAGATCCCGCCCCCCGCCATCCTCTCCAGCGACTTTTCCGCCATCTCCAGTGCCTTTTTTGAACCCGTGCTCTTCCAGTAGCGGAGGAGAAAAGAGAGGGCCATGCTGGCCGGGAATTTCGGGGCGTTCCCGAATCCTCCATAGATCGGGTCGAATTGACTTTCAAACGCACTAAAAGCGTTTGACAGGACTCGATCGTTCACCGTTTCCTGAGAGGGGTGAATCTCAGCGATCTGATGGAGGGCATTTTTCAGCTGGGCCTCCATCTTTTCTACCTCTCCTCGACGGGAATGATAATAATCGGAGACGACCACCAGAATTTTTGCAAAACCCGGCATGCCCCCTCGATCTTCGGGCGGGAAGTAGGTTCCGGCATGAAAAGGGATGAGGTCGGGAGTTAAAAAGACGGTCATGGGCCATCCCCCCGAACCGGTAATCACCTGAACTGCATTCATATAGAGCTCATCAAGGTCGGGCCGTTCTTCCCGGTCCACCTTAATGTTAATGAAGCGCTGGTTCATCGTTTCCGCAATCGCCTCATTCTCGAAAGACTCCTTTTCCATCACATGACACCAATGGCACGAGGAGTAGCCAACGCTGAGGAGAATGGGCTTGTCTTCTTTTTTAGAACGAGCCAGGGCTTCTTCTCCCCAGGGGTACCAATCCACGGGGTTATGAGCATGCTGCAAAAGATAAGGGCTGGTTTCGTGAATCAGCCGATTCGTGTATTTTTGCTCCATTTTCAGCTCCCTATCGTATTTATAACTATTGGGATGGTGAATGACAAGAAAAATCCTCTCTCAGTTTCTGTTGACTTCCGTCGCCATAACGAGTAGGCTTTTATTGTCATCCCGAGTCGAGGAAGTTTTCGGATAGGTTTCAGACGGGGCTTAGGGTCTGTCGAAAGAGGGGTATTCTTTAGCTTTCATCCTTGTCAAACCGGGCTCATGAAAAAAGAACTTGCATTTGAGTTGGGCCTTTATGCTTTATGCATCGTGTTGGTAGGATCGCTCTGGCACAAACCGGTTATTTTGACAATTTGTTACGCTCTGATGAGTATCGTGGTGCTTGCGAAATGGCATTCGAAAAGCGATCTTCTCTTCTATTTTATCACCTTTGTCCTTGGCCCCGTCGGAGAGTCGGTGGCAATTTATCGGGGGGCCTGGGAATATACAAAGCCCCTTTATTTGATTCCTTTATGGCTACCTTTCTTATGGGGGATTTGCGCCCTGTTCTTGAAAAATATTTCTGAGACCATCCTAAAGAAACCGTAACCCGTCGCCCTGCGGGTGAGATTCATTCATCCGCTTGGTTGATCGCAGACAATTTCCAAGGGTTATTCCCCACAGGCCGCGTAAATGTCCAGTACTCTTCAAACTTAACAGGTTCTGTTTTGCTGCCCGAGGCGACCTGTCCCGTGGTCTCATCCACCGTGTAATCCAGCAAGTTGGCATAGAACCTGACGGTGATATAGTCCCTTCCCGATTCCTGCCAGGCCTCCACCACATCCACTGACCTGACGGCAATATTCTCGAGCCGGTTCATTCTCCTCTCTGATTTCAATTTCTCCGCGTCGCCCTGAAGAATTCCGGACATCTCTTCCGTCAATAAGTTCCTGACCCCAGACATCTCTCTATTGGCCCAGGCTCCCTGAATATTGAAAAAAAGGTCCATACATTGATCCTGAAACTTCTTTTCATCAAAGGAGGAATCCATCTGTCGGATGTAACTCAGCCCTTTTCCCAAATCCCAGTTTTCTTCTCGGGATTGCGCAGAGCTCTTCTCATAAGAGATTTGATAAGGAGGCTCTGTCGTTCCAATCGAACTCTGAGAATACGCACTCGCCAGGGCTGCCTGACGTCTCCTTTTGATGTACCAGTAGATACCCAAGAGCAAAGCACCGATCAGAAAAATCTCAAACAGTCCGATTCCACCGCTTCCCTCAGCCATCGGATCACCCGGATCACCTCCGAACCCCAGACTTCTGAAAAGCATTCCTCCCAATATCCCTCCCATGAGACCACCCATCATACCCCTCCAAAAGCTGCTTTGAGGTTGTGGAGAGGGTTGTGAAAAGGACTGAGATGGAGGGGGAGACGGCTGGGTCGATCTTGGGGGGGAATACGACCGGGGAGGCGTTGAAGACCGGGAGCCACGGCTACCCGATGACCTTCCTCCACCCACTCTTGCAAAAGCATCGATTGGAAAAATAGAGAGGCACAAAAAATAGAAGATAAAAAGAATCAGACCCCTCTTTACCCAGCGATTTTTGAGCATACACCCTCCCTTTTTGTCATTGGTTTTTTTCTATTCTAGCATCCCTATTTTCTCTGGTACAACCCGGTCAGCTGAGCCCGGGAAATCATGTGACCTTCCATCACCTTTTCCAGATCTTTCTTAGTACTTTTTGGATTCAGATTGAGAAGGGTATCCAGGGCATAGATCTTAAAGACATATTTGTGAGCCCGCCCGGGAGGGCAAGGCCCGCCGTAACTCGGCTTCTTAAAATCATTCATCCCCTGAACCACCCCTTCGGGAACAGAATTTTCTTTAACCTCTCTTGAATCGGGGGCCAAGTTCCACAAAATCCAATGGACATAGGTCCCTCTGGGCGCATCGATATCATCAAATACCAGGGCCAACGATTTCGTATTCGATGGAACATTTTCAATCGTCAGGGGCGGATTGATATTTGCCCCGTCGCAGGTATATTTCTTCGGTATCTTCCCACCATTCTCCAAAGCAGGACTGGAAAGCCTTAATCCCTCTACCCTTATACCGCTTTGGCCCATGGCATAGGAAAAAAGAAAAACCTGCAAGAAAACCAGAACAGAGATCCGTAGGCGCTTCATTCTCCCTCCAATAAACAAAATGGGTTCAGGATTATAACATCATTTCCCAAACCCATCAAAAAAAACTCCTTACCTTTTTATAGCGAATCTCTCCGCCTGTTTACCCTCTTGGTTTCTTACGCCGATCCAGAGCACCGAACGAGAAAGACAGGCTTCGCGGCGTGGCGCAAGACTTTTTCTGCCACACTTCCAAGGAGAAAACGTTTGATCCCACTCCTGCCGTGGGTGGACATTGCGATCAGGTCAATCTCTTTCTGGGCTGCATGGTCGAGTATCTCGTCGGCATCATTCCCGTAACGAACATGCGTATCTACGTCCCACCCCTTGGCTCTTAGGTCATCCTCCAAACCCTTAAGATATTCTTCCGCCTCCCGGACGACCTTTACCTGGGCCTCCGTGGGGTCCACACCCGGAAAAGTGGCCGCAGAAGCAACCCGGAGAAGACAGATCCCCTTGTCCTTTCCAGCAACTAACTCTTCGACTCTGGGGATAACGGTTTCAGCGCACTTTGAGCCGTCAAGGGGAATCAGAATTCTTTCGTCTTTTTCCATTCACAAACCCTCCTTTCATTCCCCTCTCTGTGCTAAAGTTAATAACTCCCATTTCATCTGTCAAACATACTTGGGTCTCTTGTTGGAATCGAGGATCTTTTTTCTGATCCGCACGAAAGTCGGGGTTACCTCGACTAGCTCATCCTCTTTGATGAACTCGATGGCCTGCTCCAGGCTGAGAAGTTTTGGCGGAATGAGCTGCAAGGCATCGTCCGATCCTGCGGCTCTGATATTGGTGAGTTTCTTCTCCTTTGTGACATTGACGTTGAGATCGTTCTCCCTCGAGTTCTCACCGATCACCATCCCTTCGTAGACCGGCGTATTCTCTTTTACAAAGAGCGTCCCCCGGGGCTGGAGGTGAAAAAGTGCATAGGTGGTCGTTTTTCCCGGCCGGTCGGCCACGAGGGTTCCGGTTGAGCGCTTTGTGAGAGGGCCATGCCACGGTTCATAGCCGCCAAAGATATGATTGAAAAGGCCTGTCCCTCTTGTATCGGTGAGAAACTGCGACCGAAAGCCAATCAGGCCTCTGGAGGGGATCCTGAATTCCAGGCGGACCCTGCCATGGCTATTATTGCTCATCTTCTGCATCCTGCCTTTGCGCATCCCGATTTGCTGGGTCAGAACCCCGATGTATTCCTCCGGGACATCGATGACCAGATTCTCCATGGGCTCATGCAGAACTCCGTCTAAATCTTTTGTAATGCTCTCGGGCATCGACACCGAGAGCTCATAACCTTCTCTCCGGATCATCTCGATCAGGATCGCCAGCTGAAGTTCTCCTCTCCCCATCACCTTGAAAGAATCCGTCGCATCAAAGTCAACTTTGATGGAAACATTGTACAGAAGTTCTTTTTCCAGCCGGTCCCGCAGGTTTCTCGATGTCACGTACCTTCCCTCCTGACCGGCGAAAGGGGAGGTATTGACGGAGAAAACCATGGAGATGGTGGGCTCGTCCACCGCAATTCTCGGAAGGGGCTCAGGATTTTCAATATCAGCGATGGTGTCACCAATATTCACCCCCTCAATCCCGGCCAGCGCGACGATATCTCCTGCCCGGGCCCCTTTAACCTCTATTCTTTCGAGCCCCTGAAATCCGTAGAGCGACGTCACCTTCGTTTTGATAGAGCCTCCCTTGCCGTTGATCATCGATACCCAATCTCCGACTTTGACCGAGCCCGAGAAGATCCTCCCGATGGCAAGTCTGCCCACGTAGTCATTGTAGTCGATGTTGGTGACGAGGAGCTGAAGCGGATTTTTCTCATCCCCTTCTGGCGGCGGAACAGCCTTGAGGATGAGCTCAAACAGACACTGAAGATCTTTCGAGTTCTCATCCGGATGGCGTTTTGCAATTCCGAGCTTTGCGTTGGTGTAGACAATTGGAAATTCAAGCTGTTTCTCTGTGGCGTCGAGGTCGATGAAGAGATCATAGACCTCATTCAGCACTTCCCGGATCCTCGCATCCGCCCGGTCGATCTTGTTAATGACAAGGATTGGAGGGAGATTGAACTCGAGGGCTTTTTTCAGGACGAACCGGGTCTGGGGCAAAGGGCCTTCCGAGGCATCGACGAGGAGCAGCACGCCGTCCACCATTTTAAGTGTCCTTTCCACCTCCCCGCCGAAATCGGCATGGCCCGGCGTGTCGACGATATTAATCTTGACTCCCTTGTATTCGATCGCCGTATTCTTAGCCATGATGGTAATCCCCCGCTCTCGCTCTAAATCAATATTGTCCATGACCCTCTCCTGGACTATCTCGTTCAAGCGGAAAGTGCCTGACTGTTTGAGCAAACCGTCGACGATCGTTGTCTTCCCATGATCCACATGGGCGATAATGGCAATATTCCTCAAATCTTCGCGTTTCATGAACTCCCCATGGAACTATTCTGCCGCTGAGTTTCTCCCCAGTGTCCCGATAGGCAACCTCCTCCTATGAGGCCTGCTTTCATCTGTCATCAGGATGAGATGGGGGATGGGATGGGGGACGGAGAAAGGGACCTGGCCACATTTCTCTTGTGCGATGGAGTTCGGCCTCGGGGGACGGATAACGGCCGTCTCTTGAAAGTTCTCTTACCCTCTCGCCGGGGGCGGGGGACAACCTGGAGATCAGGGACGTCACCATGCCACACAGGATCAATACGATTCGTCTTAAGCAGGGATTTCAAATCCTTCAATTCCTGATCGGTTACAAAAGTCATGGCAATGCCCGACCGCCCCATCCTTCCGGTCCTTCCCGTCCTGTGGGTATAGGATTCCAGGCGGTAAGGATAGTCATAGTTGATCACATGACTGACATGACTGAAGTCGAGGCCCCGACCGGCAACGTCTGTGGCAACCATCAAGGTAATCTGGTTTTGGCGAAACCGCTCAAAGATCGAAGTTCGCCTCGATTGCTCCAGACCTCCATGAATATACTCAATCGATTTAAATCTTCCTTGGAGCTCTTTTTTCAGCGTCTCACCGTGATGTCGTGAATTGCAAAAGATAATGGCCTGGGAGACCTTTTCCGTCTCCAGGTATTCGATCAGGGCATGGAGTCGATCACGACGTCCCGTGTATTGAAAATGGTGAGCAAGACTCTCCGGGGCGACCTGTTCCTTATTCAACTCGACTCTGACAGGCTCTTTCAAATAGGCGGTGGTCAATCGGTTGATCTCTTCGGGCATCGTCGCTGCAAAAAACAATGTCTGATGCTCATGAATCAGGCAGGACAGGATCAAGTCGATATCTTCGATAAAACCCATCTTCAACATCTCGTCCGCCTCATCCAGAACCAGCGTTCGAACGCAAGAGAGGTCAATCGACGTGGAATGGTAAAGAAAATCAATCAATCGTCCGGGAGTGGCAACGAGGATATGGACCCTGTCTTTTAATTTTCCTTTTTGAATCTCCATCGAGAAACCGCCGAAGATGGCAAAAGGAACGACATCCATAAATTTCGAGATTTTGCTGATTTCCTCCACATACTGAAGTGCCAGCTCACGGGTAGGAACCAGGATGAGGGCCTGGATGGCATTGCGCGAAGCGTCAATCATCTGAACCAGCGGAATCCCGCACGCCGCTGTCTTTCCTGAGCCTGTCTCTGCCCGGGCCAGGAGATCTTTCCCGTTCAGGATAGGAGAGAAGGTCTTCTCCTGGATAGGCGTCAACTCCCGGTACCCCATGTCCGTCAGGGCCTTCGAAATTTCCGGCTTCAAATCTAGTTCTGAAAACTTCATCATCACTCCTTAAATAACAGTATTGGCACTGAACAGAGCAATCCTTTTCTTTTTCCCGCCAGACCAACAATTTCCACGATTTCACGCGA
>Ga0335085_10009332_pt1 | contig 14819 bp, 24 predicted proteins | sample Lox_Sample_45_FD_206712 | JGI IMG/M metagenome (GOLD analysis project Ga0335085, IMG submission 206712) | Soil microbial communities from Loxahatchee National Wildlife Refuge, Florida, United States - Lox_Sample_4.5 | ecosystem: Environmental > Terrestrial > Soil > Wetlands | place: USA... | reverse complement strand
CGTTGCAAAGCCGCTTGACATTTTCTTTTTTAATTCACCGAACCATTCAATCAAAATATCTTTTCTTCTGAAATGTATTTCGATACCAAAAGAAAAAAGAAGCACATCATTAAACACCGAAAAGCCAATTGGCTCTCCATCAAAAACAACAGCATAACACTTCATGCCCATCACATCACACACCACTTCTATGTCACCAATCAAATTCGAAATAAGTTCATCGAGCGTTTTTTCTCTCGTGTGATATTTCACCAGCAAATCTTTGTCTTCCGCAAACGCTATGTATATAAACCACTCAGTCGCGTCAATAGATATTTCTTTCAATTCTACCATTTCACTTCTCTGTCTGTAACATTCTGGAGCCAGTCCAGTGAAATCGGATTTAAGAATAAAATTACCTTGTTTATTTCATCTTCGTGCGCCCATTTAGCCTCCTGTTTTTCAGCAAGACTATATTTATTGTTAAACCGCTTGCTTCCGTGATCAATCCCGGTAGACATCAAATCATAAGCATACTCCGGCACTACCACACTTCCGTCAACATTATCAGCCAGTCCGTTTGTTTGATACTGACAGAGCAAAAATTTTGGCAGGGGCCTGTGATGATGATGCTTTGGAGGAATATAATAAATCATCGTTCCGCACTGAGACATTTTCACTTCCCCTCTTTCGTTATTGTTTATGTTTTGGAAGAGAAGATTTTCTCTTCTGTGTCTTCTGTCCCACCATCCTTCAAAGCCACCAGGGAAACATCCGCAAAATTCAGAAACTATTTTTTGATTTTCTTCAGTGTTATCAGGGCATCCGCAAGGAGCAAGTGAAAGCGAGCATATTTTCTTTTGGATAACCTCAGTAACTATCTCATAGTTGCCACTTGCGTCTGTTTGAATCCTGAAGTCATTATTGAAGTCATTATTGAAGTCGCCGTTTGATCCAACGGCATCATTGTATTTTTTCGTTGGCACTTCGCGGTATTGAATAATATCTCCGTTGCTGCAATACTTAAACCAAGACTTTTCAAAATAGTCAATCCCATTCAATGTGAATAAAAGCTGTGTGGTATAAGTCAGTCCGGATAATTCATCCTGCGATCCTGTGCAGCCGCAGACAGCGCATCCGCATTTTTGAGAAGCAGGTAGAGGAATTGTGTTAATTTGTTCGTTATAATATAGGGGCACTATTTTGTTGTGCCTGTCTATATCCGATACGGCGAAAAATCTAACACAATTTTTTGGCACATAAACAAAATCATAAGGATCTCCCTTTTGAATTGTCAACCACTCTGACTTGATTACGCCAATCGTATTCCAGAAAAATTTCTGCCATACTCTTTTGGCAATAACAAGATAGTCGATATAATTTTTTACATTGCTCATTCCCCTTGTGATCAAATACTCTTCAACAACATCAGTAAGTGTGCTGCACGGTGGTTTTGCTATGTTGGCTATGGCGCTCATTTAACCAGAGATTCTTTGTTTATTTCAGATTCAATAATTTTATTTTGATTTCCATCCTGAGCCTTTTTAACGACAACTCCCTGCGCAATGCCTTTCATTTTTGTTACCGTGTTTGTGGTAATAAAATCAACAAGCGTATCCGGAACTTCTGCATCCGGAGTTGGAGTTGGCACATAAAGAACTCTTATTTTTTTCAACATCACATTTGAATTCGTCCACAGCGCCAACTGCATTGGTCGGTTAATATACCAATAGACTTTATTTGTAATAGGGACATGCTTGAATTTCCAAATCTGCGTCAGGCTGCTTCTGATAATGCTTGGGCAATCCTTGCACGAAACAGGAAAGATAAACTGAATTCCGGAAGATTGCTCATCGTATGGAAATGACAAAAACGGTTGCTTCAGTTTTGCAACCATTGCGCCTTCATGAGTTTCGACTTCAAGCTCTTGTTCGCTTAATATATTCTCAGAAAATGAAACAACCTCTTCCTGCTTGTCGGATCGCATCACAGCCTTAAGCTGCTTATATTCCTGAAGGTAATAATCGGCCAATGTGTCGCCGCTATAATAAATAAAATCCGGTAAATCAAAAAAATCTGTGTTGGACTTGTAGTTTTGATAGAACAAGTCCATTGATCGCTGGCCGACGAGCTTTAGGGGAGTTGGCATGTTAGCGATATATTTTTACTGGCTTTTGCACATTTCCCGAAGGCGGAAAGCCAGTTGGCTTTGGCTGAGGCGCTGGCGGAGGGGACGCTGGAGGCTTCGGATTACTCACTCCCCCACAGCAGCTTTCATATTGAATTTTAACCATATAAACAAATATTTTTCCAAATATAAAAGTAAAATCGCTAACATGGAAATAATTTTACCAGAATAGTATTCAGACCTCCGACACAAAATCCCACAATTACCCACTCTCTGACACTTCCTCCCCAAACCGACCCGTAAAAAAGACTTCCCCACCAAGGAGCCATACAAATCGCGCAATCATAAAGAGGGCTTTTAATCCATCCCGGAACACCGTCTGAGTCAAACCAATTTCTAACAAATGAGAAGATCATCTTTGGCTGGAAGCACGCATAGACAAACCAGACAAAGCAGGATGTCATGAAAATTTTTTCTATCATACTCAAAAGTTTTGAATGTTTACTACATACTTTACAAACCTTATCACCTTATCAACACCAAGGCCGCTTATCGTATATTCATACTTGTTAGCAATCAGTGAAGACTCAATCAGAGCTTCATCCTTCATTCTTCGAATAGCGTGCGTTATTGCCACTTTCGTCAATACACCAGCGAAATAATCGAATAAATGTTTTGGCTGGACAAACGTGTGCTTCTTCGAATAAAGATAAAATAGAATCTTCATATCGTTCATGCCTACCTGAAGAATGCTGTCGCAGAGATCAAGCGTATTGATTACGCAGAGAGTATATTTCATGACCACTTTGACCGACTCCTCCATAGCCAAACTTTCGAGCTGTAAACCGGAATTTAATTTCTTAGACCATTTCATAATGTGATACCCGGTTTTTCTAAGCTCTACGTTGAACAGATATTGTGGATGCTGCTCACCGGCAGACATCTTGCCCATCATATCAATGATCTGTTTATCGGAGTAGATATAAATTTTTTTCTCCGCAAGCGCCCTTAATGCAGCAGCAGATTTACCCTCCTTGTATTGCTTTAAGATTGCCGATATCTCTTTGGGTTTCACTGAAACATCGCAAAAAACATGGTAAGACTTTATGCCGAGCATAGCCAGCACATACTCCTTCTCTTCAAGAGAGCTATTGTGACAGAAGGCCCTGGTTGACCGTTCGTTCCTAAACATAAGGATATACTTTGGCAACAGCCTGGAACGCTGCTCTTGCGTGGAACCGTATATCATGTCATATACAAAATCATCTAAATAAGGATTGTGAAACAGTCTTCTTTTCGCCATCTATTTTAAGGTATTTATCCATCACCTTCTTAGCCTCAATAGCTCGCTCAATCAGCCTTTCTGATGCAGCGGACCTATATTTGCCAATAGATAATTTCGTTATTGAGAATTGGAGATCCCCCTGTTTATGATTATTATCCCTCCAAAGCATCGGCATTAAATTATCCGGATGCCATAACAGCTTCATATCGGACTCGCTGCGAAGATCAAAGAGCCAGAATGGAACTACATGATCAACAACCCAGTGTTCTCCATAATTGTTCCACGACATTCCATCAAGCATCCTGCTTTCTATCAACACCTTGGTTTCAAGATAATTAAGCCCTATCCAGTCGCGTATTTTTATTGGCGTTCCTTGCCCTCGCATAAACCTCCTAAACGCGGCCTGCTGAACCTTCTTTATCTTCAATTTCTTCTGGTATTCCGTCTCTATGCGCATCAGCAAACTTTTTGAATTTTTTATAAAATTTCTTTGATTTTTCTTCGTCCGACAACAGGTGTTCAAAGACGTGGAACCTTTTTACCATGATGGGCCACGCGGGTGTGTCTACTATTGTTTCAATTCCTTGATTATCATAATTACCGTGACAGTTGTTATCCCAAAAACAAAGTTCAATATAATTCAAATTATGCAGTTCCACACTTGGAAAAATTGCCTTCGGGAATATATGCGCCACGCTAAACTTTTCGAATTTCGGATGTCCCTTGCAAGTCGGGCCTCCACATGCGGCGCAAGCGCCGGTTAATTCAAATCCGCGATCCCTATACCATTGGTTCCTGGTTCTTAAATGCAAGATATCGCTTGTTTTGGCTGGAATTTGCTCTCTTTTTTTTCTTTTTTCTATGGAAATCTTGGCGCGATACCGTTTATAGTGATAAATACAGCGGCTCGAAATGACCAGTTTCCTTTTCCTATCTGCGCAGTCTATGCAATAGCCGTATTTTTGCGGGATTGATCCCATCTTTTTATGTTTTTTAGGCAAATCTATGGAAAAATAAATGGTAAAAGAATAGAATAGTAACTATTTTTACTATTTTTGAGGAAATAAATCAGAAATAGACGATGGAAATTGAAGAAAAATCCACAGAAGAAAAGATATTGGACGCACTACAGGAGAGGGGGGCATCATTATCGTGGCTTGCAAGGCAAACCAGCTATAGCTACACCCATTTCTATAATGTTTTCAAACAGCCGGGTCAATTTAAGAAAAAATTAACAAAACAAATGTTGAACAAGGTTAATGAAGTGTTAAAAACAGACTTTAAACTATAAATTTTATGGATCTATCAGAAGAGTACCGGCTTATGTGTACAAAAGCCGAAGAAATACAGGCCCTAAAAGAGTCCGGCATGATTATGCTGACCGACAGGGATTATATTGACGGAGAAAACACCTGGCTCCCAACGCAAGACCAGTTACAACTCCTCGTCATAAAAAAAATGCAGATGCTTAATATTATATTCAAGGATGGTGTGATCATCTGTAATCTTTACAATCCAAAGCAAATTCAACCGTGGCCCTCATTCGAGCAACTTTGGCTGGTCCTTGTGATGCTGTTAAATTTTAAAAAATACTGGGACTACAAAGAGCATGAATGGAAAGAAGCAAAGCCAAAAAGCAATCTGATATTACCAAACTAACGTTTAAGCGCACACGATGTCAGAAGAAATATCACACGAGCAATATCCTCTTGGTGTAAGGTTGTTTAAAGAATCTCTCCCGATAAGATTTCCTGAGCCAGACTCAATATCAACATGCGATAAATGTGGCGCTCCGATCACAAGAGATACTTTTAACGTGGGGATTGACGATGATCTTCCGTACTGCACCACCTATGCGCTCTGTGGAAAATGTATAACCCTTTTTAAAATAAACAAACTGGAAAGCCAGTAAATATTTTTCGATAATAACTAACCATTAAATTTTTCATCATGAATGCCAAATCTGCTTTATGCAAAGCCCTGCTAAGCGGCAGGATTGTTTCCATTAAAACCGGTTTCGATGATTTTGGAATTACTAATATCCCAAGAGAAATTGGTCGCGCAATTGAAAGACCAAGATCAAAGGGCCAGCCAAATGATCACGGCTTCGGAGTAAGAGTTTCTCGTGTCAGAAGGTTTGGTAAATCCAGGTACAAAGTCGCGTGTACGTGGATGGAATATCGGCTAAACAAAACCACTTACAATGAAGCTGGAATTCAGAAAATGATTGCTTACGTTAAAAAAAATAAGTAAAATATTCTCGGAGATATAATTTTTATTCATAGTTTCACAGTCCGATTATAATTCTTTATGCCACTAATGAATTTACCATAAGAGAAATTTCGTCTATGTCGTGAAGCACAAAGACGGAATGGATTTAGGATTACAACTAAAACTGTCCGGCCTCAAGAGCTTCACCTTGAGGCTTTTATTTTTCTATTTTCTAATGATATAATGGGAAAAAGATTCACCGACACGAATAAATACAAAAAGGCGTTTTTCAGAAGACTTCCTGGAGCCTACAAGCTATTTTGGGATTTTCTCTACCACGACTGCGATCATGCCGGTGTCTGGATAATCGATTTTCAAATTGCTCAAACCTACGTTGGACACGATATGCCTATAACAAAACAAGAAGCAATGTGTCTTTTTAATGAAGATGAGGTCAGGATTGTAGAGTTCGACCAATCTAAAAAATGGTTCATCCCTTCGTTTATAACTTTCCAATATGGTAGACTTTCTGAAAAAAACCGCGCCCATATTTCCGTTATTTCAACTCTCCAAAAGTTCAATTTTTTAAAATCAGACCTTTCTATAGTTGATTTTTCAAAGCCCCTTACAAGCCCCTTGCAAGGGGCTAAATACAAGGATAAAGAAATGGAACAAGAACAAGAAATGGAACAAGAACAAGTTTTAGGAAAGTCTGAAAACCCTTTTTTTAGCGACAAGCATCTAACCGGCCAGATGATTCAGATTTGGAAATCCTCATTCCCTTCATATACCTCAGACCCCTCCCATGATCAAAATGCCCTCAAGTCAATTGCTGATTTTATTTTCAAGCAAGGTAATGTCATCGGTGGTTTTGGCGATACAGAGTCAGAAATCAAAGCGTTAAACACATTTCAGCTAATTGCAGACCAAGTCAACCGAGAGCCGTTTTGGATTAACAAACCACTAAAAAGCATTGCGCACAACATTCAAGAATTTTATAACAATATAAAAAATCCCCTCAATGGATCAACTTCAAAAAACAAATCAGGAAACGGAAAAATTAATGACGATATCCTCAAGCAAAAACTTGCTGAGCGCAATCCAGGCAGGAAATAAACTTGCGCTGAATATACATTTGTCGAAGTTTAAAGAACGAGGAGTAGTTTCTTTTGATAAGGTGCTATCAATTCAATCCAGCGAAAGAATACCGGCTTTGGCTAAAAACGAAGATATGAGATATGAAATCTTGATCGCATTATCTGCATCATTGAAAAGCGCATTCAACAATATGAATTTAAAAATGAGCATGAATGAAGATCAGATTATTGATCTGGCTGATTGCATCATTGATCAAAGCGAACAAGATAATTTATCAATCGAAGATGTTCTTTTGTTTTTACAAAAACTATTAACCGGAGAAACAGTAACCGAATATAAAAAGGGGAAAGTGGAGGGAAGGATTTTTGATAGGATGGATATTCCTAAGTTTTTTGAATTATTCGAAACCTATAGACAAGAGAGGCATGAAAGTTTGCTGCGGATAAAGGAGGAACAAAGCGCCCAGTTTAAAATAGTTGGCAGAGAGGATGGAGCAAAGCGAATGACAAGGGACGAAGATCCAAGAACATTTTTTGAATTATACGAAACGATAAACAATGAGCGACCAGACAGCGCCGACTGCAACGATTAATTCGTGTAAGCAAATTGTGTTCTTATGGTTTGAATTGTGGGTTAAAAATCCAGAAAGCGAAAATACAATTTTCAATGACGCCAAATCTGTGCTGCATGTTTTGGAGTTCTGCTATCACCAATTGGTTAATCAAAAAATTGTAATGAGGCTGGAGGATATTCCAGAAAAAATAAAAATAGAATTAAAATTAGAAGCAAAGAGAATAGACCCCGGATGTGATGTGAGAAAAGGTATGAGGATATGCAAGGCTGTTCATTTGTTTGGGTGGGCAAGTAATCAATAATTTTCATATATGCCAAGATCAATCATCAAACTGAGGCCAGGATCTATTATCCTTGCCAATATGAAAAAAGATCCGATTCTTCATCCTAAGAAAAAAGTATGTCCTAACAAAGAGTGCCCGCATCAAGGAGAGGAGCAGCCAATAGAAAATTTTACCAGACAGCTTTCCGCAAGAGATGGTCGCGCATGGAAATGTAAAGACTGCCAGAAGATAGATACAAGAAAAAGAAAAGAAAAAAAGAGCGAATATAATTTTCTAAAATATTTCTAATGGCATACGTAGTAACCGAAGATGAGGTATTCCCGTTGTTGCAGGAGACTTTGCATACTCTAAACAATTTGAGGTATTACACAAAGCAATGGAGCGAACACTATGGAAACACAAAAGCCCCAAAAGTATATTGGGAAGAAAAAGCCGATAAGCTATTAGAGAGACTCGGCTTGCAGCATACGGCTAATGCTAAATCATGTAAAGTGGATTTTAAAAAATCAGAATAATGGAGTATCAACGAGCGAGAGAGATCGCTATTAGGGCTGGTAGAGTTATTCAGCCATATACTACAAAGCTGAATATCTGTGGCAGTGTTCGAAGAAAAAGAGGGACGCCGAAGGACATTGAGCTTATAGCGATTCCCAAAAAAGAAACCAGTGTAGATAAAAATCTATTTGGAGAAGTTATTAAAACTTCAGAGATTGTTTCTTCGGAATTCAAGTCGGCCGTACATTCTCTTGGAGAGATAATCAAAGGGGACGCCGATGGCAAATACATTCAAATTGCTTTGCCAGAAAAAATAAAATTAGATTTGTTTATTCCCGATGATTATGACTATTACAGAATGTATGCTATTAGGACGGGATCGGCTAAGTATAGCCAGTTTGTGATTGCGGGAGGATGTAAAAGAATTGGCTGGTGCGGAAGCGATGTGGGGCTAAGAAAAATATCCGACTGCAAACAAATACACTACAAGAATGGAGGCCATGTGTGGGTATGCGTAAATAAACGAGCAGAGCTTCCTCCTGCGTGGGACAGCGAAGAGTCGTTTTTTAGATGGATCGGGGTGAAATGGATTCCTCCAGAATTTAGAAACATTCAATAAAACAAAATGCCAGCATACTCATTCAAAGAAAGATTTTGTCCATTTTTATTGGACGGCAGCAAAACACAAACGATTAGGGCTATGCGAAAAGGAAGATGCAGACATGCGGAGCCTGGAGATATTGTTTACCTTTATTTTGGGTTAAGAACAAAGTGGTGCAAGAAACTTGGGGAGGGAGTATGTGTAAACAGAAAAGAAATAATTATTCATCCGGCCGGAGATATTGAGATTGATGGAGTGCATTTATCCGACCCGCACGAAAAAAATTTATTTGCATGGAGGGATGGATTCAGGCCGTCCGGATCGAGCGAGGAGCATCCCGATGGCGCATACGATCTGCTGATGAGATTTTGGAGACAGACGCACGAGCTGCCTTTCAGGGGAGTTGTGATTTATTGGAAGCCAAATAAAAACTAACTCATGTGGACATATTACTTTGAGAAAATATTTTTAATCAATCTTGCTTCCAGGGTTGACAGGCTTATGAGGTCCTGTGACGAATTAAGAAAATATGATATTCAGTTTGAATTAGTAAGAGCAACGCCGCACGTAAACGGAGCTAAGGGATTATATCTGACAATGATAGATCTTTTTAAAAAATGTTTGCTTGAAAAATTAAAGCGAGTACTTGTTTTCGAAGACGATGTTAGATTTGTCGCAAATCCAAATGTCTACATGCCGCTGTGCATTGAGCAATTGCCCGATAATTGGCTTCAGTTTTATCTTGGGGCAAATTTATCTAAACCACATCTCGTAAAAAGATATTCTGAAAATCTACTGGAAACAAAGAGGGCGGTAGCTCTTCATGCAGTAGCCTATACTGCTGAGGTAATGGAAATGATTGTTAGTCTTCCTATGCAAGTCCCGCTTGATATCCAGATATGCAACTTCATTCATCCCGGAGGAAGAATTTATCATTCGCATCCGCTTATAGCAAGCCAGTACGCAGGCAGGTCCGACATCGAAATGAGAAACGTTGATTATTACCCATTCATTGAACACAGATACCATTGTGTTCTGGAAAACCTAAAACTAAGATAACAATGGAAATCTCTTTGTGTATTACAACAAGAAACAGGCTCGACATGACTATTGAATCCTTTAAGGATGTTTTGTCGGATGATCGAATAACTGAAATTATAATCGTTGACGATTGTAGCGATAAAGATGTTTACGATGAACTGAAAAGATTCTGCGATGGCATTCCCAAAGTAAAACTATTCAGAAACCCGTTTCGGTTTGGCATGGCCGGGAGTAAGCGTAAGGCGATCAACCTTGCTAAAAATAAATTTGCCTGCATTTTCGACTCTGACAATAAAATCGGTCCCGATTATTTCGATGCCCTTTTCAGAATGATGCATACAATGTCAGACAATACCATCTGTATGCCAATGAAGGCAAATCCCAATTTCGATTTTACGAATTATCGAGGCAGGTTTATCAATGCTAAAAACGTGAACGACTTCATGCACGATCCCATGTTCCGCTGTATGCTCAATTGTTGTAACTATGTAGTTCCTGTTCATGCGTACCTGGAAGTTTATGAATTCGATAAGACAATCAAAGCAACCGACACTATCGCTTTTAACTACCTCTGGCTGAAAAAAGGAAAATCATTCTTTGTCGTTCCTGATATGGAATATTTTCATAGGGTGCATGATGGCTCCGGATTTTTGGAGGACGCAGATTACAACATGAGCAAAGCAAAAGAATTCGAATACAAAATTAAATTTCTTTAGCATGGTATCGTGTAAACTAATGGGCCGGTTAGGGAATCAACTATTTCAGATAGCGGCAGTGTTTGGGTATGCCATGAAACACAATGTGGACTTTTCTATTCCGGAGACGACACTTAATCCGAAAATTTGGAAATCCTATTTCGATAATCTGTATAAGCCACTACCGGCAGGACAGGGAATGTATGCGATCTACAAAGAGCCGTCACACGCTTACGCAGAAATACCACTATACATAAACGTTATGCTTGATGGATATTTCCAATCGTATAAATATTTTGATTTTTGTTTGGACAAGCTAAGAGAATTATTTGGCTTCGACTGGCAGCTTGATAAAAAGACCGTTGCCGTTCATGTAAGAAGAGGAGATTACCTTCTTTACCCGGACAAGCACCCAGTAGTAACCCCGGAATATCTATATCAGGCAATATCATTTTTTATCATGCATGGCTACAAACATTTTGTCTTTTATTCCGACGACATCGGCTGGTGCATGGAACTCGAAAAACCGTGGGTAAGGGGAATAGACTATGGTTATTCGGAAAATAAATCAGAAGAGGAAGACCTTATGATGATGAGTTGTGCGGAGCATCAGATAATATCCAATAGCAGCTATTCCTATTGGGCGGCTATGCTTAACCGTAATAAAGATAAAATAATTATTGCTCCAAGTGTAGAAAGCTGGTTCGGCCCGGCCAATAAACATTTGGACACGTCAACCATGTGTCCTCCTGAATGGAAACGATTAAACTTTTAAATATGACAGAAGAATACACACAAGGCTGGAAAGATGGATATGAGTATGCCTTTGGCAAATGCAGTTTAGTGAAAGTATGTGTAAACGAAAATGGAGAATACTCCGGAGAGGTCGTATATAATTGTTCTGTAAAATTTGATCCAAAAGTGTATGAAAAAGGGCCTTCTTACGGAAACGGATTTGCCGAGGGAATGAATAGCGGCAGATCGGCGCATGTTACAGAGCTTACTAAAGCCTACTGCGAAAAGAATAAAATTATTTATGTAGACTATTCTTTAAAAACAAAACAATGACCAGAGAAGAAAAATTATTGTCTCTTGCGAGAGAATTTAAAACCGATAAGATTGATCATGGGTATATCCCTTATTACGCAAAGCATTTGCCAGAAAAAATAAGCGCAATGCTGGAGATAGGCGTGCTTAAGGGAGCATCGGCTATGATGTTTGATTTTTTTTACAACAGAAGGGCGGATATTCATTTGATTGATCTTTTTGGAGAAGAAGGAAATATGACTCCACGAATGGCGCGTAATTTAAACTGGTTGCCACACAAGGGAGATCAGTCAAGCATTGAATTTCTTGCTACGATCAAAGATCAAATGGATGTGATCATTGACGACGGCTCCCACCGGTCCGATCACCAGATAATATCCTTCAAGCATTTGTTTGTTAACAACACTGCTCCCGGAGGGATGTATGTCATCGAAGACTTGCATTGCTGCACCTCCGAATTTTATTGGGGAGGCGAAGTGGATTCATTTGAGGATACTGCGCTGGCAATGTTTAAGCGCTTTATTGCTTCGAAAGAATTGGTTAATCCGTATTTCAATATCGGAGAGAGAGAAGTATTTGAAAGTTTGATCAGCGATGTAAAATTGTACGATGACAAAATAGTATTCATTTTTAAAAAATAAATTTATGCTTCTTAATTTTAGCAGCCTTGTTAAAAAATATAACGTAACAGCCAAAGGAGTGATAGTCGTTGGGGCTCATTACGCGGAAGAGCATCCTGATTACCTAAAAGCGGGTATTGAAAAATTTATTTATATAGAGCCCTGTAAGGAAACCTTCAAAGTACTTCAGTCAAAGCTGATGGACGGTGATGCGATCCTTATAAATTGTGCATGTGGCGAAAAATCAGAAAGGCGCATAATGTACACTGGTAGTCAGAATGAGGGGCAAAGCAATTCTCTTCTGCGAATGCAGAAGCATTTGGATATTCATCCAGGCATTACACTTCCCACCACAGAAATAGTCCAAGTCGAAAACCTTGATCAAATAATGGCACATCAGCGGATGCATCCTATTGACTACAATTTACTCGTGATGGATTGCCAGGGTTATGAAGGACGTGTGATCAAAGGAGCAGCATCAATGCTGAATTACATTGACTACATTTATACCGAAGTGAACAGAGATGAGGTTTACAGAGGATGCACGCTTGTTGATGAACTCGACGAACTGCTTCGCATTACTAAGCATAACGAATTTGTAAGGGTTGAAACTGGTTCTTGGGTCGGAGGAATGTGGTCCGACGCATTTTATGTTAGAAAAACTTTACTACAATGATTGACGTTCCCTTCAAATTCAGAACTCCCGATACTTCATGGTATCCGATAGATAACCATGTTGATTTTGAAGCATGGTTCTTCATGTCGTACAAGCCAGAGCAAAACCAGAGTGGCAGAATTTATCTTCCGGTGTATTGGACATCGTTTTATAAACACGCTCATTACGGTAGAGATTATGCGAAGATGTACGACCTGCAATTATTTATCAATTCGCTCGACAAGTCAAAGAAATATTTCACGATAGTTCAATACGATGACGGCATCCTGCATGATATTAGTTCTTTGGACATTCAGATTTTCACTATGTCAAAGAAGCAGGGCAATCATGTAGAACTGCCTTTGGTTGCGCAGCCACACTCGTTTGCTTTTCCTCCGATGAAAAGAGATATACTTTTTTCTTTTGCGGGGACCGATACCCATCCAATTAGAAATATAATATTTAACGAACTATCGTTGAGAAAAGACTTTTACATAACCCCTCACCATGTTCCCTTGCATAGATACTGCGAAATATTATGGAGGTCTGTTTTTTGTTTGTGCCCAAGAGGATACGGTCCTACTTCATTCAGAATACAGGAAGCCCTCCAATACGGAGCAATCCCGATTTACATCACCGACCTGGAGTATATTTATCCGGGAAATTTTATTCTGTTACAATTGGGCCACGGATATAGTTCGCTCTACGAAATGCTGATGAGTATTAAGGATCAAGTATGCGTAGAAGCGCTGCAAGAACAAATCCCGTCTATTTACAAAAACAACTATACATATCCGGCAGTACAAAAAAGAATTTACGATAACCTCAGATGAGAATACATTTTGTGCATACATGGAACAGGCCAGACCGTCTCGCCTCCATAATAAAAGAAATGAAGGAGCAGGATCATGTAGATTACTACATAAGCCAGGGGCCTCAGACTCCAGGCAACGTGTTGCTGAGTATTTCGGGTAGCCATAAGACGTACGTGAAAATGGCATACGATACCGGTATGGAAGAGATATGTATAGCTGAAAATGATCTTCATCTTTTTGCTCCCGGCGCATTAAAGTATTTTTTCGATCACAAGCCAAATGAATTTGATCTTTATTTGGGAGGTGTATTTCACGGGCATATTGATGACAAAGGATTGATACAAGATTTTTGTGGCCTCAGTCTCTATATAGTCTCGAAAAGATTTTATCGTTTATTCCTGTCCGTTAAAGATATTGACAATATCGACAGGGCGTTGGCTGTAAATAATTTTAATCCGTGGATAAGAAGTTCTTTGAAGTATTACGTCTGCGATCCTTTTGTATGTACACAACACGGAGGATGGTCAGACAGCAAGCAGCATCATGTAGAAAGTTATGATCATTTGCTGCAAGGAAGGAGATTGTTTGGGCAATAAAAAGCCCCGGTCAGATACCGAGGCTATGCGTCTCATCCAGCAAAGAAATAATTTGTCTTATTGCGCTGGTGCTTCTGCTGTGTCTGCAGGAGGAGCCGTGGTTGGAGAAGCGGGCGCAACATCCGATTGGATTGCGTCGGCAGCGGTTTTCACCTTTGCGATAGCATCCAGAACACTTTGCGGTGTATCGGGAGCGGCCTGCGAAGCTGCAATAAGTGCATCAACTTCTGTTTTTAATGTTCCAAGTTGGGTTGCGAGATCCTGCAATTGCGCTAATGCGGTGTCTGTGTTGCTCATGATTTTTTGATTTTGAAGTTTGATAATTTTCAGTTCAGTGAGTATTTCTTTCAGGATCGGATGTTCGCAAGCCGACTGATCGAATTTAATCACATGAACAATGGTGAATAATGACATATTCAGATTTGAATTATAAAAATACACTTTTTATATAATTCTAATTGTTATTTTTGTTTTGATAGAGCAATTAAATGTGCATTAGCATTTGCGGCCTGTATTTTTATACGGGCCTTCCTATTTCCCTCTTATTTTATTAAGGCATTGCTTCATAATATGAGTATGCATATAGGCACAGAATTCATGCTCTCTGATGATATCGCAAAAGTCCGGCATCACGTAGTTAATAATATGCTGCACTTCATGAGCGAGCCTGCAATAATCATAGTCCGTGAAATCAAA
>Ga0335085_10009331_pt1 | contig 14819 bp, 9 predicted proteins | sample Lox_Sample_45_FD_206712 | JGI IMG/M metagenome (GOLD analysis project Ga0335085, IMG submission 206712) | Soil microbial communities from Loxahatchee National Wildlife Refuge, Florida, United States - Lox_Sample_4.5 | ecosystem: Environmental > Terrestrial > Soil > Wetlands | place: USA: Florida... | reverse complement strand
TCATGATTCACTCGCTCTACCTGCGCGCCCGCAGCGCCGTCGCCGCGGCCGGCGCGGACGAAGGGCTGGCGGGCCTTCTCGACATCGCTCGAAAAGACGCCCGGCGAATCGAGCGCGAGAAGATGCCGTGGGGAGACGCTCTCGCCCGCCTCGTTCGCGCCGGCGTCGAATCGGTCGGCGGCGACCGGCAGGCCGCGCTCACTCTGCTCGATGCGGCCGAAAGCGATCTCCTGGGGGCCGACATGGCTCTCCACGCCACGGTGGCCCGCCGGCGCAAGGGGGAGCTGCTCGGCGGAGAGACCGGCCGCTCACTGGTCGCCGCCGCCGACGACTGGATGACGGGAGAAGGAATCCAGAACCCGGAGCGCATGGCCGCGATGCTCGCTCCCGGAGCCTGGTCCTGACGGGAAGCTACTTCAGACCGTCCACCGCGTAGAGATCCGAGAGAAACCGCATGAAGGAGTACCCGTACGCGCTTCCGTCAGGACTGACCCGGACGGACGGGAAGCCCTGAACCCCCGCTGGATCTGCGAGCGCCAGCTCTCGCCAGAGCGTCTTTGCGCCGCTGACGGCGTCCACCCGGAACACCCGGGCCGGAGATTCCCCGAGCCCGACGACAAAAAGCGATCGCGAATCGGCGGTCCATGCGATCGGGGACATCCCCACCGGCAGCTCGGGAATGGGGCGGCCCTCCCCCCCTCCGGTCGGGAAAACGGTCAGCCTTCCATCGGATGCGGCCACGACGAGCCAGTTTCCGTCGGGAGAGATCGGGATGCCCTCGTAGTCCTCGAGAAGGATTCCCTCGGGCGTCAGGGCACGCGTCTGTCCGCCCTCGAGGTCGCAGGAATAGACGCGCATGCCGTGCCCGGGTTCGGTGCCCCCGACGGCAATCCGTTTCCCGTCGGGAAACCAGCTCGCGCGCTGGATGATCTCCAGGCCCCGCGGAACGATTCGCCTCGGGCGTCCGGCGCCGGTCGGGAGCAGATAGAGCTGCGGCGGCACGGCGGGGACGATCGAAAGGACGCTGCTTCCGTTCGGAGAGAGGGCCAACGCGAAGCCGTCGCCGAGGCCGATCGGGTTCTCGGCATCGACGCGCCGCAGAAACCCCGCGTAGGCCGCGTCGGCGCCGAATTCGGTGAAGAGCAGGCTCGCCCCGTCGGCCGAGATGTCGGTCAGAAGCGAGCGGTCGAGCCAGGAGAACTCTCTCTCGGCCGGTTCCCCGCGCGGGCGCCCCATGATGCCGATCGGAGCGCTTTCGCGCGTCAGGAGGACACGTCCCGCGGGCGAGATGTCGCGAACGGCCAGGTTGCCCGGCGCCCGGGTCACGACACGCAACTTTCCCGAGAGGGAGACGGCGTGGATGGCGTGAGCCTCGCGCTCCCTGGCGGCGCCGAACCAGATCTCCTTGCCGCTCGGATGCCACGCGAGGCCCTCCGCCCCGGTCCAGGGCGGCGTCAGAACGCGCTTTCGGCCCGAGCGGTCGACCACCGCGACACTCCCCCGGTTGTCGCCGCGCGAAGGATGATCTAGGAAGGCGACGAGAGATCCGTCGGGTGAGACACGCGGAGACGCCACCAGCCCGTCCGTCTCGTAGATCTTGACTCCAATCGGAAACTCGAGAACCGCCTTGCCCGATTCCGCTACCGTCCGAACCAATGCGAGGTCCTTGCCGTCTGGCGCCCAGTCGGCAAAGAGCACGTCTCCCTCGATCTCGCGCGGCGCGCCCCCTTCGAGCGGCGCCCGCGCGAGCATTCCAACGGTCACCCCCGGCGGAACGATCCGGTACCGCAGCGCGGCGGCGAGCTCCCCCGAGCGCGAGACCGCGAGGAGGTTGGCGTCGGGGAAGGATAGCCTCTGCTCCGCGGCGCTGCCGGGCCCTCTCCGAAAGAGGCGGAATGGCTTGCCGTCCCACGCCGCGGCGTAAACGACGGTTCTTCCGTCGGGAGCGAATCGGGCCGACCAGATCGTGCCCCGTCGAAAAGTGAGGGGCTGGAAGTTCGGTGGCGCGGGCGCCGGGCTCAAGCGCGTCACCGCGAGCGCGCCGAGGGCAAGCCCACAGAGAACCGCCAGGGGCACGAGCGCGCGCCGGGCCAAGGAATGACGGGGGGCGGTGGCCGGCGTCGGTGTCGAGGAGCCCGATGGCCGAGAGATGTGGTCCCAGAGCGACTTCAGGTCGAAGGCGAGGTCCCGAGTCGACGCGTACCGCCCCTCCGGCTCCTTGACCAGGCATCGCTCGACGACCCAGCAGAAGGGGCCCGGCAGGCTGGGATCGGACACCTCCAGAGGGCTCGGCTCGTCGCGAAGGATCGCCGAAAGTGTTTCGATGGCCGATCCTCGGTCGAAGGCCCTCTTCCCAACGGCCATCTCGTAGAGGATCACGCCCAAGGCGAACTGATCCGATCGGAAGTCCGCCGGCTCACCCCTCGCCTGCTCCGGAGACATGTAGCCGACCGTGCCCAGGATCGTGCCCGGGGTCGTGAGAAGGCTGCTTGCCCCGGCCGGCGCCTGTTCCGGGGAGTCGAGTGTCGCGGGACTCGCGAGCTTCGCGAGGCCGAAGTCCAGGATCTTGACGTGCCCCTCTTTGGTGACCATCAGGTTCTGGGGCTTCAGGTCCCTGTGGACGAGGCCCTTGGCGTGGGCGGCCGCGAGCCCCTCGGCGATCTGCGAGCCGATCTCCAGGGTCTTGCGCAATGGCATCGGGCCGGACGCGAGCAGTTCCTGCAAGCTGCGGCCCTCGACCAGCTCCATCGCGATGTAGGAAACGGATTCCGCGGACCCGATGTCGTAAACGGTCACGATGTTGGGATGATTGAGAGCAGAGGCCGCGCGGGCCTCGTGCTCGAAACGCCGGAGGCTCTCCCGATCCGAGGAGTACGCGGCCGGGAGCACCTTGATCGCCGCCTCGCGTCCCAGCCGTCCGTCCTTCGCCCGGTAGACCTCCCCCATCGCCCCGGCGCCCAGCGCCGAGACGATCTCGTAGGGGCCGAGACGTGTTCCCGGTCTAATGGCCATGGATCGTGAATCTCGATTCTAGCGCCCGACCCCGCCTCGGCCAGCCTACAGGAAGGCAGGCACGGCCTGGCGAGCGCGACCAGACCGCTCAGCCGACCTGGAGCTCCCGGCGGCCCTAGTCCCCGCTCTGCTGGATCAACTTCGCGACGAGCCCCGTCCAGCCGGTCTGGTGGGAGGCGCCGAGGCCTTCCCCGGTGTCCCCGTGGAAGTACTCGTAGAAGAGGATCAAGTCGCGGAAATGCGGGTCGGTCTGGAGCTTCTCAGCCCCGCCAAAGACCGGCCGGCGGCCGTCTGCGCCTCGCAGGAAGATGTGGGAGAGCCGCCGCGAGAGCTCTCCCGCCACGTCCCACAAGTGGCGTGTCCGGCCCGAGCCCGTCGGGAACTCGACCTGGAAGGAATCGCCCAGATAGTAGTGAAACTTCTGCAGCGACTCGATGATGAGGTAGTTGACCGGAAACCACACGGGGCCGCGCCAGTTCGAGTTGCCGCCGAAGGTTCCGGTTCGCGACTCTGCCGGCTCGTAGTCCACGCGGTACTGCCGGCCCTCGACCGAGAGGGTGTACGGATGGTCCTTGTGATAGCGCGACAGCGCTCGCACACCGTAAGGGGAAAGAAACTCGTTCTCGTCCAGCATGTAGCGCAGCACCGAGCGGAGCCGAGTCCGGTTGACGAGCGAGAGGAAGCGCCGGACCTCGTTATTCCCGGTCGTCTGGGTTTCGACGTAATCGGATAATTCCGCCCGGTTCTCCAGAAACCACTGCATCCGCCTCTTGAACCCGGGCAGGCGGTCCACCACGTCCGACTCGAGGGTCTCCACGGCAAAGAGCGGGATGAGACCGACCATCGACCGCACCTTCAGCGGAAACTGCCTCCCGTCGGGCAGGGAGAGCACGTCATAGAAGAAACCGTCCTCGGCGTTCCAGAGCCGGATGCCCCGGCCCCCGATGTCGTTGACCGCCGCGCAGATGTAGACGAAATGCTCGAAGAATTTCGAGGCGACATCCTCGTAGGCCGAGTCCTCGTCGGCCAGCTCCAGCGCAATGGCGAGCATGTTCAGACAGAACATCCCCATCCAGCTCGTCGCGTCCGACTGCTCGATCGCTCCGCCCGTGGGCAATGGCGCGCTGCGGTCGAAGACGCCGATGTTGTCGAGGCCCAGGAACCCTCCCTGAAAGATGTTCTTGCCCGCCGCGTCCTTGCGGTTGACCCACCAGGTGAAGTTCAGGAGCAGCTTGTGAAAGACGCGCTCCAGAAACTTCCGGTCGCCCGCGCCGCGGCGCTTCTTCTCGATCTTGTACACGCGCCAGGCCGCCCACGCGTGCACCGGAGGGTTGACGTCGCCGAAGGCCCACTCGTAGGCCGGCAGCTGGCCATTGGGGTGCATGTACCACTCCCGCAGGAGCAGCACGAGCTGTTGCTTGGCAAAATCGGGATCGATGATCGCCAGCGTCACGCAGTGGAAGGCGAGGTCCCACGCCGCGTACCACGGATATTCCCACTTGTCGGGCATCGAGATGATGTCGGCGTTGTAGAGATGCGTCCACTCGCTGTTGCGCCCGGCGAGCCGCTCTTCGGGAGGCCGCGCCTCGCCCGGGTCGCCCTTCAACCAGCGGGCCACGTCGTAGTGGTAGTACTGCTTGGACCAGAGCAGTCCGGCCGCCGCTTGACGCTGCACGCGCCAGGTATCGCGGGAAACCTCCTTCGAAGCGAACCCCGCGTAGAACTCGTTGGCTTCAGCGATCCGCTGTCGGAAGACCTCCTCGAAACCGGCGCCGAAGGCCTCGGGCATCGAGACGTCGTCCGACAACCGGAGCCGGACGACCGCCGAGCCGCCCGGGGCGATCTCGAGCCGGTAATGGGCAGCGCCTTTGGACCCGCGCCGCTCGGGGTTCACCGCGCCCGTCATGCCGCGCACGATGTACTCGTGGAAGGCGTCTTTGACGAAGTCCGAATCGTTTGGGAGGCCCCAGAGGCGCTCGGCGTTGCTCTCGTTTTCGGTGAACAGGAGCTCCGGCGCCCCTTCGGCGTACAACCGCCGCTTGCCGTAGTACTCCTGGTCGAGGTCGATCGAACGCCGGCCGGCCTCCTCCGACGCCCACAGCCTCGGGCGGCGCACACCCAGTCCCCAGGACCAGAGATTGCGGTACCAGATCGTCGGCAGCAGATGCAGCACCGCGGCGTCGGGGCCCCGGTTGAACGCCGTCACGCGGATGAGAATGTCGTCGGGCGTCGCCTTCGCATACTCGACCACGACGTCGAAGTAGCGGTCATCGTCGAAGATCCCCGTGTCGACGAGCTCGAACTCCGGAGCCTCCCGGCCGCGGCGGCTGTTCTCCTCGACCAGCCAGACGTAGGGAAACTCCTGCTGGGGGTACTTGTAGAGGCACTTCAGGTAGGAGTGCGTCGGCGTCGAGTCCAGGTAGTAGTAGCACTCCTTCACGTCCTCGCCGTGGTTGCCCTCCGGCCCCGAGAGTCCAAAGAGGCGTTCTTTCAGAATCGGGTCCCGGCCGTTCCAGAAGGCCAGGGCGAAACAGATGAATTGGTGGCGATCGCACAGGCCCGCGATGCCATCCTCCCCCCAGCGAAACGTACGCGAGCGCGCGTGCTCGTGGGGAAAATAGGTCCAGGCCGAGCCGTCCGCGCTGTAGTCCTCGCGAACCGTCCCCCAGGCCCGCTCGGCGAGATACGGACCCCAGCGCTTCCAGTTCTTCTCCCGTCGGGCGTCCTCGGAGAGCCGGAGGGTCTCCGGATCGCTGCGCGGCTCGAGCAGCGTGTCGCGGCCGAGAATGCCCGTCGGCCGCCGGCGCCGGCGGCCCGAGGGCCGGCCTGGCGGAGGCTCTTCTTGAGGCATGACCCCGCCATCATAGAGGCGTGAGGCAGAGCGACTGCAATTGGGGTTGAGGCAGGGCGCTCTCCCCGCTCCCGAGAGCCGCCGCTTGGACCCCCCGGGTCTTTTCGACATAATGGCGCCGCCTTCATGGAAATCACGACGCGCGAAGATGGCCGGGTCACGATCCTGACCGTGAGCGGGGATCTCGTCATCGGCGAGCCGGAGTCCGCATTCAAGAAGACCGTGACCCGGTTGCTCGAAGAGGGCCGGGTCTACCTGCTGGTGGACCTGAAGGAGGTGAGCTTCCTCGACAGCTCCGGCCTGGGAGCGCTGGTGCGGGCGCTGACCAACTCTCAGAAGGAAGGCGGCCAGACGAAGCTCTTGAACGCCGGCCCTCAGGTCCGAAAGCTCCTGGAGATGACGAAGCTCGACTCCGTCTTCGAACTCCACGACGACCTGGAGCGGGCGGTCCTGAGCTTCTAGCAAGCGGCCCGCAGGCGACCGGAGGAGGCTCATGCCGGAGGACGGCCCCGAAGGAACGATTCCGGAAGGCCTCGAGGCCGAGCAGTCGATCTCGGCCCTGGCAGAGCTCGCGCTGTGCGAGAACCTCGCTCAAACGTCGGGCTGGGCGGCCCATTGGAGCGCGGAGGCCGCCCAGGCCGACGGGGCACTCCTCTGGGCCCCGGACACGGTCCACCCCCTCTTCCTTTGCATCGGCGCGTACGGGGAGGGGACCGAGCGATTTCTGCGACGCTCGGCCCCGCGCGATGCGGGTCTGACGTGGGAGCTCGTCCGGGATCGCCAGCCGATCGCGCTCGATCACTCGGAGCTCGCGGAGGCGGACGATCCCCTCGTACAAGGACTCCCACGGGACGTGGTCACGGCGGTGGCGCTGCCGCTCGAGGCCGAGGGACTGGTCGTCGCCCTTCTCGTGCTGCTCTTCACCAAGCGGGCCGATCCCGAGCAGACGCTGACGCGTCTTTCCGGCTTCCTCGAAGACGCGACCCCGGCACTGGGGCGCGCCCTGCGCGCGGAACGAAAGACGATCGGCATGCTTCGGGCGATCGAGCGCCTGACCAACCTCTACGACCTGTCGAAGGCCTTCGGGTCCACGATCGAATGGAAGGAGCTGACCGACCTGGTCGTTCGAAAGGCCGCGGACTTCGCCACGGCGGAAACCGCCTCTCTCTGGCTGCTCGAGGGCGACGAGATCGCGTTGGCCGCCTCGGCCGTCAACGACAACTACGAGATCGAACACGCGCCCGACGCGGTCGGTGCGACGATTGTCGGCGACGTTCTGGCGGATCAGACCGCGATTCGGCGGAACCGGATTCCCGAAGGCGACCCGAGCTTCGCCGAGACCGACGGATACCCGATCCGCTCGCTTCTCGGCGTGCCGCTGGTCGAGGACGACGTCTCCATCGGCTGCCTGGTCGTCGCCAACAAGCGGGGACGCCATCCCGAGTTCAGCCCGGAGGACGAAGAACTGCTCCAGGACCTGGGGCGTCAGGCCGTGCGGGCGCTGCGCACGTCGAGGCAGCACGAGGCGGAGAAGAAGGTCCAGGAACTGGACGCCTTGCTCGCCGTCAGCCGGGAGATCACCTCGACGCTCGACCTGGACAAGGTGATGCAGACGATCGTCAACGCGACGGCAGCGCTGATTACCTACGACCGATGCGGGATCGGGATCCTCGAGAAGGGCAGGATGCGGCTGGGAGCGATCTCGGGCGCGATCGAGGTCGACCGGGCGAAACCCGAGGTCAAGCGGCTCGAGGAGCTGCTCCAGTGGGTCTTCTTCTCCGGAAGCAACGTCTCGGTCACGCAAGGCGAGGACGGAAAGATCGTCGCCGACCGTCCCGAGACCGAGGAGAAGTTCCGGGCCGTGTTCCATGAAACCGGTCTTCGCTCGTTCTACGGAGTGCTGCTGGCCGACGAAGAGGGGAAGCTCGGCGCTCTGGCCTTCGAGTGCAAGGAGCCGATCGTCTTCGACGAGGAAACGCAGGATCTGCTGCAGATTCTCGTCAACCAGGCGACGGTCGCCGTGCGCAACGCTCAGCTCTACCAGCAGGTCCCCCTGGCCGGCTTCTGGAAGCCCCTGATCGAGCGGCGGCGCAAGCTGCTGGCGATTCCGAGGTCCCGACGCCGCGCCTGGGTGATCGGCCTCGCCGCGACTCTCGTCCTGCTCTTCGTGGTCCCCTGGCGCCTGCGCATCGCCGGGCCCGCGCGAATCCTGCCCGGGCTGCGGGCGTCCGTGACCGCGGGGGTCGACGGGGTCGTCGGGGCCGTGCTCAAGCACGAGGGGGATCGGGTCGGCGCCGGGGACGTCATCGCGACGCTCAAGGACGAGGCGTACGAGGCGAGCGTCGCGGAGGCGCGCGCGGGGCTCGCCATCGCCGAGAGCGAGATCGCCCGGAACCGGGAGACGGCCGATGCGGGAGCCATGTTCCAGGCGCAATCGCGGCGGGACGAGTTGCGCGCGAGGATCGCGCTCGCCGAGGAAGAGCTTTCCCGCACACGGCTCAAGGCTCCCGTCTCGGGCATCATCGTCACGCCTCGAATCGAGGAGCGCGTCGGCCAGTTCTTCCGGCGCGGTGAGGAGCTCTGCGTCGTTGCCGACGTCAGCACCGTCACGGCCGAGGTGGCCGTGCCCGAGGCCGAGGTTTCCCTGGTCAAGGCCGGGCAGGAAGTTTCCCTGAAGATGAATCCCTATCCGACGAGGACGTTTCCGGGCAAAGTGGCGCACCTGGGGGCCCGCATTCGGGAGGACGGCGAGGAGCGATTCCTCATCGCCGAGGTTCGCGCGGAGAACCCGGATGGACTCTTGAAGACGGGAATGCTCGGCATGGGCAAGGTGTGGGCCGGCCGGCGAAGCATCGCGACCCTCCTGCTGCGAAAACCCGTCCGGTACCTCTGGAGAAGGATCTGGCCCCTGCTGCCGTGAGCGCCGCGCCTCGGCCCGGGCGTTTTCTCGCCGCTCGTTCCGGAGGCACGGCGGCGGCGCTGGCGGAACGGCATGGGGTCGCGGGCGACCGACCCGCGCTGCGCAAGGACCTCGTCATCCGACGGGTCGTCCAGCTGGGCGAGGGCACGTGGGTCGTCAAGAACCCCGAGACGATCAAGTACTACAACTTCGGCGAATCGGAGTGGGGCTTGATCCAGCTCTTCGATGGGACGCGCACCCGAACCGAAATCCTCGAGGAGTACCGCCGCCAGTTCCCCAAGGAGACCATCGAGTTGCAGCTCATCCTCGACTTCGAGGAGATGCTGCGCAAGGTCGAGCTCATCGAGCAAGGCGTGGCCGAGCGCAACCTCGCTCTCCTCGCCACGGCCAAGACGGCTCGCCAGCGCGCCGCCGAGGAGAAGGCCGAGGGACGCAACATTTTCTTCATTCCCTTCCATGTTCTCGACCCCGACCGGTTCTTGAACCGCACCGTCCGCTACGTGCGCTGGATCTGGACGCCGCCGGTCGTCGCCGCCTGGTGTCTCGCTGCGATCTGGACAGTGAGCATTTTCGTTCGCCACTGGCACCCGATCTGGGCTGGCACGATCGAGCTCTACGCCTTCCTCGCAAAGCCGCTCCTCGACGCCATCCAGTTCTTCCTGCTGCTGTCGATCATCGGATGCATCCACGAGTTTTCACACGCCTACGCCACCAAGATCTACGGCGGAGAGGTGCACGACATCGGTATTGCGCTGCTCTACGTCATTACCCCGGCCTTCTACTGCGACACGACCGATTCCCTACTCTTCGAAAGCAAATGGCACCGCCTGTGGGTCACGACCGCGGGCATCTACATCGAAGGATTCATTTGCTCGGCGGCCACCCTGCTATGGGTCATCTCCTATCCCGACACCTTCCTTCACGATTTCGCCTACAAGACGATGCTCTTCACGGGCATTTCCACGGTCTTCTTCAACATCAATCCGCTGATCAAGATCGACGGCTACTACGCCTTGACGAGCCTGATCGAGATTCCCGAGCTGCGCGAGGAGTCGCTCCAATACCTCGGCGCCCTCTTCCAGAGGAAGGTCCTGCGCCTCCCCGTCGAAGTCCCGGAGGTATCGCGCCGGAAGCGGCGGATCTTCTGGATCTACGGTCCGCTCGCCATGATCTACCTGGGCGTCCTGATGACGTTGATCGGCGGTCTCTTCCACAACTTCTACTCGAAGTACTTTCCGAACCTCGCCGTTTTGCTCCTCGTGCTCACGATGCTGCGTCTCTTTCGCAAGCGCGTGCGTCTGGTCACCCGGACCGCTCGCCTCTTCTACCTCGACAAGAAGGACCTGATCATGTCGCCTCGAAGCCGAAAGCCGCTCGCCGCCGCCGCCGCCCTTCTACTCGTCCTCCTGCTCGTGCCCTGGACGCACCGCAAGATCCGAACCGACGTCCTCCTTCGCCCGGCCGTGCAGGTGGCCCTAGAGGCGCCAGAGGACGCCGTCGTCGCCGAGGTCCTCGCCCGGGAGGGCGACAACGTCGCCGCGGGGCAGCCGGTCTTCCGACTCGCCAGTCCCTCGGCCCGGACGCTGGGGCTCGAGTTGGAGGCCGAGCAGCAGCGGCTCGCGAAGCAGGCCAGCCGCGCCCGGGGGTCGAGCCAGCCGGCCGAGGCCTATGCGGCGGAACGGCGCGGCGCCTCGGTCGATTCGGCGCTACGCAGCGACGCGGCGCGGCAGGATCGGCTCTTGCTGCGCAGTCCCATTGCAGGAACCGTCCTGACTCCGCGCCTGCAAGACCTGAAGGGCCGGTTCGTGACCGCCGGAACGGCGCTTGCAGAGGTCGGCGATTGCCGCAAGCTGCGCGCCGACCTGTATTTCTCCGAGCGAAGACTGGACGAGGTCGAGCCAGGTGAGCGCGTTTCGGCGATGTTGCTTGGTCGGCCGCTGCGTCCCGCGCGCGGTCAAGTGGTCTCGGTCTCGGCGGCCACGCTGTCGCAGCCCGCGACGATGACCTCCGCGGGAGAGCCGCCGGCGCCGAGTTTTCGCCCCGACCGGTTCGTCGCGAGAGCCGAGTTCGACAATCTGGACGGGACTCTCCACCCGGGCATGGCCGGCAAGGCGAAGATCATCGGAAAGCGCGCCTCGCCTCTCGCCGACGTCTGGCGAGTGCTCCGGCGCTGGATCCAGACCGTGGTCTGGTGAAAAGAGAAGCGCCCCGCCGCAACGGCGGGGCGCCTCGAGCAACCGGAACCTTCTCCCACCTACTGGGCGACGGGATTGGACCTCGTGGCCCTGGTGGCCCTCGTCGACTTGGCCGCGACGACCTTGGTCGCCCGCGTTGCCCTGGCCGCGTTGATCCGAGCCGCGCGCGTTGCCTTGGCCGCGACCATCTTGGTCGCGCGCGTCGCCTTGGCCGCCACCATCTTGGTCGCCCGCGTCGCCTTGGCCGCGACGACCTTGTGCGCCCGCGTCGCCTTGGCCGCGATGACCTTGTGCGCCCGCGTCGCCTTCGCCGCCACCATCGACTTGGCGGCATGCACCGACGCTCTGGCCGAGATCGCCTGGCCAGCCCGAGCCGGGTGCATCGTCCTCGCGGCGACCGTGTTGGCCGAAACGGCCGGGTTCTCGCCGAGGCTGCCTACCCGGATCTCCGGCATCTCCTTGCCCGTGGCTTCCTTGATCTTCGCCTTCTGCTCGTCCGTGAGCTTGATCCTGACTTCGTTCGCCATGTTGGCCTCCTTCTGGTTGCCATCAAGGAGGGCAAGAAGCAGACCAACTCCGGCCGGCACGGCCGCCTTCCTAACTCACTGGTTTTCGAGGAGGTTGCGGTCGAGCTCGTAATCGCACAAGTGCGGGTCTTGAGAAACTTTTCACCTTTTGGTTGAAATCTTCAACCCCGATGTCAGAGGGCATACTTGCGGCACAGGTACTTGATCTGATTTGCGTCGAGGCCGAGCCTGCGGGCAGCCTCCGCCTTGACGCCTCCCGCTTGCGCGATCGCGTCTGCCAGCAGCTTGCGCTCGAATTCCTCGACCGCCTTCGCGAACGGAACACCTGCCATGGCGGCCGCCGGGGGCGAGGCACCACCGCGAAATACCCGGGGCAGGTCCTCGGGGCCGATCTCGCTCCGGTCGGAGAAGAGGACGAGCATCTCGATCGTGTGCTCGAGCTCCCGGACGTTGCCCTTCCAGGGATGCTCCTTGAATCGGTCGAGAACGGCAGGCGCCAAACGGCGGCCAGGCCGGCGGTGGCGCTCCCCGAACTTCGCGAGGAAGTGGTCGCACAACGGCGCCAGGTCCTCGAGCCTCTCGCGCAGCGGCGGGATTCGCAGAGCGATCGTATTGACGCGATAGTAGAGATCCTCGCGGAAGCCGCCTTGGGCGACACGAGCCTCGAGATCTTCGTTCGTCGCGGAGATCAGCCGAAGATCGACCGATATGGTTCGGCGCCCCCCCACGCGCTCGATCGCCTTGGACTCGATCGCTCGAAGAAGCTTCGCCTGGACGGCCGGCGAAAGGGTCCCGATCTCGTCCAGGAACAGGGTCCCGCCGCTCGCGAGCTCGAACCGCCCCGGCCGTGACGACACGGCGCCGGTGAAAGCGCCCTTGTCGTGCCCGAAGAGCTCCGACTCGGCGAGCGATTCGGGCAGGGCCGCGGCGTTGACCGCCACGAAGGGCCGATTGGCCCGAGGGCTGCCGTCGTGAATCGCGTGCGCGACGAGTTCCTTGCCCGTGCCGCTCTCCCCGACGATCAGGACCGTGGCGTCCGAGGGGGCGACGCGGCGGATGTCCTCGAGGAGCCGCCGCATCGGTGCGCTCTGCCCCACCAGCCGATCGAACGGCCCGGCCGGTTTGGCATCGATTCGAAGGGCCCGATTCTCCGCCAGGAGGCGCCGTCGCTCGAGCGCCCGGCCGAGGATCACCTGCAGCTCGGCCGCGTCGACCGGTTTGCGGAAGAAATCGAAGGCGCCGAGCTCGATCGCCTTCAAGGCCTCGCTCCGCTCCGTCTCGCCCGACATCACGATGACGGTGGCGTCGGGATCGCGGCGCCGCGCTTCCCGCAGCAGCCCGAACCCCTCCTCCACGGTATTCGACGGAGGCAATCGAAGGTCGAACAGGCAAACGTCCGGGCACGTGTCGAGCCGCGCCCGGCCCTCGGCCGCGTCGCGCGCGCCCGTGACCGAGAAGGTTCCCTTGAGCGCCCAGGTGAGCTGCTCCAAGAGAAAGGGATCGTCCTCGACGATGAGGATCCGTCCGGGATCTGTGCCCGACGCGATCACGGCTCGGGCCGGACCGCCGGGAAGCTGACCCGGACCACCGTGCCCTCTCCCGGCGCGCTGCGGACTCGGATCGTGCCGCGGTGATGGCGCACGATCTGGCTGGCCGTGAAGACGCCCAGTCCGACGCCGTCCGGCTTGGTCGTCTGAAACGGCTGAAAGAGGCGATCCCGGACGAACTCGGGCGACATTCCCGGGCCGTTGTCGATGATCTCGATGTTGGCGCGGCCGCGTTTGGCCCCTCCCGTCGGAAAGCTCCGCACCAGGACCTTGGCAGAAGGCCCGGCCGCGGCCTCGAGCGCGTTGTCGATCAGGCTCGCGAGCGCGTCGCGCAGATAGTACGGATCGCCCCAGACCGGGGGAACCTGGCCCAGTGCCAGGGAAAGCGCGCCGCGACCGGCATCCCGGCCCGTCCGTCGGCCCGGCGCGGCGGCCACGTCGCGAATCAAGCCGTTGACGTCGAGGGCGACCTTGATCAGCACGGCGTCTTCGTGGGCCGACCAGCGGCCGACGATCCGATCGAGCCGATCCACGGTCGACGCGAGAAGTTCCTGAACCGACCGTTTGAAGTCGGGCTCGCCGTAGTGCTCCTCGAGATTGGACCGGAGCATCTCGAGCCGGAATCCCATGTTCTTGATGTCGTGGATCAGAACCCGATCGATCGTGTCGCGCAGCTTCCGCGAGGCGCGGGGACGCCGGCCGGCCATGAGATCAGGAGCGCTTCGGGCCCGGGAATCGGATCTTGACGGCCACCCCGGGCCGCACCTCGGGCTGCGAGGGGTCCTTGCGGACGCGCACGATGACCTGAAAGGTGCCGCTCGCTGCATCGACCGTCGGGCTGATGAACTGCACGACCCCGCTGACGCGGGTCTTGGGGAAACGGTCCAGAGTGATCTCCACCCCGTCGCCGCGATGCACCGAGAGAAGGTCCTCCTCCGGCAGGTAGACGCGCGCGAGCAGCGGCTCCGAGGCGGTGATCTTGAAGAGCGGCTCGGCACGATCCTCGATGACCTTCTGGCCTGGCCTGGCGTACTTCTCCGTAATCGTTCCGGCGAAGGGAGCCCGAATCACCGTGTAATCGAGCTGCGCCTTCGCCCTCTCCCAGCGCGCGATGGCCACCGCGTACTGCGCCTTCTTCTCGTCCAGGTCCGAGGCGCTCAGAACCTTGCCCTCCGAGAGGGACTTGGCCCGTTCATACTCGAGCTTGGACAGCTCCATTTGCTCCTTGGCTTCCCGGACGTCCTCGATGAACTCACGGGACTCAAGCCGGGCGATCGGTTCGTCCTTCCCCACGGCCGCTCCCCGATCGACCAGGACGTCCTGAACGATGCCCGTGATCCGGGACGTCACGACGACGTCCTGGTCGACCATCAAATGGGAGGGATAAACGCGCTCGTCGGGGCTTGCCGCAGCCCCGGCACGGGCCAGACACAGCGCCAGACAAGTCGCAAGGGCGGCCTTCACGGTGGCGTTCGTTGTGACGCGGATGCTATCTTTAAATGAAATCTATGTCGATTGCCCTGGCGAGCGAGACGCCCGAGGTGCAGCACAAGGGAGCTCGGGCGAACTTCCGCTGGACGCTCACCGAGCCCTGGGACGAGCGACGCCTCGCCGCCTTTCTGATGACCAAGCACCGGCGAAACGAAGCGGACTGGACTCGACGCCCCTCTCCCTTCTTCGCGTCGCTCGGCCAGACCCAAATCGAGTGCTCCGTGCCCCTGGCCGATCCGAACTCGCTTCCGGAGCTCGAGCGGGTGCTGACGAGCG
>Ga0335085_10009330_pt1 | contig 14819 bp, 9 predicted proteins | sample Lox_Sample_45_FD_206712 | JGI IMG/M metagenome (GOLD analysis project Ga0335085, IMG submission 206712) | Soil microbial communities from Loxahatchee National Wildlife Refuge, Florida, United States - Lox_Sample_4.5 | ecosystem: Environmental > Terrestrial > Soil > Wetlands | place: USA: Florida... | reverse complement strand
CGGGCTTATTCGCTACCGTCTCCGAGCGCGCATTGATCGTCTTGAAGCCGATGCTGGCGTCTGTGGCCCAGGACGGAATCAAGCCCCAGCGAGCTAGTGAGAAGTGCCGCTCTGCCCTGGATGGATCTTGGCGAATAATTCCGACCGGCTGCGACGGGGCAATGTTGTAGCGAGGCTCCCAATCGACCTCGTTATCGGTCTCGAAGTATTCCGCGATCAATTGCTTGCGTCTGGAAAGACGATAGCGGCCACACATCTCCCACTCCTCAGATCAAGTAATAATGTAATGGAACTGACGAATCGGCGTGACACGCATTCGGTTTTCTGAGATCTGGAATCGTATTTGTGGCGTTAGATCTTGCGAAAAATCATCCATTGCGACATGGACGGTGCGCCGTGATGGCGCGGGAGGTGGGATTGATGTAGCTATCACCTCTCATGCTTGCTGATTCTCAACCGGCGGCTGCAATGCCGCCTTGCCTGTATAGAGCAACAGGTAGGAGGGGGCCGAGAAGTTTAACCGGACATCGCCGGTTGAATGTCATGAGCAGATCGGCCTGAACTGTAACGAATGCGGGCCATTAACCCGCTTGGAGGTCCCAGTCACAAGAACGGGACGCCGACAACACATCCAAGTGGCTGGCACCTACTGTGAGCGGTGTCTCACGGTGACTCTCGACAAACTACCTGATTGACGAATCGATTGTTTCCGGGTGGCCCGTTTGACGCAGAGTCGTGACGCAGAGTCGTTGTCTTACGCAGGTGCCTGTATTAAGCTGGCATGGTTGGCAGATCCATGCCCGTAGTGTTCGTTCACGGCGTCAACACGCGCAAGACCGAACCAGGCTACGCCGCCCGGCTTGGCCTCATTGATCGCTTCGTTCAAAAACATTTGGCTGGAGCGACTCTCGGGGGTGTTGCGATCAACTCGCTGTCGCCAGCATTCCCCTACTGGGGCGATCTCGCGACTACCTTCGCGTGGAATATGGCATCGCTGCCCACTGGGCACGTCAACGCGCTCGGACCTGCGATCAACAATCGTCTTCGTCCGCTGATCGCAGCCTTCGACGACGACTTGTCGAACTCCGCGAGCGCCAAACAGCAACCGCTGCTAACCGTGGCGAAGACGAAAACCCTGCCGCACGCGGTTGATCTCATCTCTGCACTACTCCTGGAAACGGCCGCTGAGAATCAGGCAGACGTAGTCGCCGACTTTATCGTCGTTGCTCACGGTTACGCGGAAGCGAATCCAAGCCCCGCCTGGCTGGCGACGCTTACCACTGATGAGCAACTGCTGAACAGGTTGGTCACCGAAGCGAAATCATCAGCGCCTCCCGGCGTGCAGGCGCTAGGCGTGCTGGACAACGTACTCAACCCGCTCGCCGCGGCGGGCGCGAGCTTCAAAGCGGCCATCCAGTCCGCGGCAACAAGCATTCTCGATCGCAGCGGTGATTTTGCATCAACGAAACTTCTGGCTTGGCAGCGCAGACCGCTCAACGAAACACTTGGACGCTTCTTCGGCGACATCTTTATCTATCTCGATACTCGCGGTGACAAGGCAGCGCCTGGCCCGATCCCCACGCTGATTCTCGACGCGCTCGATGCTGTCAAGAACGACGCACCGGCGAACGACCCACTGATCGTCATCGGGCACAGCCTCGGCGGAGTGATCTGTTTCGATCTCTTCAGTTATTTTCGACCCGAGCTGACCGTCGATCTGTTCGTGACTGTCGGCTCGCAGGTCTCGCATTTCGAGGAGATCAAACGCTTCAAGACGAGCAACCCCGCCATCCATGCGCCGCAAAAGGCGCCGACGCCGGCGAACATCAAGCGCTGGATTAATATTTTCGATGAGGTCGACATTTTTTCGTACGCCTGCGATCAGGTATTCGACCGCGTCATTGATTTCGAATACGACACGCAAACCTACGTCATCAAAGCGCACGGCGCTTATTTCGAGCAGGACCGTTTCTATACCCGGCTGCGCGCCCGCATTGACGCATTGTGAAGCAGAGATTATGAGCCTGATCTGGCCAGCCACGGAAGCCGAGGTCGTGACCAACGCATCACGACTCCACGCATTTGTCATCGCGGTGGCTGACTACCCGCACCTTAACGGAGGCAGCGGACCACCGGCGCTCGAACCCCTCGGCCTCACGCAGGTCACCACGCCGCGCTTCACCGGCCTCGCCATCGCGGATTGGTTACTGACGCGTTATCAAAACCCGCTGTGCCCGCTGGGGTCGGTGGAAATGCTGCTCTCGCCGAACCAGCTCGTACCGTCGCCGAATGGTCCAGTCCCTGCTACGTCCGCAACGATGGCCAACATCGAGACAGCGTTCTCGCTGTGGAAGAGACGATGCGGCACCGATGCGGGCAACATTGCGTGGTTCTATTTTTGCGGCCACGGCGTCAGCAAGGATGCGCAGTACCTGCTGCCTGAAAATTACGGCGACCCCGGCGTTTTCCAATGGAGAAACAGCATCGATTTCGACGGACTGCGTGTAGGGATGCGCAGTTGCGCTGCGCAAACCCAGCTCTTCTTCGTCGATGCCTGCCGCGAAACGCCTTTCGCGCTCCTAACGCAGTTGAACGTCCAGGGCAATCCACTCACAAGCGCGTCGTTCGCCGACTCAGTAAGCTGCTCGGCTGCCTACTACGCCACCACGCCCGGACGTCAAGCATACGGTCCCGACAATGAGGTCACCTATTTCGGACGGGCTCTGCTGTCTTGCCTGAACGGAGTCGCAGCCATTAAGAAAGGCCCGAAGTGGGTCGTTGACACGTATTCGCTCGGTAACGCTCTCGGTCAGACGATGGCGCAGCTGGCGCGCCGCCATCGCCAGCCGCTCAGTTGCAACCCGGACCCCAGCGGGATGGGTCGCATCAATGAGGTACAGGGGCCGCGCGTAATCGCGGCAGTTTCGTGCACCTCCGAGATCGCGGACACGGTCGCCGACATCCTCATTTCGCAGGGTGCGACGACGTTGCACTCGCCTCCGGGACAGCCCAAGCCGATCGTCGAGGAAGTGGAAGCTGGCGACTGGACGATCCAGGTTTCTTTTCCTGGCAATCAGTTCGCCTCGGCGGCGGTGGTGCGCACGTTCATGCCGCCCGTGTTTGAAGGAGTGGAGGTTCCATGAGCGGCACGATGACGATTAAGTTCGCGCCCGACATGCCCGCGGCAACCGTCGAGGTTGTTTCGCCGGATCTCGAGATCGTTCAGCGCGTGATGCTCGATCCCGGACGATTGGCCAGCGTCGAGGTTCCGTCCGAAGCAAGTTTTCTTCGCGTCCATCTGCCATCTGGACAGGTCGTCACGCTGGAGGACCCCGGAAACATGACCCGAGAGGTATCGCTACAAACTATTCGGGGCCGTTTGCAACCGCCACTTCAGGAAGAGCTGCCTGAGCAATGCTCGCCATCCGATATCCGCCGCTACTATCGAGGCCGATCGCGGGCGCCGACACTGACGATGTCGTCGGCAACAGAGCTTCTCCAACTTCGCACTTACGGCAGCGTGGAGTTGAAGGGCAGCGCAGGGCCCATTCCCGGCGTGCTTTCGAGTAATGGCCGCGAGGCACAGTGGCAACTGCCCTACAACCCGCAGCAGCCGCCGCTGGTGCTGAAGGTCCTCGAGCAAACCGGCGCGCGGCTCGAGTTGCGCGTGCCCGGAAACGCCTCCCGCATCTGGGCCCGCGCAGATGCCTGCCGCGATCAGGAAGCCGTCAACTTTAGCGTGCGCGTCGCGACGCTGGCATCGACGGCCGACACGATTGCAGGTTACCTGCAGCGAGGGGACCTGTATTCCGCCGAGACAATGACGCCCTGGATCCACGAGGCCAAAGGTCTCCTGTTCGACAAGATGGAGGATCCGTATGCCGCCGCCGTCGGTGCCTATTTGCTGCTGCGCTTGAAGCAATTCGAAAGGATGCACGACTGGGCCCAGAACCTAGCCAACCGAGTCCCCTTCCTGCCGGATGGCTGCATCATCTGGGCGTGGCAACTCATTCATCAGCAGCCGTCAAATGCCGGCGAGATCCGCAAGTATCTGTTGATGGCCGCTAGCCGGGGCTTGCCGGTATATTCGGAGGGCCTGCGGCTGCTGACCGATGGCCTGCGCCTCATGGGTTCAGACGGCCAGACCGCGCGCGACAATCTTATCAATTCAGCCGGTATCATCCTCTGGTCGTCGCCCCTCACCGCATCCCTATTCGCCGAGCCTGGAACGGCGCCTCTGACTCCAGCCTCGCTGCACGACATCGCGTTTGCCAGCGAAGCCTAAAGTTCACAGTGATAGGTCGAGTTATCCGGCGACAGATGCTCTGAATCGACCCTGTGGGAGCCTCTCTTTCTTCCGAGCCTATAGTCGACAATCCAGAAGTTGAGATGTCCAGCAATTACTCCCAAAGCCGCGTCACGTCCACTTGACGCGTAACGCCTTACTCGCCAACGATCGTAGGTAGGCTCTTGGCCAGCCGCGATGGAGGCGGCTGGCATGAGCAGACACGGCAACGGCAAAGCCACAAAACCAAAGCGGCCCAAGACAAAACTTGGTCTCCCCGACCTCGACCACAGCAAGTCGGCAGTCCTGGACAGCCTTCGTTCACCCGAGTCCAAGCGTGGCTATCGACACGCCATCGATGAATTCATTCAGTGGTACTGCTCCGAGCCGCGACTGTCGTTCAACAAAACAGTGGTGACCCGCTACCGGATTTCACTCGAGAACCGGCAACTCGCGGCCGGAACGATCAACGGACGACTTGCTGCAGTGCGCCGGCTCGCGTATGAGGCGGCAGACGCTGGCCTGCTCAGTCCGGAACTGGCCGCTGGGATACGACGTGTGAAAGGTGCAAAAAAGCTGGGCGTGAGGCTTGGAAACTGGCTCACGGCCGATGAAGCACGTCGCTTCTGGCAGTCGCCTACGCCGGGCACGCTCAAAGAAACGCGGGATCGTGCGATCCTCGCCGTACTGTTGCGCTGCGGACTCCGCCGCCGCGAACTGGCTGATCTGGAATTCGCGCACTTGCAGCAGCGCGAAGAACACTGGGCCATAGTTGATCTGGTTGGCAAAGGCGGCCACATTCGAACCGTGCCTGTGCCCGAGTGGGTCAAAGCCACCATCGACTTGTGGACGACTGAAGCCGGAATTTCGGCCGGCCGACTGTTCCGACGTGTCTGTCGCGCGGGCAAACCCTGGGGCGAGGGCGTAACGGAACGAGTCGTCTGGCACGTTGTAAAACAGTACGCAAGAAAACTCGGGCTCCCCATGTAGCGCCGCATGATCTGAGGCGTTCGTGCGCGAAGCTGTGCCATCGATCGGGTGGAGAGCTGGAACAGATTCAATTCCTTCTCGGTCACGTTTCCGTGCAGACAACTGAACGCTATCTCGGCTGCAAGCAGCGGATCCACGGAGCCGTGAACGACTGCATCGGTATCGAGCCTTAGCCACAGCGCCCGCTCCATAGGAGCGGGTCGCCGACTTCTCGCTCAGGTGGTCTCCGTGGACGGCGTGCCTCCTGAGTGATCGGCGCCTTGACAGTTGAGCCATCCCCTTTTTCTCATACAACGCTCCCGCACGGTAGAATCTCTAGACACTCCATGCTCCTCGCTCCCGGAACCCGGTTGGGGCCTTATGAGGTCCTTGCGCTCATAGGCTCGGGTGGCATGGGCGAGGTATACAAGGCAAGAGATACCCGCCTGGACCGCGTGGTCGCCCTGAAAGTTTCCAAGATGGAATTTAGCGAACGCTTCGAGCGCGAAGCGCGAGCGGTTGCAGCGTTGAACCATTCCAACATCTGCACTTTATATGATGTCGGGCCGAATTACCTGGTCATGGAGTACATCGAGGGCACGCCTCTTAAAGGGCCGATGCCGGTCGATCAGGCGCTGAAGTACGCCGCCCAGATTTGCGATGCGCTGGACGCCGCCCACAAGAAGGGCATCACGCATCGTGACCTGAAGCCCGACAATATTCTGCTCACCAAGACCGGGATCAAGCTGCTGGACTTCGGCCTAGCCAAGACGGCGCAGGCGGCTGCTTCGCCCGTCGATGCTACGTTCAACATGACACTCACCGGCAACAACGCGATTGTGGGCACGCTCTACTACATGTCGCCCGAGCAGTTGCAGGGCAGCACTCGGGAAATCGACGCGCGCAGCGACATCTTCTCTTTTGGCCTGGTCTTCTACGAAATGTTGACCGGCAAGCGTGCCTTTGCCGGCTCGTCTGCCGCTAGTGTCATTGCGGCCATCATGGCGCGTCCCGCGCCTTCGATTAGCGATATCGCGCCTCGGGCCCTGGACCGGGCGTTGCAGCGCTGTCTGGCTAAGGACGCTGGGGACCGCTGGCAGTCTGCACGGGACCTTAAGGCAGAGTTGGAGTGGATCGGGGAAGCTGATTCGGGTTCAGGAATGCCGGCCCAAGTAGTTCGTAAGGACGACTTCCGCAAGCATTTGGGATGGGTAGTAGCATCAGTTTTTCTCTTGGCATGCGTTGCCTTAGCCATTGCTTTCTTGGGGCGAACGGAGCAACACGCGGGTATGGTACGTTCCTCTCTGTTGCCCCCCACGGGGTCATCTTTCTTGCCTTACAATTTTGCCATTGCGCCTGACGGCAGCCGTCTGGCCTTTGTGGCCCTCGGGTCGGATGGCAAAACGGCTCTTTGGGTCAGGGGACTCTCGTCCCCTAACTCGCAACAACTCACAGGAACTGAGGGAGCAGCATTCCCGTTCTGGTCACCTGATAGCCTCCACGTTGGCTTCTTCGCGCAAGGCCGGCTCAAGACCATCGATCTCGTGAACTCCGCAGTTCAAAGCATCTGTGACGGTGGGGCCGGGTTTGGAGGCACTTGGAACCAGGACGGTGTGATTGTGTTCGCTCCTGGCATTACCGGTCCCCTATACCGCGTCTCCGCCGTCGGCGGAACACCCGAGCCTGTTACTAAGGTTTCGCAGACTCGTAGCGGCGAATCTCATCATTGGCCTTTATTTCTTCCCGATGGGAAGCACTTCCTTTATGTAGTGAACTGGAGCGGTCCCTCCGATGCCCAGAGCAATGGTCTGTACGTCGCTTCACTGGACAACGACACGCCGAGGCTCGTCTCGCCTGACATTATTGGCAACGTCCTTTTCGCCTCGGGCCATCTGCTTTATGTCCGCGATCGCACTATCATTGCCCAACCATTCAACAGCAGCCGACTCCAGACGACCGGACTCGGTATACCGGTGACGCAACCCGAAGTGGATAGGTTCTTCGACTTCTGGCAGTCTGGTTTTTCCGTCTCTCAGGATGGCAAGCTGATTTTTCAATCTGCGGCCGATGCGCCTTCGCGTCTGGTCTGGTATGACGCTGTAGGAAAGGAACTCGGCCAACTTCCTGAAATTGGTTACTCGGGGCCGCAGTTTTCACCAGACGGCGGGTCCTTGGCGGTCTATTCGGATGATGAACACAACGGCAGACATTTTATTCGTGTTTACGACCTGAGACGCGGAATCAGCACCCGACTCACCGAAGGTGGGAACGAGAGCAACCCCGTGTGGTCGCCTGATGGGAGATCGATTGCCTTTCGTGACGCTTCCTTGAACATCAGTGAGGTTGCTGCCGACGGCTCCAGGCCGCCCCAGCTGGTGGTGAACGGTACCAACGTTATTCCTTGCGACTGGTCGGTAGACGGACGCTTGATCTACATGAGCATTGACGGAGGGGGACCATTTCCGAGTCTAGACGTTTACTCTTTCTCGGACCGCAAATCCACGCAAATCTTAAGATTCGGTGCGGAACCGCAATTCTCCCCAGACGGCAAGTGGGTTGCCTACATCGAACTTCCCACACGTCAGATTGTCGTTCAGAGGTTTTCCGGTACTGGAGCATACCTCCAGGTATCCAACGTGCCGGGATCGGCGCAGCCACGCTGGAGCCATGACGGCAGAAGGCTTTTCTTTGTACAGCCCGACCGAAAGTTGATGGTCGTTGATTTCGACCCTTCGAGAATTTCCGCCAGCCCACCGCAACTCTTTTTCCAGACCCGTATTGAGGTCACGATATTCGGCTGGTTTCAGTATGACGTCTCGCCCGATGGTCGCGTGCTCGTGAACTCATTGCCGGCGAATTCATCTCCTCTCACACTGCTCACAGGCTGGGACAAACTCCTGAGTCACCCCTGAGCATTCCGCAGTCCCGCTGGATTTCACGTTAGCTCGATCGATGAGTTCTCACTCTCGACCGCCTCGCTCGGAAGGCGGCTTCGCGGAAGCCGCGGGGAAAAGTTGTTCACGGACCGCGTCCTGGAGATTGCCCAGGGAAGTTGGCGCATCACGCCCATTCCATCGTCTTGGAGGTCTCCCGTCACAAGAACGGTTTGCCGACTACACGTCAAAGTGACTGCGAATTGCGGGTGACAGGGGCGTTTCTCGGGACCAGTCTACTAATACGCGAAGCTGCGTCCCCGACCGGTTGGAGGATCTAGCAATTGTTTCGCCGCAGAAGGTGTCTAGCGACGTGGGTATTGAATTTTGCGGTGGTCTGGGTTATCAACCGGTCGACTTTGGTACCATGGTCGTGTTAGGAGCGCTCACCGCCTGCTCTGCAGATGTCTTTGCTTGACATTCCGCCAGCCTGTGGCGCAAGGGTGAGAAGCCCCCGGCTGGCATTGCAAATTCTCGAAGGCGATCCTCGATTTTCAAGAGCAAGGACTTACTTCGCTTCGAGCAGATTGCGAAGCTTGCGAACTGCGCGCGGAATCTCCTCGATTGGGGTACTGCCAAAACCTAGGATGAGACCATGGCGCGGCACCTCGCCGAGATAGTGGAGAGACAACGGCCATATCCGAAGGTTGTGGCTCGAGGCTCGTTCGGCAATTCTCACGTCGCTCGCTCCATTTTGCAGATTCACAGTCAGATGCATACCAGCCTCGCTTCCCAGCACTTCGACCATGGATCCTAGTTCTTTGCCGACGCTGGCTGCCAGCACACCCCTGCGCACGTGATAGAGAACCCGCATCCTGCGAATATGACGCCCAAACATGCCCTTCCCCAATAAAATCCATGAGCACATTCTGATAGAAGCTCGGGGAGCCGAGGTCCATTGCCCGGCGGACCGCGAGAAACGCGTCAACCAGGTCCGATGGAATCACTACATAACCCAGACGCAACGACGGAAACAAGACTTTGCTGAAGGTCCCAATGTAGATCACGCGAGCGTTAGCATCGATCCCCTGCAACGACGTGATCGGAGAGCTCTCATACCGGTACTCGCTGTCGTAGTCATCTTCGATGATCCACGATCCTGTGTTTCGAGCCCACTCCAGCAGTTGAAAACGGCGTGAAGCGCTCATGGTTACGCCGAGTGGAAATTGATGAGAAGGCGTAACAAACGCAGCACGCGCTTTTCGATATCGCTTAATGCCCTCGGCAACGTCCAAACCTTCCTCGTCAACCGGAACCGGCACGAGATGACAACCATTCATGGCGAAGACAGCCCGCGCCAAGTGGTAACCCGGTTCCTCCACCCACACCCGGCTGCCAGGGTCGGACAGAACTCGCGCCGAAAGCTCGAGCGCCTGCTGAGAACCGTTGACGATCATGATTTGATCGGCTTCGCATCGCACCGATCGCGCGGTTCGCAGATAGCTCGCAATCGTTTCGCGGAGGGTCTTCAATCCCATCTGGTCGCCGTAGTGAAGCGACTTGGCGTTCATCTTCCGGCAATGACGCGCGACCAGGCGAGACCACACCTGGAGTGGAAACTGATCAAATGCCACCTGTCCCACCGCGAATGCTCCAAAACCCAGCGGCCACGGGAATATTTCGCGATGGAGCAGGAGCGAACAGCGGTGTGCGACCGGTCGCGGTCCGGGGCGGGGCACGGAACGCGCCGCCAGCTGTCGTGCAGCACTCGCAGATCCGCTCGAAGTAAATTTGGCAGTCACCACCGGAACGAACAAATATCTTCAATCCTTCGAAGACACAGAGCGAATCAGCGGTCATGCCCTACCAGAGCAACGTCATTGATCGTTTCCTCTGGACGGGCGACAGTCTTTCGTCCGTCACGCCGGTTCCGGAAGTTCGCCTGCAACTTATCGAGGTACACGTAGTAGACGGGCGTGATGTAGAGCGTCACGATCTGAGAGAAGAGCAGCCCACCCACCACGGCTAAGCCCAAACCTCGCCGCGAATCCGCGCCGGCGCCAAAACCAATCGCAATCGGCAAGGTTCCCATCAGGGCCGCCATGGTTGTCATCATGATAGGGCGGAAGCGGATGAGTGCGCCCTGATAGATGGATTCCTCCGGGCCCTTCCCCTCCGTTCGCTCTGCCTCGAGCGCGAAGTCAATCATCATGATGGCGTTCTTCTTGACAATGCCGATCAGCATGATAATGCCGACGAAGGAGTACAGATTCAGTTCCTGGTGGAATAGCTTAAGCGTCAGCAGCGCACCGACACCGGCGGAAGGCAAACCGGAAAGAATCGTCAGCGGATGGATGAAGCTCTCATACAGAATTCCCAGGATGATGTAGATGACCAGAATGGCTCCCAGTAGGAGCAAGCCCATGCCAGTGAAAGAACTCTGGAAAGCTTGAGCAGTTCCCTGGAAGGTGCGTTGAATATCTCCGGGAAGCACTCGATCGGCCGCCTGCTCGACCAGTTTGGTTGCGTCTCCCAGAGCTGCTCCTGGCTTCAGGTTGAAGCTGATGGTAGCCGCCGGCAGCTGGCCCAGGTGATTCACCGTCAGGGGACCGACGGAAAGCACCAGTTTGGCGACGGTGTCGAGCGGGACCATCTTGCCGGCGCTGGAACGAACGTATAACAGGGAGAGCTTGTCAGGGTTGTTCTGGAATTCCGGCAGCAACTCGATGATGACGTAGTACTCGTTGTTGGGAGTGTAGATCGTGCTGATCTGGCGTGTACCGTAGGCCGAATAGAGAGCATCGGAAACCTGAGCCGGCGTCAAACCAAGTGCATAAGCTTTATCGTGGTCGACTTCGACCGTGAGTTGCGGGCTGGTTACTTGAAGGTCGCTGGTTACATCCTGCAATTGCGGCAGCGCTCGGAGTGCACTCTCCAGCTTGGGTGCATCCCGATAAAGTTGCGCCGTGTCGGGCGATTGCAGGGTGTACTGATATTGCGACTTGGTCAGCGATCCGCCAATGCGGATGGTCGGCGGAATTTGCATGAACACATTCAGGCCGGGAATCTGCGACACGTGCGGGCGAATTTCCTGGATGACCTCCATGGCGCTCATGTGATTGACGCGGTCCTTCTTGTCTTTCAGTCGAAAGAAAATGCGACCCTGATTGATAGGATTGCCGATCGAAGACATGGTGTTCATCACGTTGGGATCGAACCGCACGACGTCCGCGACCTGCTGCTGCAACTGCATCATGTCCTGAAATGCAATCCCCTGTTGCGCTTCCGTGAACGCGAACACCAGGCCTTGATCTTCGTCCGGAATGAATCCGGTCTTGGAGATGGTGTACAGGTAGAAGGTGAGCCCGATCAGAACGAAGGACACCATCAGCGTTGCAAACTTGTGCCGTAGAACCGCCGTAAGGCTGACGTTGTAGCCACGCAACCAGCCTGCAAAAACGCGCTCACCGAGGTTGTATAACCTTCCATGGCCCGAGGCCTCCTGGTGGCGGAGGAAGCGGCTGCAGAGCATCGGAGTCAGCGTCAGAGACACGAACCCTGAAACCAGGATCGCCGCTCCAATGGTGACGGCGAATTCATGCAACAAACGTCCGATGATTCCGCCCATGAACAACAGCGGGATAAAGACGGCGGCCAGCGACAGGGTCATGGAAAGAATGGTGAAGCCAATCTCGCCAGCACCATCCATCGCAGCCTGCAGCGGACGTTTACCCATTTCCATGTGGCGGACGATGTTTTCCAGCATGACGATGGCGTCATCCACTACGAATCCGACGGACAATGTCAGCGCCATTAACGAGAGATTGTCGATGCTATAGCCCAGCAGGTACATGACTGAGAAAGTACCGATGATGGACATAGGCAAAGCCAGGGACGGGATGATCGTGGCGGAGATGTTTCGCAGGAAAAGGAAGATCACCATGATGACCAGCGCGATGGTCAAAAGCAGGGTGAACTTCACGTCGTTGACTGACGCGCGAATGGAAACGGAGCGGTCATAGAGCGTGTCGATGTGGACTGCGGCTGGAATGTGTTCTTCGAGCCTCGGTAGCAGCTTATTGATGCGGTCAACAACAGCAACCGTGTTGGTCCCGGGCTGCTTTTGAATGGCGAGCACGATGGCGCGAGTTCCATTGAACCAGCTCGCGGTCTTATCGTTCTGTACGCTGTCAATCACGCGGCCCAGTTCATTGAGGCGAACCGGAGAGCCATTGCGGTAGGCCACCACCATTGGCCCGAACTGCAGCGCATTCATGCGCTGCGCATTCGACAAGATTGTGAATGTGTGGTTCTGACCGTAGAGCGTGCCCGTGGGAAGGTTGCTGTTTCCCGATTGCAGCGCGGCACTGACTTCGTCGATCCCGATCTGGCGGGAAGCCAGAGCGCTGGGATCCAGCTGCGCCCGCATCGCGTACTTCTGTGCGCCGTATACCTGAACCTGTGCCACGCCGTTAACCATGGAGACGTTCTGGGCGATGGTGGTCTCCGCGGCTTCGTCGATGTCGGACAGCTTCATGGTCGGCGAACTCAGCGCCAGGTAGAGGATGGGCGAATCGGCGGGGTTTACCTTCTGGAAGGTCGGCGGGGTCGGCATCTGCGGAGGCAGTTGCCCTCCGGCCGCGGTGATGGCTGCCTGAACATCGAGAGCAGCGCCATCGAGGCTTCGGCTGAGATTGAATTGGATGGTGATGCCGGTTTGGCCAAGCGAACTCGTGGACGTCATCGAGTCGATGCCCGCGATGGTGGAGAATTGCTTTTCCAGCGGCGTGGCAACAGAAGAAGCCATCGTGTCCGGGCTGGCGCCAGGCAGAGAGGCGCTTACCAGGATCGTGGGAAAGTCCACGTTCGGCAGGTCGCTGACTGGCAGCAGTTGGTACGCGAAAATGCCGAAGATCAGAATTGCGGCCATGACCAGCGTGGTCATGATGGGCCGCTGGATGAAGATCTCCGAGATGTTCACGGACCGCCTCCGTCAGAGCGTCCAGCAGCAACTGAATCTGTCTGACCTCCCCTAGCCGCACCTTGCACAATGACCTTGGCGTTCGGAGCAACTCGCAACTGACCGTTCACAACGACGCGCTCGCCGGCATTCAAGCCGTCCGAAATCACCGTTAGATTCTGATATACCCCTGCTGTTTTAACCGGCCGCGATTCAGCCGTGTTGTCTCCTCTGACGACATAGACGTATTCGCCCTGCTGTCCGGTTTGAATCGCTTTCGTCGGGACAACTAGGGCATTCTTTCGGGTCGAGAGTTCCAGGGCAACGTCCACGAATTGGCCAGGCCACAGCCGCCGATCCTTATTCGGAAACGTGGCTTTCAGCTTGAACATGCCGGTGGTGGTGTCTACGCCGTTGTCAATGAACGTCAGCCAGCCCTCGTCAGGAGGGTCCGGTTGTCCCTTGGGATGAGCCAGTACCTTGAGCTGGCCGGCGGAAAATAGCTGTCGTACGCGGTCCAGATTCGATTCAGGCACGAAAAAAGTGACGTAGATCGGAGTAATCTGGTTCAACTGAACCAGGTACGGCGTATCGTTAGCTTTCACCAAATTGCCCCGGTTGATCATTAACGTTCCCGCGCGCGCGTCGATGGGAGCAACGATGTCGGTGTATTGCAATTGCACGCGCGCCGCCTCGATGACGGCCTTGTCCGCGTCCACCGCAGAGGCATCGGCCTTGGCCTGGGCGATCATCTGGCCAGCCTGTTCATGGGAGACAATGCCTTCTTTTTCCAGGCCAGAGTAACGTTCGGCCTGAATCCTGGAATTCTCTGCCTGCGCCTGGTCGTGCCTCATCTGGCCGATGGCTCTATCCAGGTCTGCCTGGAAAGGCCGTTTGTCCAGCTGAAACAGCAGCTGGCCCCCGCGCACGTCTTCACCTTCCTTAAAGAAGATCTTCTGGATCTGACCATTGACCTGCGACCGGATCTGTACCGTCTGGTAGGCTTCCACGTTCCCTATGGCGCTGATTTGAACCGGAACGTCTCGTTGCTCGACACTCGCCACCACCACGGGCGCCGGTGGACGGCCCTCGGAACCGCCTCCCACAGCAGCCTTGTTTGAGCACCCAGCGCCCACGAGAAGTGCAACGAAGGGAAGTACCAACGTCGACAATCGCTGGCTTTGGCAACCGTGTTTCATGACCAGAGGCTCCGCGGACGCTGAAGACGCAGATCGATCTATGGTGATGAGTCCGCTGGCTTGCGTCAGTAACTACTATCACTCTGAGTGTTGCGACCGAACTCTCCTGATTCAACAGGTGCTCGGTTCGCAGCACTTTGATCGCCGTCAAACGGCAGCTTTTTCTTGATTGAAGCATAAATGGAAAGAGGCTTACAGCCAATGGGGTGAAACTCCTTGCGATTCGTCAGCCGACTCGGATTTGGCCGGAAACGGCTTTCTGGAGATTGCTCCCGTGACGTCCGCGTCATGTCAACTTGACGTGTAACGGCCATACCGCGCTTGTGGGCAGCTATGAATTTTCCCCGGAAAGCAGATCGGCGACCTGCCGACTATACGCCCGCGTGGATCGCTGCCGGATACCGGACAACCGGCCAAATGGCAGGCGCCCCCACAATGAGTGATCTGGCGACCACGACACGCGGCAGAGATCTGGCGAAGAGGTAAAGTTCGCCGTACCACGAGAGCTTTGGCCGTGACTATTCAGTCAATGA
>Ga0335085_10009328_pt1 | contig 14820 bp, 17 predicted proteins | sample Lox_Sample_45_FD_206712 | JGI IMG/M metagenome (GOLD analysis project Ga0335085, IMG submission 206712) | Soil microbial communities from Loxahatchee National Wildlife Refuge, Florida, United States - Lox_Sample_4.5 | ecosystem: Environmental > Terrestrial > Soil > Wetlands | place: USA... | reverse complement strand
CAAGTGCTCGCGCCGGGCATCGACGAGGCAACGATCCGCTTGCTGACGCGCCACGGCTGCGAGGTGGTGATCGTCGCAGGCCAGGCCTGTTGCGGCTCGCTTACCCATCACATGGGCCGCGATTCGCGCGGGATGATGCGCGCCGCGATCGATGCGCTGACGGGTGAGGTCGAGACCGGCGGCCTTGATGCCATCGTCAGCAACGTCTCAGGCTGCGGCGCGACGATCAAGGAATACGGCTACATCTTCCGCGACGAGCCGGCTTATGCGGAAAAAGCCGCGCGCGTCGCGGCGCTGGCCCGCGATGTTGCGGAATTTGCGACGGGGCTCGAGCTCAAGGTCGTGCCGGTGCCGAAGCTGCGCATCGCTTATCACGCCGCTTGCTCGCTGCAGCACGGCCAGCGCGTGCTGGCCGAGCCGAAAGCGCTGCTCGCCGCCGCCGGGTTCACCGTGCTCGAGATTCCCGAGGGGCATATCTGCTGCGGCTCGGCCGGCACCTACAACCTGCTGCAGCCGGAGATTTCGGCGGCGCTGCGCGCGCGCAAGCAGAAAAATATCGCGGCCACCATTCCCGACGCCGTCGCGACCGGCAATATCGGCTGCATCACCCAGATCGCGCTCGGCGGCGCCTATCCGGTGCTGCATCTCGTCGAATTGCTCGATTGGGCGACGGGCGGCCCGGCGCCCCGAGAACTCAGCGCGCCTTCCGCCAGTGCGGCAGCAGAATAGAGGCGGCGAGGGCGACGGCGCCGACGATCGCCGGCAGCAGCCAATCCTGGCTCCCCGTCGCGGCGCGGCCGCCGGCGGCGCCGAAGCTCACATAGGCGACGGTCATCGGCAATTGCCCGAGCAGCGAGCCGAGCGCGTAGCCGCCGAGCGAGAGCCGGGTCAGGCCGAGCGCATAATTCGTGAAGCTGTGCGGGATCACCGGGATGAGGCGCAGCATCGTCACGGCGCGCCAGCCGCCGGCCTCGGCACGCTGCAGCATCGGTCCGAGCTTCGGCAGACTCTCGAGATCGATCATGCCGGAATTGACGTAGCGTGCGATGAGGAAGCCGGCGACGGCGCCGAGCACGCTGCCGGTCGCGGCCCAGACGAGCCCCCACCAGAAATCGAACACGCCGCCGGCGACAAGTCCCATCAACGTGCGCGGCACGAAGAGCAGGCTCGCGACGATGTGCAAGAGCAGGAACACCAGCGGCGCGATCGCGGAATGGCTTTCGATCGTGGCCCGGATCGCGTTCGGCTCGAGCGCAGCGCGGTTGAGCCACACCGCGACGATGCCCGCGACCAGCAGCGCCAGAACCAGGACCCGGCCGGCAAGGCGCAGACGCGAGAGCGGCGCGCGCTCGGCCGAGAGGCTCATACGCCCGTTCCGGTGCTGCGCAGCGGCAGGGTCTCGCTCGTTTGTTCTTCAGCGAGCAGCGCCGGCACTTGTCCGCGATGCTGCAGCCACATCACGCCGAAGAGATCGACGATGCCGACGAACAGCCGGTCGAGCGTGCCGTAATTCGATTTGCCGCGCTGGCGCGGGCGATGATTGACCGCGACCGATTGCACGCTGCCGCCTTCGCGGAGCACCAGCGCCGGCAGGAAGCGATGGTTGTGATCGAAGAACGGGAGGGCGAGATAGAGATCGCGCCGCAGCAGCTTCAAGCCGCAGCCGGTATCGGGCGTGCGATCCTTCAGCATCGCGCCGCGCACCGCGTTGGCGATGCGTGAGGAGACGCGCTTGATCGCCGTGTCGCGCCGCTTCCGGCGATAGCCCGCGAGCAGCAGCTTCTCGGCGTTCGGCGTGGCGCGCGCCAGGTCCCAGAGCTTCTTGATGTCGGCGGGATCGTTCTGCCCGTCGGCATCGAGAGTCGCGATCCAGGGCGCGCGCGCCGCGATCACGCCGCTGCGCACGGCGGCGCTTTGGCCGCAGCTCTTGGCATGGCGCAACAGCCGGACCCGGCCGGCGGCCATCGCCGCACCCACCGCGGCGGCCGTGTCGTCGCTGCTGCCGTCGTCGATATAGATAATTTCGTAATCGGCGGCCCCATCGAGCGCGGTGCGGATCTCGGCGACCAGCGGCGCGACGTTCGGCGCTTCGTTGCGCGCGGGGATGACGATCGAGAGGTCCATGAACGAGGGCGGTTTAGCACGATTCGCCTGCATCTTAAACATGTTAAGCCGTGCCATCGCGCGATCTGCCGTTGGCGAAAATCGGGCTTGCCCATATACTTGCGCGCCATGCGCTGGATGGTTTTGACAGCCCTTATGACCGTGACGGCGTTAACCGCCGTGTCGGGACGCGCCGCGCAGAACGATCCGCGCCTGACGCGGTTGTTCGTCGCGCTGAAGGCTGCGCAATCGCCGGGTTGGGCGCACACGCTCGAGACCCAAATCGACCGTATCTGGGGCGAAACCGCCGATTCCGAGACGCAAGCGCTCATGGAAAAGGGCTTGACGCTGATGGCCGAGGACGAGGACGAAGCGGCGCTCAAGGCCTTCGACGCCGTGGTCGCGCATGCGCCCGATTTCGCCGAGGGCTGGAACAAGCGCGCGACGGTCGAATTCCTGCTCGGCGATTACAAGGCAAGCATGGCCGATATCGCGCATACTTTGATGCTCGAGCCGCGGCATTTCGGCGCGCTCGCCGGGCTCGGCCAGGTCGAGCTCGCCCTCGGCAACAAGCATGCGGCGCTCGATGCCTTCGACCAGGCGCTGGCGATCGATCCCTATCTCGGCGACGTCGCGGAAATGGCCGAGCAGTTGAAAAAGGAGCTCGACGGCAAGCCGATCTGATCGGCGGCCGGCAAGGGACGGAGGACGTTGATGTTCTTGCGCAACTACTGGTATGTCGGCGCCTATGCCGCCGAGATCGGCGAGAAGCCGCTGGCGCGCACCCTTCTCGGCGAGCCGGTGCTGCTCTATCGCACCGCCGACGGCCGCGCCGTCGCGCTCGAGGACCGCTGCTGTCACCGCAATCTGCCGCTCTCGATGGGCGCGCGCGAAGGCGATGCGATCCGCTGCGGCTATCACGGGCTGAAATTCGACAGCGCGGGCCGCTGCATCGAGATTCCCGGCCAGGCGCAAATCCCGCCGGATGCGAAGGTCAGAGCCTATCCGGTGATCGAGCGCTGGAATTTCATCTGGCTATGGATGGGCGATCCGGCCAAGCGCGACGAAGCCTTGTTGCCGGGGTGGCAATGCATCGACGACCCGAGCCTCACCACGACCATGGGCAACGGCTGCCAGGCCCTGCCGATGAAATGCAACTGGGAGCTCAACAACGACAATCTGCTCGACCTCATGCATGTCGTCTACGTGCATCCCGGCACGCTCGGCGGCGCCGGGCTCGACAACAATCCGGTCACGACGCTGCGGCTCGAGAACAGTGTGCGCATGATGCGCTGGAGCGCCAATGTCGAGCCGGTGCCGCTCTTGGCGAAGCTCGCCGGCTTTAACGGCACGGTTTCCGATCGCTGGCAAGCGACGACCTGCGAGCTGCCGAGCCACTGCACCATCGATGCCGGCTTTGCGGAAGCGGGCAAGGTCGGCCGCGACGGGGATTGGGACCAGGGCGTGCGGCTGCGCGCCCTCATCACCGCGACGCCCGAGACCGAGATGACCTCGTTCATGTTCTACGCGCAGTGCCGCAATTTCGCGCTCGGCAATGAAGAGGTCAGCAAGCGCTTCATCCAGCAGATCCGCGCGATCTTCGATCAGGACATCGCGGTGATGGAAGGCCAGCAGCGCGTCAACTCGATGCTGCCGAACGCGCCGACGGTCGAGATCCGCTGCGACGTGCCGGTGGTCGCGATGCATCGCCTCGTGCTGCAGGCGGCGGCGAAGGAGCGCGGCGAGCCGATCACCGTCACGCGTGTCGACCCGACGACGCCGCGCGCGATGCAGCCGGTGCCGAGCCCGGTAACGCAGCCGATCGAGGTCGGGCCGGCCTCGCGCTGATCGCGCTTTAGGGATGCGCTCCGCCGCCTGCGCCTATCACCCGTCATGGTCATGACACAGGGGTGCGGCGCATGGTTGCGGCTGCCTTAACCAACGCCCTGGTGGCGGCGACGCGGTTCGGCTACGCGCCGAAGCCGGGCGAGTTGACGACGATCGCGCAGGACCCGCGCGGCTGGGCGCTGCATCAGCTCGAAGCCAAGCCCACGCTACTCGATCCGAGTCTCCCCGCGTCGCCTGGCATGGTCGCCGAATTCCTGCGCGCGCGGCAGGAATTCCGCCAGAACAAGGATCCCGATTCCCGGAAGACCGAGAACCAGCGCCTGCGCGCGGTCTATCTCGCCGAGCTCGACGCGCGGATGCATGCCGCGGTCGACGGCGATGCGCCGCTGCAGGAGCGGCTGGTGCGCTTCTGGAGCAATCATTTCACCGTCTCTTGCGTGCGGCCGATCATTCGCGGTTTCGCCGGCGCTTTCGAGCGCGAGGCGATCCGCCCGCATATCACCGGCCGCTTCGTCGATATGCTGCTCGCCGCCGAGCGCCATCCGGCGATGCTGTTCTATCTCGACCAGGTGCTCTCGATCGGCCCGAATTCACCCGCCGGCCGGCGCCAGCGCCGCGGCCTCAACGAGAATCTCGCGCGCGAGATGATGGAGCTGCACACGCTCGGCGTCGATGGCGGCTACACGCAGGACGACGTCGAGGCGCTCGCGCGCATCCTGACCGGCTGGTCGATCGCGCGGCTCAACGATCCGAATGTCGGCCAATTCCACTTCTATCCGCAGCTCCACGAGCCCGGTGCGCAGCGCCTCCTCGGCAAGACCTATGCCGAGAGCGGTTACGATCAGGGCGAGCTCGCGCTACGCGATCTCGCCGCCTATCCCGCGACCGCGACGCATATCGCCACCAAGCTCGCACGGCATTTCATCGCCGACGATCCGCCGAAGGAGTCGGTGCAGCGCATCGCCGCGGTCTTTCGTGAGACCGGCGGCGATCTGAAACGCGTGACGCAAGCCGTCATTCGCGAGGACGCGGCGTGGAAGGCTTTCGCCAAAGTCCGCGCGCCGGAAGATTTGCTGATCGCCTGCTGCCGCGTCACCGGCTTCACGCCGCCGGCGCAGTTCCAGGCGCAGACGTTGCGCGCGCTCGACCAGCAACCCTTCTTCGCGCCGCAGCCCGAAGGCTGGTCGGATCAGGCGAAGGATTGGATCGGTCCCGAAGCCGTGCTCCATCGCGCCGATTGCTGCGAGAGTCTCGCCGCGCGCCTGCCCAACCCGCCCGATCCGGTGACGCTTGCCGACGATGTCTTCGGCGAGGCGCTGCCCGACGACGCCGGGCAAGCGATCCGCCGCGCCGCCTCGCGCCGCGAAGGCCTGGCGCTGCTGCTCGCCAGCCCCGAATTTCAGAGACGGTGACACGCATGGGCACGACACGGCGCGATTTTCTCGGCATGGCGGCGGGGGCTTTCGCCGTCGCCGGCCTGCCGCACGCGGTCTTCGCCGCCGCACCCGGCGACAGGCGCTTCGTCGTCGTGCTGCTGCGCGGCGCGATGGACGGGCTTGCCGCGGTGCCGCCGGTGGGCGATCCGCATTATGCGGAAAAGCGCGGCGTGATCGCGCTCGATGCCGATGCCTGTATCGCGCTCGATCACGGCTTTGCGCTCAACCCCGGCCTCAAAGTGCTCGAGCCTTATTACCGCCGCGGTGAGCTGCTGCTCGTGCCCGCCTCGGGCAACGGCTATCGCACGCGCTCGCATTTCGACGGCCAGGACCTGATGGAATGCGGCCTCAGCGCCAAGACGCGCGCGACCGACGGCTGGCTCAATCGCGCGCTGGCGCTGCTTCAGCCGGCGAGCAATCGCAGCAGCGACAAGCGCCTCGGCCTCGCGGTCGGCGGCGCGGTGCCGCTCTTGCTGCGCGGCGCCGTGCCGGTCGCCACCTGGGAGCCCGCCGGAGTCAAAGTTGCCGATGCCGATTTCGTCACCGCGCTCGGTTCGCTCTATCAGCACGATGCGCTGTTCGGCCCGGCGCTGCAGCTCGGCTTGAAGACGCAGAATTTCTCCGACACCGTGCTGGGCGACAGCGCGCCGAAAGGCCCGGGTGGCTTCGGGCCGAAAGCCTTCGCGCCGCTCGCCGGCGCCGCCGGCAAGCTGCTCGCGGCCGAAGACGGGCCGCGCATCGCCGCGCTGGAGATGCTCGGCTGGGACACGCATGTCGCGCAAGGCACGACCCAAGGCCGGCTCTACGAGAATCTTTCAGGCCTCGCCGACGGGTTCGACGCGCTGGCGCAAAATCTCGGCCCCGCCTGGAAGAACACCGTGGTGATCGCGACCACCGAATTCGGCCGCACCGTCGCCGTCAACGGCACCAACGGCACCGATCACGGCACCGGTACGGCGATGTTCGTGCTGGGCGGCGCGGTCAAAGGCGGGCGCATCTACGGCGACTGGCCCGGCCTCGGCCAGCTCGAGGACAATCGCGATCTGCGCGTCGCGACCGATTCGCGCAGCATCGCCAAAGGCGTCCTGCGCGATCATCTCGGCATCGATAGCGCGAGCCTCAACGCGAAGGTCTTTCCCGACGCCGCGGCGCTGAAGCCCGCCGAGGGGCTGCTGCGCGCCTAATTCTCGACGCTTAATTCTCGACCCAGGCGACGCGCAGAACGTTGGTTGCGCCCGGCGTGCCGAAGGGAACGCCCGCGGTGACGACGACGCGCTGGCCCTTTTCGGCGAAGCCCTCGCGCCGCGCCGCGCTCGTCGCGTGCTGGACCATCTCGTTGAAGTTGCGCACGTCGTGCGTATGGACGCAGTGCAACCCCCAAGCCATCGCGAGCCGCCTTGCCGTCCGAAGATTTGAGGTGAGGGCGAGGATCGGCACGTCGGGCCGCTCGCGCGCCATGCGCAACGCGGTCGCGCCGGAGGTGGTGTAGGACAGGATCGCCGCGGCGCCGATCGTATGCGCGATCTGGCCGGCGGCCGAGCTGATCGCGTCGGAGGCGCTTTGCTCGGCCGAGACCGTCGCGGCGGCGTGCAAGCCGGGAAAGTAGATCGGATCCTCCTGCACGCGGCAGATGATGCGATCCATCATCGCCACCGCTTCGACCGGATACTGACCCGCCGCCGTCTCGGCCGACAGCATCACCGCATCGGCGCCTTCATAAACCGCGGTCGCGACGTCGGAGGCCTCGGCGCGCGTCGGCACCGGGTTGCGCACCATCGATTCGAGCATCTGCGTCGCGACGATCACCGGCTTGCCGGCGAGGCGACAGGCATGGATGATCTGGCGCTGCACCGGCGGCACGTCCTCGGGCGGCATTTCGACGCCAAGATCGCCGCGCGCCACCATCGCCGCCTCGGAAAGATCGATGATCTCGCTCAGCTTCTGGATCGCCGCCGGCTTCTCGAGCTTCACGAGCACGCTGGCGCGGCCGGCGATGAGCTTGCGCGCCTCGGCGACGTCCTCGGGCCGCTGCACGAAGGACAGCGCGATCCAATCGACGCCGAGATCGAGCGCGAAAGCGAGATCGGTGCGGTCTTTCGCGGTGAGCGGGCTCAAGGGCAGCACCGCGTTCGGCACGTTGACGCCCTTGTGGTCGGAGATCTCGCCGCCGATCACGACTTTGGTCTCGGCGAAATCCTTGCCGCAGCTTTCGACATTGAGCCGCACATTGCCGTCGTCGATGAGGAGCTGCGTGCCAGGCTCGATGGCGGCGAAGATCTCCGGATGCGGCAGGGTCGCGCGCGTCGCATCGCCGGGCTTCTGATCGAGATCGAGGCGGAAGCTCTTGCCGGCGTCGAGCCGCACCTTCTTGTCGGTGAAGCTGCCGAGCCGCAGCTTCGGCCCTTGCATGTCGGCCATGACGCCGATCGGCCGGCCGACGGCCTTCTCGAGCGCGCGGATGCGCTCATAGACGGCGCGATGGTCGTCATGCGTACCGTGGCTGAAATTCAGGCGGAAGAGATCGACGCCGGCGCGGAAAAGCGCTTCCAGCTTCTCCGCGGAATTGCTCGCGGGGCCGACGGTGGCGACGATCTTGGCGCTGCGTTGACGACGCATCCTGCTCCTCAATCTCCTCCGGTGACCAATATGGCACGAAAATCGTTCACATTGGTGAATGTGGGCCCGGTCACCAGCAGATCATCGAGCGCGGCGAAGACGCTCCACGCGTCGTTGTCGGCCAGCGCCGCGGCGGGATCGATCCCCTTGAATTGCGCGCGGGCGAGGGTGTCGGGGCCGATGAAGGCGCCGGCATTGTCTTCGGTGCCGTCGGTGCCGTCGGTATCGGCAGCGAGAGCGTAGATGCCGGGCGCGCCGTTGAGCGCCAGCGCCAGCGCGAGGAGGAATTCGGTGTTGCGACCGCCGCGGCCTTTGCCGCGCACCGTCACCGTGGTCTCGCCGCCGGAGATCAGCACCGTGCCGGGTGCGGCTTGCCTTGCCCGCGCCGCTTGCTGCTGCGCGACCTCGCGCGCCTCGCCCTCGATCGCATCGCCCAGCACGATCGGCGTCAGCCCTTCCGCGCGCACGGCCGCGGCGGCGGCTTCGAGCGCCTGGCGGGGCTTCGCGATGACGTCATAGATCGTCGCCGCCAGCCGCAGATCGCCGGGCTTCGGCGTCTCGTCCTGCGAGCGATGGAGATGGCTGGCGACCGCCGGCGGCGGGCTCATCGCATAGCGCGTCAGGATGCGGCGCGCATCGGCGAAGGTCGTCGGATCGGCGACCGTCGGGCCCGAGCCGATCACCGCCGGATCATCGCCCGGCACGTCGGAGATGGCGAAGGTGATGATTTGCGCCGGCGCGGCGGCGGTCGCGAGCCGGCCGCCTTTGATGGCGGAGAGGTGCTTGCGGACGCAGTTGATCTCGGAGATGGTTGCACCCGAGCGCAGCAGCTCGCGCGTGACCTGCTGCTTGTCCTCGAGCGTGATGTCGCCGGTCGGCAGCGTCAGCAGCGCCGAGGCGCCGCCGGAGAGCACGCAGATCACGAGATCGTCGGCGGTGAGGCCTTTCGTCAGCGCCAGGATGCGCTTGGCGGCGGCTTGGCCGGCGGCATCGGGCACGGGATGCGCCGCCTCGACCACCTCGATGCGGCGGCAGGCGACGCTGTGGCCATAACGGGTGACGACGAGGCCGGTCAGCGGGCCGGGCCAATGATCCTCGACCGCGCGGGCCATCTTGGCGGCAGCTTTGCCGGCGCCGATCACGATGGTGCGGCCCTTGGGTGCCGGCGGCAGACGCGGCGGCAGGACCGTGGCGGGGTCCGCGGCGTCGAGCGCAGCATCGAGGAGACGGCGCAGGAAGGGGAGGGGATCGCGGGCAGAACCCAATTTCTTGCTTCGCGGTAGCGGAAGGCCCCAGGATAGGATGACGGCTCGATCACAACAATTCCCCGCGCCATGGCGTCTCCCTCACTTCTCGGCGAAAGCGATCCCCCGGTTTTCGAGCTTTGTCATCCGAACGGCGCCGCGCCGGTCCTGTTGACCTGCGATCATGCCAGCCGCCTCGTGCCGGCGGCGCTGGATCGGCTCGGCCTGACCGAGGCCGTGCTGGCGCAGCATATCGGGTGGGACATCGGCGCCGCCGCAGTGACGCGGCTGCTTGCGCCGATGCTAGATGCACCGGCCGTGCTCGCCGGCTATTCGCGGCTCGTCATCGATTGCAATCGCCGCCCCGACGACCCGAGCTCGATCCCGAGCGAGAGCGACGGCATCGCGATCCCGGGCAATGCCGCGCTCGATGGCGCGGCGCGGCGCGAGCGGCGCGCGCGGCTGTTCGAGCCCTATCACGCCGCGATCGACCGGCTTCTTGCGCATCTGGCCATCGGCGGCCGCGCGCCGGCGGTGATCTCGATGCATTCTTTCACGCCGCAGATGAAAGGCTTCGCCCGGCCCTGGCATATTGGCGTGCTGTGGGACGGCGAAGGCCGCATCGCCAAGCCGCTGCTCGCCGCCTTGCGCGCCGAGCTCGATCCCGCGCTCGTCGGCGACAATTTGCCGTATTCGGCGCGCGAGCCGGTCGGCTTCACCCAGCGCCATCACGCCTACGAGCGCGGCCTGCCGCATGTCGCGATCGAGCTGCGCCAGGATCTGATCGCCCACGAGGAAGGGGCGGCCGAATGGGCGCAGCGCCTGGCGCGGCTTCTCAAGCCGATCCTCGCGACGCCCGGCCTCTATGTGGCAATCGAGCGCCCGGCATCCCATACTTAGAGGAAGGAAGGAGGGCTCATGGATATCGACAACAAGACCCGCACCGAGCTCGAAGCCGGCGCGTTCCGCAAGCTGGTCGCGCATCTGCGCGAGCGCACGGATGTGCAGAATCTCGACCTGATGAATCTCGCCGGCTTCTGCCGCAACTGCCTGTCGCGCTGGTATCGCGAATCGGCGGAAGAGAAGGGCATCAAGCTGCCCGATCCCCAGGCGCGCGAGGCCGTCTACGGCATGCCCTACGACGAATGGAAGAAGAAATACCAGAAAGAAGCCACGAAGCCGGTGGATCACAAGCACTGAGGCCGCCGCCCGTTTTGTCCGAGGGGCCTGTGGATAAAAGGATAACGTGGATAACGCCGGCGCGCGCATTGCGCCGGCGTTCTCGCTTCGATAGCGTCGCTTCGTTGTCGTAGAGGCGAGGCTTACATCATGGCGAAGGCGGGCGGCGTCGCCGGCGATCATCTCAAATCCTTCATCGAGCGGATCGAGCGGCTGGAAGAGGAAAAGAAGGCGCTCGGCGACGATATTCGCGACGTCTATTCCGAGGCGAAGGCGAGCGGCTTCGAGGTGAAGATCATGCGCCAGATCGTCAAGATCCGGAAAATGGACAAGGACGAGCTCGACGAGCAGGAAGCGCTGCTCGATACCTATCTGCTCGCGCTCGGCATGCGCGGCACCCGCGAGGCCGCGGAGTAGCCGCCCGGCATGGTATATTTGCGCCACGCGGCGACAAGGCGTGGCGATGCAGAACACGGGACCTGAGGAATACGCGTTGCGGCCTTATGGCCGCTTGGGCCCGGCTTACCTTGTCGACCGGCGAGGCTATCGCGGCTATGTCTTGCTGAACGCTGTCGGCGGGACGGCTTACTTCGCAGTCGGCGTCTTTGGCATCTTTATTTATCCGATACACTCGCCGGTATTCGCGGCGCTCCTTGCGATGGCATTCGCTGCGCTCGTTTGGGGTAGGCATCGCATCGCGTCTTCGGGGCGTGCGGTCGATGACCTGCCCGTCCGCCATGTCTATAAAACGATCAGCTTTCGCAATTGGCCGAGCACGAATTTTTGGCTATTCGAGATCAGCGCGTTGGCGGTGGTTGCTATTCTTTTGTACGTCAACCTCTCCGCAATTCAACGCGGGAAGACCAGCGACGTATGGCTATGGGCAATAATGGTCGCACTATCCGGGGCGATGGCCTTTGGCATATGGAGGCAGGTGTCGCTTGCGCGCGCGCGAGATGGAGCCGAGCCAAGCCTGTTCTTTTGGATGGCCCAGATCAGCCTGTGGTTGCTCCTGGCGCTCGAGCTTCTGGGGCTGTGGGTTGTGGTCACCCGCGATGGCGGGATTGGCACCCTGCCGTCGATACTGACCATCGCCACGGCCTATTCGATATTTTACTCAATCGGAGAACGCCTGCGGCGGCGTCGGCGCGGCTCATGACGCCTAGGCGCATCACCGCCATCCAAACCGACATCACCACGCTCGCGGTGGACGCGATCGTGAACGCGGCGAACGCATCGCTCCTCGGCGGCGGCGGGGTCGATGGCGCGATCCATCGCGCCGCCGGGCCGGAGCTCCTCGCCGAATGCCGCAAACTCGGCGGCTGCCCGACCGGCGAGGCGCGCATCACGAGGGGCTATCGCTTACCCGCCAAGCATGTGATCCACACCGTCGGCCCGGTGTGGCGCGGCGGCCAGGCGAATGAGGAAGCGTTGCTGGCCAGCTGCTATCGCGCCAGTTTCGCGCTCGTTACCGAGCACGGGATCGCCTCGCTCGCGTTCCCGGCGATCTCGACGGGAATCTACGGCTTCCCGCGCGAGCGCGCGGCGAAGATCGCGGTCGCCGAGACGCTCCAGGCGCTGGCCGCCGCACCCGCGATCGCGCGCGTGATCTTCGCCTGTTTCGATCGCGAGACGCTGGCGCTCTATCAGCGCGAATTGGCTTGAGCCTCGAACAGCGAAAATTCGTCATTGCGAGCGAAGCGAAGCAATCCAGAGCCGCGCGCTCGCTCTGGATTGTTTCGTCGGGCTGAAGCCCTCCTCGCAATGACGAGGCGGAAGTGGCTGCCAGCTACTCGATCTTCTTGTCGTCGAGGGATTTATCGGCTTTGCGCGCCGTGTCCTCGGCGAGCTCGCGCTCTTCCTTGGTGCGGCCGAAGCGTGCCCGGTTCTCTTCCGCGGCTTTCGCCTTGGCGGCGCGGTCGCGGTCTTTCTTGAAGCGATTGAGATTGATGATCTCGGCCATGGACCCACCGCCTATCGATGCTCGACCGGAAGCAGCTCACCGCTGCGATAGCACTCCAGCACAAAAACGCGCAAGGCGCTCGACAAATTCCCGGCGCGCGCCGCGTCAATCGATGAAACGAGCGCATTGAGCGAAAGGTTGCGTTGCCGCGCGATGCGATGCAAGTCCTGCCAGAACTCCTCTTCCAGCGAGAAGCTGGTGGCATGGCCGGCGATCGTCACCGAACGCTTGCGCAAGGAGCTGGCGGGCATATCAATCGGGCCCGAGCATGGTCTTGGGATCGACCCAGCGGTCGAAATCTTCCGCTTTCACATAGCCGAGAGCGGCGGCGGCGTCTTTCAATGTCTCACCCTGGGCGAGGGCGCGTTTGGCGATCTCCGCCGATTTGTCGTAGCCGATATGCGGCGTCAGCGCCGTCACCAGCATCAGCGAGCGATGGAGCATCGCATCGATCTGGGCGCGATTGGCCTCGATGCCGGCAACGCAATGGTCGGCGAAACTCTCGGCAGCGTCGGCGATCAGCCGGATCGATTGCAGCAGGTTGAAGACGATCACCGGCTTGAAGACGTTGAGCTCGAAATGCCCCTGGCTGCCGGCGATCGTGATGGTGACGTGATTGCCCATCACCTGCGCCGCGACCTGGGTCACGGCCTCGGCCTGGGTCGGGTTGACCTTCCCGGGCATGATCGAGGAGCCGGGCTCGTTCTCCGGCAGATGCAATTCGCCGAAGCCGCAGCGCGGGCCGGAGCCCATGAGGCGGATGTCGTTGGCGATCTTCATCAGCGAGGCGGCGAGCACGTTGAGCGCGCCCGAGACCTCGATCAGCGCGTCGTGCGCGGCGAGCGCCTCGAATTTGTCGGGCGCCGAGACGAAAGGCAGGTCGGTGATCTTGGCGGCGGCGGCGGCAAAGCGCTCGGCGAAGCCTTTTTGCGCATTGAGGCCGGTGCCGACGGCGGTGCCGCCTTGCGCCAGCGCGTAGAGCCGCGGCAGCGTCGCCTGGATTCGCGCGATGCCGTTCGCGATCTGCCGCGCATAGGCGCCGAATTCCGAGCCCAGCCGCAGCGGCGTCGCGTCCTGGAGATGGGTGCGGCCGATCTTGACGATGCTCTCGAATTCCTTCGCCTTGTCCGCGAGCGCGTCGCGCAGCGTCTCGAGCGCCGGTAGCAGGCTGCAATCGATCTCCACCGCCGCGGCGATGTGCATCGCGGTCGGAAAGCTGTCGTTCGATGACTGGCCGAGATTGACCTGGTCGTTGGGATGGACGAGCCGGCCCATGCCGCGCTGGCCGCCGAGGATCTCGCTCGCGCGGTTCGCCAGCACCTCGTTCATGTTCATGTTGGTCTGCGTGCCCGAGCCGGTCTGCCACACGACGAGCGGGAACTCGTCGTCGCGCTGACCGCCGATCACCTCGTCGGCGGCGCGGACGATCGCCTCCCCGATGCGCGTATCGAGCGCGCCCAGCTCCATGTTCGCGAGCGCCGCGGCTTTCTTCTGCAGCGCCAAGGCGCGGATCAACGCCGGCGGCATGCGCTCGCCGCCGATGCGGAAATTCTCGAGCGAGCGCTGCGTCTGCGCGCCCCAATAGCGCTCGCCCGGCACCTCGATGCCGCCCATGCTGTCGCGTTCGGTGCGGGTTGGCGTGCTCTCGGCCATGGTTAACTCCTCGCCGTCTCGGCCTCCGCAGCATATGGGGTCGCGGGGCCAAGCGCCAAAACGCCGCTGCGGCAGGAATTTATTAGGGATTCAGGCCGAAAACGACAGGGTAGGGGTAGAGGGTTGGTGCTGAGGTGCTGCCGTGGATGTTTTCGACACGCTCCGGGAGGCGATCGACAAACGGCGTTGCGTGACCATGATGGCCGACGGCATGCGGCGCGATGTGGCGCCGCTCGCGATCGGCTTCAAAGGTGCGCGGAAGAAAGTCCTGACTTTTCAGTTCAAGGGCGGCAGCGCTTCGGGCCTCGCTTCCGGCGGCGCGTGGCGCTGCTTCGAGCTCTCTCATATCGCCTGGGCGGCGATCAGCAACGACCCCTGGCAATCGGGCAATTATCCGATCGCCAAGCTGGAAGCGAGCTTCGATTACGTGGTCTGCGGCCTCGGCGCGCAGGTGCGCACCTATAACCACCTGAAGCGACCCGCCTAGCTCATTTCCAGCATTCGAGCCGCACGGTCATCTTGACCGCCTGCTCGGCGATGGTGGCGGTCGAGAGCTCCTTGCTGCCGTCGGCGGTGGTGACGGCCACGCCGTGCGCGGAGAGGAACTGCCGGGCCTCGTCGCCCTTGATCGCGAAATTGATGTTCTCGGGCACGACGCCGATGGCATTCGCGAGCCGCATCGTGTCGAGCGAGCCGACGGCGATGCCGGCAATCCGGCCGGTGCTATCGAAAACCGGGCCGCCGCTGTTGCCGGGCTGAATCGGCGCCGAGATCTGCA
>Ga0335085_10009327_pt1 | contig 14820 bp, 14 predicted proteins | sample Lox_Sample_45_FD_206712 | JGI IMG/M metagenome (GOLD analysis project Ga0335085, IMG submission 206712) | Soil microbial communities from Loxahatchee National Wildlife Refuge, Florida, United States - Lox_Sample_4.5 | ecosystem: Environmental > Terrestrial > Soil > Wetlands | place: USA... | reverse complement strand
GGGAGAGTGTCCCGAGCGGCAAAGGGGGCGGACTGTAAATCCGCTGGCTATGCCTTCGTAGGTTCGAGTCCTACCTCTCCCACCATCCTGCTTCGCGCCGTGCGCTTCGCAGGATTTACACCGGAACAGAGCGCGAAGCAGGATGCCCTCCGAAGCCTTGGCGAAGGAGGGCTGCCCGCAAATGCGCTATGTTTACATGCTTCAGAGCAAGGAGATCGAGGGCCAGCGCTACATCGGCGTTACGTCGGATCTCAAGCAGCGCCTTGCAGAGCACAACGCAGGTAAATCCGCACACACTGCAAAATTTAGGCCTTGGAAATTAATCACCTACATTGCATTTTCCGATCAAAGAAAGGCCGAGCTCTTCGAGCGTTACTTAAAATCGGGCTCCGGCCACGCCTTTGCCAAGAAGCGGCTTTGGTAGATTTGACTGATGCGGGTGTAGCTCAATGGTAGAGCAACAGCCTTCCAAGCTGATGACGAGGGTTCGATTCCCTTCACCCGCTCCAATCTTTTCAGGCCCTTAACCCTTGTCGGGCTTGCCGGTTGATACTCGGCTAGGCTGCTGAGTTGATACAAATGCACCCTGTTCGTTCCGAGCCCGGAATCGTCGGCGCCCGCGCCGGCGGGCATCGTCCACATCCAAAACGACCTCAAGTTCGACCGGCGCATACGTCTTGTGCAGCACGTTCGAACGGTCGATGGAGTTGGCCATCTTCGCGGCTAAGCCGACGCCGGTGGCGCCTCCTGCAATGGCCTCAACCGTGCCGGAACGTCGCATGTCCATCAGCCTCCGCTTGTCGCCCTTGAAAACAAACTCACGCATTGCTGCGAAGTCGTCAGCCAGCGTGTCCTCGCGGTAGGGATCGCCGGACCGTGTGCGAAACAGAGGTGCGTCAGGATGCAGTTCGGCCCCGAGGGTGCTGAGATAGGTGATCACAAGGCGCTCTGTTCGTTTGGAGAGCGTACCGATCGCCGGGCGTCCGGTCTTGGCGCGTCCGTCCTCTTGTCGATCAAAAATTAATCGCCCCGCGGCTATAGCGCGGTGGCGAGCGGCGAGTGTACGAACATCCACTGGGGAAAAACTGGTATCCCAAGCCACAGCAATGCAGCATGCGAGCCCAAGATACCCTTTCCGCCACGCGCCCTTCACAAGACGGACAGCCTCTCCCTCCGACCACCGCTGGTGCCGAGGTGGTGGCGCCGTGTTCACAACGGCAAGCGATGGATCTTCGCCTCGTGCGATTTTCATCGCCGTCATAACGTTCCAAAGCGCGCGCCAAACTTTGATAGTTTTGTGCGCCACGTCTAGGCTGTAACGTTCCTCGAGCACCTGGCGCCAGGCCGACATTTGCTCAAATCGTATCGAGTCCGGCGCAACGTCGCCCCACATGTCTCGAATGCGAAACCATGCCGGCCACCAAATCTTATTGCGGGTGCCGATAGCTTTCTTTGCCCACTCGGGGGTCCGGATATACCGTTGAAATCCCGAACCGACGGAGCCGGAAGGGTAGCGCCTGACTATTTCCGCCTCTTCACGTGAGAGGTTGGCGGTGTCTATCGGGGCCGCCGTTTTTCCCTGCCGGAATGTTTGCCACCGCGTATTCCATTCATTGGCGAGTTTCCACGCGTCAGGGCCGTCCGGCCCGCATGGCACACAAAAAAAGCCATAGGGCTTCATCCTGGGGTGAGGGCGCCAGAAACCCCGTCCCTTTTCCACGATGTAGTATGGGATTTTAACTTGCCCCACTTAATCGCCCCAAACGTTCTTCGAATACTGCGCTAGCGTCGACAGCGGATGGCGCCAGCGTCAATTCTGGAAATAGTTTTGCGTATCTCCGCAGTCGCCAGCGATCGATGGCTTCGATGCACCACATCCCCGTGGTTTCATCAGGAATGGGAAAACCGCGCTTCTCAAGCTCGTTCCGGCGCGCGTCAAAGTCGGCAACCGACAGTCCAAGCCTAATCGCGACCAATGCCTTGGCAATGTCGCCTCTTTCCGGAACGCGTGCCGGGCGGGCCATGCTACCGGCCGCCGCTAATCAGCGTATCTTGCAGAGCAAAATCCATAATCCGACCTAGGACTTGTCTGCCGTCTAACTTGGGCACAGGTCCCAACAATTGGCTATGGAACGGCTTGGTACGGCTGTGGAAAACTCCGGTCCGCCGGCGGCTCCAGGCTTACCCCGTGCTGCCATAAAACTGCTTCCTGACCGATTTTTCGCTGTCTGTCCGTATGACCTTGATTACAATGCGGATTCTGGTACTAAGAACAAATCAAGAACACCATGGTGACGGACGCAACCTTTGCTAGTGTCCAGCTCGATTGTGTCGGGGAGATTGGTGTGGCGGGAAAGACCAGCTCAAAGTCATCGAAGCCGGCGAGCGTATGTAAACGCCTGAGATTCATTGATCTGTTTGCCGGCCTCGGCGGCTTTCACTTAGCCCTCGCCAAGCTCGGTCATCGCTGCGTGTTTGCAAGCGAACTCGATCCGGGCCTCGCGTCCCTCTACGAGAAAAATTTCAACATCAGGCCCGTCGGAGATATTCGGAAGGTCAAGCTGAAAGCGATCCCTAAGCACGACGTTCTGTGTGCCGGATTCCCCTGCCAGCCGTTCTCAAAAGCCGGCGAGCAGCGAGGGCTCAAGTGTCCTCAGTGGGGCGACCTTATCGACTACGTCATCGCCATCCTGCACCGGCACAAGCCCCAATTCTTCATCATCGAGAACGTCCCCAATCTTGTCCGGCATAATCGCGGACGAACATGGAAGAAGATCAAGGACCGGTTGCAGGCGGCGGGCTACGATATTGACGACGGCAATCTTTCGCCGCACATGTTTGGCGTGCCGCAGATACGAGAGCGCGCCTTCATCATCGGCCAGCGAGGGAACCTCAACGGTTTCAAGTGGCCGGAGAAGAGCAGGTCCAAAAAGAAACTGTCGATCCGCGACATCCTCGACCAGAATCCCGCGGGCGCACGAAAGCTGCCTCGCCACTTCATTGAATATCTCAACGCCTGGCAGGACTTTCTCGATCGATTCCCGAAAGATGAGGAGCTTCCATCGTTCCCGATCTGGGCGATGGAGTTCGGGGCAACATATCCATTCGAGAAGCGGAGCCCGCACGCGTCGGGGTTCAAAAGGCTCGGTCGGTATCGCGGTTCATTCGGTCGCAAGCTGAAAGGGCTGACACCTGACGAGGTACGCAACGCATTGCCGCCATACGCCCGATATGAGGAAGATCAATTTCCCGAGTGGAAGATTGACTTCATTCAGAAGAACCGCACCTTCTATCGTAGGCACAAGAAGATCATCGACAGATGGCTATCGCGCATCACCGATTTCGCTCCGAGCTTCCAGAAGCTGGAATGGAACGTGAAAGGCGGCAAGCGTCGCATCTGGAACTACGTCGTGCGCTTCCGCGCCTCCGGCATTCGGATCAAGAAACCTACGACCGCTCCTTCGCTGGTTGCGATGACCACCAGCCAGGTGCCAGTTATCGCATGGGAGCGGCGCTATATGACGCCGCGCGAATGCAGTCGCTTACAAAGCATGGGAGGGCTCAGGCATCTGCCGTCCCCCAAGGAGGATGCGTACAAGGCGCTCGGCAACGCCGTCAACGTGACGGTCGTAAAGCAGATCGCCGAGCGCCTGCTCCATTCGGCAACTCAAGAGAGCGCACCGGCGGCGGCCGCAGGTCGTCGGCGTCGAGCGCGGGGCTAGCCAATGTTGAATCGATCCCCGTCAAAACCGTTGGAGAAAGTGAGCATAAGACCGGGAGTTAGCATTCTCTCGGTCCTCCGCCACCTCAACTACAAGCCGTGGTTCGCGCTCGCCGAATTCGTTGATAACTCGCTGCAAAGTTATCTCGACAACAAAGAGGCGCTGGAATCGCTTCACGGCAGGAATTTCCGTCTGCAGGTGCGGATCGATGTTGAGTCCGCGCCGACGCCGCGCATCTCGATCAAGGACAATGCGGCAGGGATTGCTCGCGATCAGTTCCCCCGGGCGTTCAGGCCGGCGGCCGTTCCAACCGACAGGTCTGGGCTCTCCGAGTTCGGCATGGGGATGAAGAGCGCTTCATGTTGGTTCTCCCCGCGCTGGCACGTGCGGACGAAGGCATTAGGCGAGGCCGTCGAGCGCACTATTCGCTTCGATATCGACCGCATCGTGCACGACCAGATCGAGGAACTCGAAATCCAGGAGGTGCCTGCCGATGCCAATCTTCACTACACGGAGATTGTGCTCGATAACCTGCACCATGTTCCGGTCAAAAAGACGATCACCAAGGTCAAGGAGCATCTCACTGATATCTTCCGCGTGTTCGTCCGCGAGGGAATCCTTGAGTTGAAATTCGGTGATGACATTCTCACCTATCAAGACCCACCGATCCTTGTTGCGCCGTATGAACGTGATCCTGCAGGGGGGCCGAAGACCTGGCGAAAAGATATCAATTTCGATCTCGGAGGCGGCATGACAGTGTCGGGGTTCGCTGCACTGCGCGACCCCGGTAATTACGCGCGCGCTGGCTTTGGCCTTTTCCGACGTCACCGGCTAATCGAGGGCAGCGGAGAGGAAGGATATCGGCCGCCGCTCATCTTCGGGCAGCCCGGCAGCTTCCGATCTCTTCGCCTTTTTGGCGAGCTTCACCTCAATGGCTTCGAGATCAGCCATACGAAAGATGGCTTCCGATGGGATGAAAACGAGCAGCCCTTTCTTGAACTCCTGAAAGAGCATCTTGATAGCGCCGAGCTTCCGTTACTCAAGCAAGCGGATGCCTTTCGCGCACTGGAATCGCGCGCCGATCGAGCCAGAGCCGCTGAACAAGCGATCAATCGCACCGCGGACGCCATGGAGCGCGGCCTGCCCAGCGTGTTGCCACAGGTTGCTGACGCGCCGCCCGTTGAGACGCCAAGCCAACCTTTGCGACAGCAAAACATGCTTGCTTCGAGAGAGTTGGACATCGATTTCCGCGGTGAGCGGTGGCACATCAAGATCGAACTCACAGACGAGCCGTCCGAAGGGCAGTGGCTATCAATCAGCGACCAGCCGCCGGCGGACGGAAGGCGGGTCATCGAACTGCGTGTCTCTTTGGCGCATCCGTTCATGGTGCGGTTCGCGCAGACAGACCCGGACGACGTGGAGGCCCTGCTCAGGGTTGCGGCTGGGTTAGGACTTGCCGAAAAAATTGCTCGCCAATCAGGCCAGCGATACGCCGGTACCATCCGGCGCAACCTCAACGATATTCTGAGGGAGGCGCTCTCGGCAGCGTAGCGGCACAAACTCATATGGCAAATGGGCATCAAGATGCGACGGTTGTGCCGATCCCGGAACCAGATCCTCAAGGAGGAGCGTGGCAGGCCGTAATTGGTCCGGAAGCTCGCCGGCTCATCGAACGAGCGCTGCCCGGCCCTGAAGGGGAATCGGTGCTTGAAATGGCCGCCGCGATCTTGTCGCGTGGAACTTCGCCCCAGGCACAGCACGTACAACGGACAGGGCTGGTCGTCGGCTACGTACAAAGCGGGAAGACACTATCGTTCACGACGGTGATAGCGCTTGCGAAAGATAACGGCTTTCGCCTTGTGATTGTCGTTGCCGGCACATCGCTTCCGCTGCTGCGGCAATCGGTGCAACGTCTCCGACGGGACCTCCAGATCGACGACCCGGACGGCCATTTGCGGTGGCGCACATTTACAAATCCAGTTGATGACGAGAACACGCGACGCTTCATCCAGCAGTCGCTCGATGAATGGAACGATCCTGACGTACCTTTGAATGAGAAGGCGACAGTCTTAGTGACGGTTATGAAGCAGCATCAGCACCTGAGAAACTTGGTGCGCTTGCTCCGGCAACTGCGGCTTGAGGATGTGCCGACGATAGTTATCGACGACGAGGCGGATCAAGCGAGCTTGAACACGCGGGTCAACCAAGGACGCGAGAGCACCACTTATCGGCGTCTTCTCGATCTCCGCGATTCTCTACCTGTTCATACATTTCTGCAATACACGGCCACGCCTCAAGCACCGCTACTCATCAACATTATCGACGTGCTGTCGCCAAGCTTCGTTGAGGTTCTGGAGCCGGGCCCCGCCTATACAGGCGGCTCGATCTTCTTTGGCGGAGCCCGCCAGTTAGTCCGCCCTATCCCTCTTCACGAGATACCGACAGATGACAACCCGCTGATTGATCCGCCGCCAACATTATTGGAAGCGCTCCGTATATTCATGGTTGGCGTTGCAGCTGGGATCGTCCAAGGCCAAGGGCAGGGCAATCTCAATCGTTCGATGCTCATCCATCCTTCTCGGCTGACGGCGCCGCACCTCGAATACCGTGTCTGGATTGGCCGCGTGTTCGATGCATGGCTGCGCGTCCTGGAGCTACCGCAAGGGGATCCCGATCGTCTCGACCTTTTGCAGGACTTTGAGGATGCGCATCGCGACCTTGCGCGGACGGTCCCTGAACTGCCGTCGTTCGAGGCAATTCAGCGCGTTCTACTGCGTGCCTTCCGGCGCACAAGTATAGAGGAGGTCAACGCTCGCGGCCGGGCCACGCCCTCAATCGATTGGCGCCGCGCCTACGGCTGGATTCTTGTCGGCGGCCAAGCCATGGATCGCGGATTCACGGTCGAGGGGCTCACCGTCACATATATGCCGCGCCATCCTGGCGTCGGCAACGCCGACACGTTGCAACAGCGGGGCCGGTTCTTCGGCTACAAGCGTTCGTATTTGGGCTTCTGCCGTATCTATCTTGAGCAGCAGGTACTAACCGCGTTTGAAGAGTACGTCGTCCATGAGGAGGAGATGCGCCGACAGCTCGAAGAGGTGCGCGACCGCGGCGAATCGCTTGCCGATTGGAAACGTGCATTCATATTGTCGCCAGCGCTCCAACCGTGCCGCGCCAATGTGATCCGGTATGATTACGCGCGCGGTCGGTTCTCCAATAGTTGGTTTGCTCCCCGCGTCGTCTTAACACCCGAAGCTGTCCGCGTTGACAACGCGGCCACAGTACAAGGGTACCTTAGAACGCTGCAGTTCCGTCCGAACGATGGGCATTCAGACCGCGAGCCAGCTCAAAGGCATGAGATTTCCAGCGGGGTCTTGCTGCGTGATGCTATGGAGCGGTTGCTTATCCCATTTCGCTTTATTGCTGCCGAAGACACCCAGGACGTTACGGGCTTGTTCTTGCAGTTAGCTCACGCAATCGAGCAAAACGCAGGCGAGACCTGCTCGGTAGTTCGAATGAGCCCGAACTTCGCTCGTCAACGCGGTGTCGATGATAATGGAAAGGTGAGAAACCTCTTCCAGGGCGCTGCGCCGGTAAGCCCACCCGAGCGACGTGGCTCGGTCTACCCAGGCGACCGTGATATTCATGCACCGGATTCCGTAACGATACAGATTCACAATCTCTCCCTTACGCAAGGCGCGGACGACGCTGTGATCGCGCGCGATGTTCCGGTGCTCGCCGTGTGGGTGCCGGCGCGCATGGCGATCCCTTGGATCGTTCAAGATCAACCGGCGAATGCTGGCTGACCCGCGTGAACCTCGACCTTGCAGCGATTCTTGTGGAGCTAGAGCCGCCCACGCGGCTTGAAGGCGAGACACGCTTCCGTGTCCGTCAGATTCCGAATGGCGGCCATTTCTTTGGTCGCGATTCTCAGGGGCAAGCCTGTCTTCTCCTAGATTCAGGCGACCATTCCCACCGCGCTCCCATCCGCCTGGCGTTGCTAGAAGTTCACTTTGCCATGACGTGCCGGATAGTGGACGATTCCGGCAGCGAGAGAACACAAACGCTCACGTCGATAGTCTGCAGAACGAACGACGAGGTGATCGGCAGATACTTTGCGCATGTCGCCCAAACGATAGTCGCGATCGTCGGCGCGTCACCCACCAGCAATGAGGTAGCGCGGGCAGTCCGGCGGCTAACGGAGCTGTTCCAAAACCTAAGCCGTCCTACCGGTCGATCTGTGCTGGGACTTTTCGGAGAGCTTCTTGCAATTCATGTCAGCAATGCTCCGAACATCGCTCTATCCGCATGGCGCAGCACTGTTGATGATCGCTTTGACTTCTCAATTGAGGACGTTCGTCTTGAGGTGAAGGCCACCAGCGACAGGATACGCGCCCATTATTTCTCACGGGAGCAATGCATGCCCCCTGACGGCACGGTCGGCGTCCTTATCTCGCTTTTTGTTGAGCGCGGCGGTGGCGGGCTTTCTTTAGCGGAGCTCATTCAACGTATCGAACGACAAGTCGCTGATGACCCGGACCTGATATTCCGCTTGCACGCGACCATCGCGAGTACATTGGGGAACACGACAGCGGAAGCGTTTGCGATGCGCTTTGATGAGCAGCTCTCTCGCGAGTCAATGCAGGTGTATGACCTATCCCAGGTCCCAGCGATCCGAGGGGAGCTCCTCCCGGAAATTTCGCATGTTCGCTTTCGAGCCGATATTGGCCAGCTCGCCGGCGCCGACCTGGCCAGGTTGGAAAGCCGAAGTCGTTTGCTGCGCGACCTTTTGCCGAAAAGAATGTAAATGCCGCAGCGCCACCGTTTGATCTCGCCACCGGCCAGCACTCGCGCGGTGGCCGCAGTGATGAAGGCGAATAAAAAACGTGACAGCAAACCGGAGCTATTCGTCAGGAGGCTGCTTCACGCGCTAGGATATCGGTACCGCCTCCATGCGCGCGACCTGCCCGGCAGTCCGGACATCGTGTTTCGCAGTCGGCACAAGGTCATTTTCGTTCACGGCTGCTTTTGGCATCAGCACCCAGATGCCCGTTGTCCATTGCGAACGCACCCACGGTCAAATATCCAATATTGGCGACCAAAGCTGTCGCGAAATCGCGAGCGCGATAAAGAAAACGAAAAGAAGCTCGCGGACATTGGTTGGACCTATCTGACCGTATGGGAGTGCGAACTGAAGGAACCAGCGGTCTTGAGGGCGCGGCTGGTCAAGTTTTTGGAAGGACCGCGGCGAGTGCGGCCGAGAAATAAATTGAAACCATGCCTACCACTTCAAAACCTACGATCACAAAATCTAGCTGAAAAATAATTTTGGCGATTTTTAATCTCGATAAACTGCACATAACTGCAAACGGCCGCAACGAAAAACGCGCGACTTGTGCCCGTAGAGCCTCATGTCAAGTCGAGCAAAACATCCGAGTTGTTCAATGCCGGCGTGCGCCGAAATTCCGAAACTGCAAAAAGCGCGGACCCCAACTGCTACAATACTCCCCGTCAGTCAGAAACGACTGACCCGGCGGTTGACGCCGCCGGGTTGTTTGACAACTGCACAGGAGAGACAAATGCCTAGCACGCAAGACCGTGCCGCGCAACTCGCCGTCGTGAACGAATTACGCGACTGCGATCACGACTTCCTCTCGGCGAAGGGAGTGAAGTATTTTGCTGAAGCCTTTGGGGTTGATATCAAGCCCCGACTGACAAAAGCCGATGCTTCGCCCGACAATCCGAAAGGCCTGGTCCTGGCGGATGGCGCAAGCGAAGCCGAAGGGCTTGACGCAGCCGAGCTAGCCGAACTCATCTGCATTCATCTCGGTGTTGGCTACGGTCGTCACCTTAGTGGTCGTGGTGCCCGGCTTCAGTTTGCTTGTGACTCACTCGAAGCGCATCTAACGTCCTGATGAGCTGGCCGCTCCCGGAAACGGGGGCGGCTTCTCTCTATGGGTACCGGAGATCGGAATTCGCCCGTTATCTCGCGCTAGGGCGGGAAAAAGGAGCCCTAGTGGGGCGTTCTAATCTGGCCGACGCCCCAAATATCGGTCCTTGGCTTCAAATCTTCACTCTGGACCGCTCGGTTCCAGTATCTCACCTCGGCAGCCAGATCGCTCGTCTGTGCGATCGCCTGCATGCACCTCCGCAGCGATGCCCTTAAGTGCCAGAGATCCGGGCGTCTAGTTCTTCGATTTGGCGACGCAGCAATTCGATGGTTTGCGTTTGCGCCGTCACGGCCTCCGCGATCGCCAGCAGGGCTCCTGTCAGAGCCTCTACCGGGTCCGGGCCGGTAGATTGTGTCAGGAGCTCGGAAAGCTCCTCCACTCGCTGCTGAGTTTGACGAGACTGGTCCAGTATGAGTTGGCCGATTGTCGGCGACGGTGCGCTCATGTTCATGCCTCTTGCTGCGATTTATTGCCTCAATGCGCCGGAGCCGTTGTCCCCGATCGCTCTTGTTGCCTCTGCGCTCCATCGCAGACGCGACGTAGCCAAGGTGCACGCCGGGCAGCCGATCGATGCCCTGATCCTTAAGTGAGCGGTGATCGATGCGGACTTGGAAATCCCACCGCGCGAGGTGACGGTTGACCGTTCGCGCCCATAATTCGCGCAATACAAACAGCGTGGTTTTGCTCTGCAGGGAACGGTCTTTGTGAATGTCAAACCCAGTTCCGCTCAGTCGCCTTTCCGGGACCATCAGATGAACGTGCGTGTTCCTTGAATCGCTCATGCCGTCCGCCGCATGCACACACACGTCGGCCAACAGTCTATGACGCGTGAACGCCTCTTTCACAAAGTCTTTGATGATGAAAAGCTGCTTATCGAGCGACAACTCTGCTGGCAAAGCCGCCTCGTATTCTCTGCAGAGGGTCGAATTTTTCCGGAGTTCGACCCGCTCGACCTCGTTCCATAAGGCTTCGCGGTCACCTGCCCATTGTGGCGAGCCTTTCGGTGCAAAGATGCCGGTGAACACCACCCGTTCGCGCCGGCGGCCGTAAAATTTCACCTCCCCGGCAGAATGATCAGTCAGCTGGTCGCCGCTTCTATAGGCGGCTGCAGCGATCGCGTTTTGCCCTTGGCTACGACTGACAGCTTTGGCGCAGAAATGGAAGATTGCCACGACGGCTCCGGTGGGCTGGATGGCCCCGCCGATCTATGCTTCTCCAGCAAACCTCTCGAGTTTGCCTAAGTGCGCACTCGGCCTTTTTAAAAGACGTTGAAGCGGGCGCCGGTTTGTCGCCGGCGCCCGCGCTTTCTTACTTCACGATGCTCAGTGGCAGTTGGGGTTGGAGAAGCGGCTGAGTTCCCTCATTCCCGCGCGGCCTCGCAGCGCGGGGCAACGCCGCCGCGCCGATATGCCAGCCGCCAACGAGCTGCCACGCCGATTGCTCGATCGTGAGAACGTGCACGAAATCGTCGGCCGTGCCGTCCACTCGCAACAAGGGATTGGCTCTTCCGTGCCGGATTACACGTGGAATGACGGGCTGACCCGTCGCCCTCTCAAGAACGCGCAGGCGACCTTCTGCGTCGACAACGGGTCGATCGGCGCGAGCCGACGCCGGCACTTCAATACCCGGCGTACCGCCAGCCCTCTGGATGAAAGCTTGCGTGATCCCGGGGCGTACTTTCTGAGGCTTCGATGAAACGACCCCGCGCCACCAGCCATCCACGTCGTGATCAGCACGATGCGCGAGCCGAAGTTTGTACGCCTCCGGCGTCTCGTTTCCGCCAGCGCGAACTAGCGACGCGCCGGAATCGAGTACAGCGCGGCAGTAATCCATCAGACCCACCGCCTCCATGATCGCGGTTGCCTCAAGAACGAGGCGGGCAGAGGGCGCCGCTTGTGCAGCCAATCGAAAGCCGGCGGCGGAGTTCAGAATGCGGGCCGCATCAGCTACCGTGAGTTCGGACATGTTCGTTCTCCTTGCGCGGGATTGCGCACAGGGAAAATCGACCCAACGCCGGACTTTTGCGATCGGTGAAAGCCTTCCAGAGAAGAGCGGGAAAGGGTTCAACCCTTGAGATGCGTCCCGGCTCGGCCGCGCTGGGCGTCCGGCCATCGCACGACGGTGGCCAGAGCCTTCTTCAGACGACCAGTCAGCTCCATGCCGGTGATTGAGCGGAACGCATCTCCGATCGTTTCCTGAACAGCGGCAAGTTTCGGCTGGTTATCCTCTCGAATGTCGAGTTCTCGAATGGCAGCTAAGGCCGCTTTTATATAGGGCGAGTATCTCTCTGCTTCCGGCGGCTCGTGCGCGCCTTTCGTTGTACGCTCCGTCACGTCATGCTCGACGAAAATCCAGGCCGCGTCGGCCACCGATGGCGGCCGATACACATCGGGCCAACCCGTCTTGCAGAACAGAAACCGGCCGCGCACGTCATCAACGCCCCATTCTTCTGCCGAAAGTGCGCGGACCGGACCGCCCCCAACCGGGCGGCAGACGGTCTTACGGCGCCCAGTGAGAAACAACTCGGTAAGCTCCCGCTGGACGGTTTCTCCACGTTCGACGGCGGGGTGCCGTTCTTCGATGATACGATCCATGCCGGCGCATGCCGTCGACCAATCTGCGTCGGTCCACTCGGGAGTTGTTTTGGTCCATCGTTGTCGAAGAGATGGCATTTGGCAAAGTTCGATCGCGCGGGCCGGTTGTGCGAACTGCAACATGCTCTGCGCATTGGCCCAGTCCGCCCAATTAGCAGCGTCCATCCGGGAGGGTAGCGGCTGTAGACGGGACGTTCGCGCCTCAAATCCGGTCCAAGCGGCTCCGAAACGCTGTCGCCCATAGTCTTCGAATGCCTGCGCGAGAAAAACGCATCCAGGCGGGTTTGCAGGCCAGTCACGATCTGTAGGGTGCAAGGCTTTCCTCCTGTCGGTAAGTCTGCCTGACGCGGCGAAAAATCAAAGAGCGGACCGTCGAATTGTGGGGACAGCGAAAAAGAACTGAAAAAAGGGCCGGGTGTTTTTTGTCTGTAAGGGGAGCCCAGTTGCGCGGACGTCGCTCACCTCGACCGGACCAGCAGAATAAAAACCAAGGATCGCCACTTGTGCGATGTACACGACTAGTGTACAAGGCTCTAAGCGTTGGGATTGGCCCGATGCAAAAAGGGAAAGGAGCCCTAGCGATGGCTAGCGTTTACAATTTGTTGCGCGAAAGCTGCGGCCTCTCTCAAGCCGAGGCCGCCGAGTTCGTTCACGCGGTCCGCCTAGACACCGTAAAGTCGTGGAGTTCGGATCGCCGACCAGCCCCGCAATTCGCAGTCAATCAACTACAATCGTTGCTGCGCACTATCAGAGACGCCGGCGAGCAGTTTGCGGAGGGCCTCAAGAGTCGATCTCAAGGAAATGTTTTCCTTATTGGGCACGCGCACGACGAGGATGATGCCAGGGTATGTGGTTTCCCGTCGCTCAGTTCCCAGATGCATTCGATTGCGATTGCGATCTCGCTCTTACCTGACGACGCAGAAATCCGCCTTGTGCCTCGCGTCAGAGGCTCCATCGCGGCTCCAGTTATGGAAAAGGAAAAAATGGTCGCAACCCAGACGGATCGTCAGGTCCTGGAAGGTATGGTGTTTAAGAATGGCAGATGCCTGACTCAGGGCAATATGAACCGCAGGAAATTCGAGCGACTTGAGGAGATTGGCTGGATCAAAGGACTTTCAGTCAACATGAGCGATGTCGAATATCATTTGACACCTGCTGGCAGCAACGAACTAGCAACTCTGTCCCCTCCAAGGCTGTATTCGAAGCATTTTACCAAATTCGGTATTCCGGACACTGAATGCGAGATTGAGGCCCGCCGCGATAATCACAACCTTCCGCGATTGTTCTTCCGCTCGCCCGGCAATCCGCTCTGCGGACTCGATCTCGGCGGAGCCAGCCAACTCAAGCAACTACTCGAACATGATCGCGATCATGCGAACGCACAACTTGTCGCCCGGCTCATTGAGCGGGCGCGCAAACTCGCCTGAAGAAGGACTGCGCAATGTAAAGCTGCTCAGGAGAAAAGCCGTGACGACTTGGATTCCAATGTTCGCACTGCCCCACCTCGACGTGCAGGAAGCGATTGAGGTCGAAGGAATGGCTGTCGTCACCTTGCGAGATGAGCGGCTAAAGGTACTCGCGAAAAGACATCGTCGATTTGCAATGTACATGCGCCGATTTAAGACGGAGTTCGGTCAGCAAATTTGGCCAAGCGTTCTAATTAGAGAAGCTAGCAGTCCGGAGCAATATCGTTCTGTTGAGGCTCTTGCTGGCTTCCGAGATGCCATCGCAATCTCGGTCATTCCCTATTCGTGGGCTCTTGCGCTACGGTTTGAGAACACCTTTGGCATTCGGTACGCTAACTGGTTCTCATTCTATCCTTGGATGGTTGATGCGAAATACGACGGCCTCATCATGCAGAGCATGGCGCAGTTTGGCTATCACGAGGTGAAATCGCTTAAGGCTCAGACAGCCGCCGGCTTCTCTTACCAGCCGTTGTCAGAACGAATGATTGATAAGCCACTGCTCAAGGCTCTTCTCGAACGTTGGGTGGCACGTTTTAAAACTGATACACCTGGCCGTGAAAATGTCGCCCTCTTCCGTTCCTTAAACATGGCACTCTCCGCTGCCATGCTGCCTGGGAATGTCGAGGTTACGATATATGACATCGGGAAAGCGATTGCGCTTTGGGTTAGTGCGTTCGAGATTCTTGCGCATCCCGGGAGCAACGTAGGCTTCAGGCAAGTGTACGAATTGCTGGAGAAGCCAAAATGGAATCTCTCAGAGTGTTGCGAGCTACAATACGAGCCGTACGGCTACAAGCAGGGTCAACCCAAGCGAAGTCTACCGGTCTGGCTCTACGGGGAACTAAATCGGGCGCGTAACGATTTCCTACATGGCAATCCAATTTCGGGCCGTCGACTAATCGTGCCGCCGGGCAAGCAAGCTCTTCACCTATATGCGGCACCTCTATTTAGAATGGCGCTCACCGCTTTTCTCAAACTAACAATGGATCGCCGACCGCCACGCGAGAATGAAACCGATTTTGAGGCGTTCCTGGCCTACGAGCATCAATTTGGGGGATATCAACGCGACATCGAAGCTGCGATAGCG
>Ga0335085_10009326_pt1 | contig 14821 bp, 10 predicted proteins | sample Lox_Sample_45_FD_206712 | JGI IMG/M metagenome (GOLD analysis project Ga0335085, IMG submission 206712) | Soil microbial communities from Loxahatchee National Wildlife Refuge, Florida, United States - Lox_Sample_4.5 | ecosystem: Environmental > Terrestrial > Soil > Wetlands | place: USA... | reverse complement strand
ATGGAAAACTGCTGACCACCAAACGCGTGATCTCGCCGTGGACGTTCGACCCGCAAGTGGGCTTCCTGATCGAACACCAGCACTTGGAATTGGATATGAACAGTGTGAAGACCTATGCCTGGCCCGCCGGCGCGCAGGTGATGGCAGCCAACGGTCAGCCAGATTTTCAATCCGCTCTCAGCACGGAAAAGCAATCCTTGAAGATCCTCCAGACGCCACCCGATGAAATGATCCCGCAGGATTACCAGGACCCGGACTCCGAGGAGAAGGCGACGCTGCACCTTCACGCCGAAGGCCTGTCAGACTTGGCCCTGTTGCAACTTACAGGGACAGGCTTTCAACCCCTGCCTTTTCCTGATCCGGCGGCCAACACTGGCGCCAATGCCAAGCTGATCTTGTGCAGTTACCCCTTTGGCATAAGCCAAGCTCAAATCGCCGCCCGCCTTCTGAGCGTTCAGGTAACCCCTCATGGAAGCACCCTAGATATGGACCATAAGGCGGATCCTGGCGAATCCGGCGCGCCGTTGCTCGATGCTGACGGAAAGGTTGTGGCGCTGGTGACCTCGGCAAACCAGTGCATTTCTATTCAGGTCGCACGGAAGTTAATCCCATGAGATCTTCCATCTGGCATTCGATTTCTCTTCTTGCCGCTCTGATCGTTGCGACTTGCTTTACCGCACTGCTCCCTGCTTTTTCCCGCCCCCAAGAAGAACTGGTGGGCCAATTGAAAGAGAAGCTTTCGAAGACAGGTGTGTTTTTCCGCGCTGACGCCCCGCGCTCGTTGCGAAATCCTGGAGATGTTTATCTCCCCATCTTCGTGGAGGTCATCAACGGCGTCGAGCAGGAGGCTCACACCACGGGGTCCAGTGTCTCCAACTATATCAAACGTGATCCGTTGAAATTCCAAGGTGTGAACATTTTCGTGAAGCCCAGCGGCCCCCGGCATAAGTTCGCCTCGGAGCCCATCCTGCTGGGAACGAGCAAAGACTTTTCTTTTGACGCGCGCGCGGACGGGCAACCCCTGGTGATTCGGGACCGGCTTAAGAAGACCCTCGAGGTTCCCCGCGAGAAAGTTCAGTCTTTTCTCGCCAGCCACTTCTTGGGGGGACCATTCTTTTCCGTGGACTTCTGGGTTTCAATTCGGGCTGTGGACTGGCCGGTCCAGGATTTTTATCTTCGGGTGAAGCTGAACGCCCCGCCGCTCCCCCAAATCCCCAACTGGTACCGCGGGGACATCCATTACCACTCCGGCTACACGGACAATCCTGCGGAACGTGGGTATCCGCTCGACGTCACCAAACAAGCAGCAATCCAGGCGGGTTTGGATTGGCTGCTTTTGACGGATCATTCCACCGATCTTTCTCCCGACCGATATAAGGAGGAGTTGAATGACGTCAAGAAGTTCCGCGACGGACGGTTAATGTTGATTCGTGGTGAGGAGGTCACTGTCGCATCCGGCAAGGACGCTGTCCTGACTACCGTTCACATGGTGGCCGCGCCATCCCCCGATGACCCCGATAAGGGATTTCCCGATCCCCAGAATGGCGACAATCCCGTAATCTTAACAGGTGATGGTTCGCCTTCCTCCGCAGCCATGCCCATCAAGGACGCTCTGGCACGGATTGCCGGCGCGGGGGGATTTGCTTACGCCGCCCACCCGTTTGATCCCATCAGTCCGGTCATGCGGGGAGGAAAATGGGACCTTGAAGGGGATTTCCTGGCGCCAGACGGCAAGCAACTCCAGGCCGGCCTGGCGGGGCTGGAACCGTGGAACCGCGCCACCCTGGCGACGGCTGACGACATGCGCGACCCGTTTTGCATTCGCCAACACGATGATGCCAGTGCCTGCTTCCAGCCCGACCCCGGCGCCGACCAGTATGCACGCCTCGACCAAGGTATCAAGGAAGGATGGCAACCGCTGCTCCAGCGCGGCCTCGGACCGCGGGGCGATGGAACCAATGCCCCGCTCTTTAAGACCTTTCTCGCTGCGGGGTCGGACGCCCACGGTGACCTTGATTTTGAAGCCAGCATGGACGTCACCGACTTTCTGGGAAAGCCTTCGCGCGGTATCAACGGATACGCCGAGGACAACGCGCTGGGGCGGATCTCCACGGTGGTTTATGCGCCTGCCGGGATGGGACTGCGAGGCGAGAACGTCCTGCGTGCCCTGCGCGAAGGCCGCACCGTCGGGAGCAATGGCCCGATCCTGATTGCCGGTTTCGATCGCAACGCCAATGGCACGCTCGACGACCCCGAAGATGTTGGCATTGGTCAAGAAATCTCCTGCCCACTGAAGTCGCTGCCTCCTTTGCAGCTCCGCTGGGTGAGCAGCGAAGAGTTTGGGCCCCTTCAATCCCTCAAACTGATTGTCGGAACCAGCACGGGAGAGTTGCCGCCCGTGGAAGTGCCTGTCCCTTCGGCCAAGGCTATCGCCAGCGAAGGCTTTATTCCTTTCGACCTTGGCCCAATCCTGAAGAAAGGATCGAAAATGTGGATGTATATCCGACTGGTGGCTAGCACACGAAACAGCGCCAATGGTGAGTTTCGCTGTTATACTAACCCCATTTGGATTAAAGCCACTGGCGAGTAATGCCGACCAGAACTGAGATGAGCATAGAATATGACCCCTGACGCAAATGAACAAGGAACAGTACGTTACACGCGCTGCGCATCATGTGGAAGCATGAACCCGGCGTCTGCGACCACATGCGGGCGCTGCGGAAAACCGCAACTGGCAGGGGCGCCCCTCGTGCCCGCAACACCTCCGGCGCCAGGTACGCGCGCCCCGGCCACACCGGCCATCGCCCAGGTAATGTGCCCGAAGTGCCACAAATCATTTCCTGTCGGAAGCAAATTCTGCGGTTACTGTGGTACCACTCTACCGGCAACTGCACCCCAGATGACAACGCCACCCGCGCCGATGCAACAGCCCGTGGCGCCGCCCAGAGCTGTCACGCCACCACCTCCCCCGCGCCCTGCGGCTCCGGCTCCACCGCCGCCGTTGGCCCGGCCCATGCCGCCACCGTCGGCGCGACCCGTGGCACCTCCGGCTCCGCCGCGGCCTGCAGCTGCACCTCCCCCGCCGCCGTTGGCCCGGCCCGTGCCGCCACCTCCCCCGCGCCCTGTGGCTCCCCCTCCACCACCACCTCCCCCAGTGGCCAAGCCCGCTGTTCCCCCAAGGATGAGCATCCCGGAATCGGCCATGGAGGGGGGAACCGTAGTTTTTTCGGGCCTGCGTGCAGGGCCTCGCATCGACGCCCGCATTTCCGAAAAGAAACCCGATGGGTCTTTCGGCAAACAGGTGCCCGTCACCACGGAGACAATCATTGGCCGCGAGAACTGTGACCTGAACTATCCCCAGGATACGCTGCTCTCCCCTCGTCATGCTTCCATTGCATTGCGCGACGGCAGGCTGCTGCTGAAGGACCTGAACAGCCAAAATGGTTCATTTATCCGCCAGAGGCAGGATACGGAACTTATTCCTGGGGACGTTTTCCTGTTGGGCCGCGAACTCTTTCGCTTCGCAACCCAGAGCCTTGACGAATCGTTGACCAGGGAGGCAACGGAGGGCACTATGGTGTGGGGCGCCCCCAGGCTGCAAAAGGGACCGCTCACCGCCAAGCTTGACCACATCAGGTTGAATGGTGAAGTTGTAGCGGAGTTCAAGCTCGATAAGCCGGAAACCACTCTGGGCCGGACAACGGGTGACCTGGTCTTCAAAGATGACCCTTACATGTCCGGAACGCACGCCCGCATCGTTGCCCAACCGGGACGCTTCCTTCTACAGGACTTGCGGAGCCGGAATGGAGTTTACCGGCGCGTACGCACGGAAATCGAACTCACCGACGGCGACGAATTTTTCATGGGAGAACAGCTTTTCCACGTGGACGTGCAAAAAGTGGGATAAGAGCAATGCCGCCCCCTCGAGGAAAAGTGAGCGGAGGCGGGGCGATGAACGCCTCCCCTTCCAGACCCGTGGGGAAAATCCGAGCTAGTGCGGAATCTGCTTCATGGCCTGTCTCTCCATCTGGGGGGCACGCGTCTTAATGTAATTGTCCATAATTCGGGGGAGCTCAATGTTCATCCTCGCCACAAAGTCGTCCTGGGCCTTTTGCAGCTTCGCGTCGATACTCGCCGCGTCCTGGTCGAGCATGTCCATTTTCTTCTGCAACTGCTCCGACTGATTAATGGCGCTTCCCATCACCTGCTTCTGTAAAAGCAAGCGCATACTCGCCAGCTCATCACTATTCTGGGAGAGTTGCATACCGACGTAAACGTCCGCGAAGACTGACAGCAGTGCAAGCACCAGAACGATATAAAGCAGGTTTTTAACTGTAGAAATACCGCTGTCCATGTTATCTCCTTTTAAGGGCAGTAACGAGTCACCGTTGGTGAGTACTTGTAGCGCCGACCTTTAGGCCGGCACCTGCTGACCTAAAGGTCAGCGCTACATTCCGCACGTGCTAAGCTGAATCTCAGCGTTTCTTGCTTGCTCGCCCCTTGTCACTGCTACTTCACGTCTTTGCGTTTCATCACGATCAGGATAATCACAAGCATCAGGAGGGCATACCCGGTCATGATTGCCAGGTAAGGTCCCTTGTCCTGCCAGAATTTGGAGGGAAGCGGGAAAGCCCCGGTAGCCGCGAAAGCCTCCGCCGGCGCCTCCAAGCCCGCCTCGAGCCCCGCGACATCATCCGGGTGCAGAGAGATAGTGATGGTGTTAATGATCTTGTAGGCGTAATCCTGGATTGAATGGTGACCGTGCACGCACAGGTCGCTGAGGGCTTCCAAACCCCAACGGGAAATTGCCAAGGTCGAAAACAAGCGGATGGGTGTTCCCATTCCCTCGATGGGGGCCGGAGTGTATTTGTGGAAGATCTTCATGGTCTTCTCAGACGGGGCCATGGCGCCCGCCACCTGATGGGCGAACTGGCCCTTTTGCGCCCCGGCCGCCGCAGCCTCGTCAGCCGTCGCCGGTTGCGCAGCGCCCCCGGAGGAATTCATGAGCTGTTGAGCCTTGGCCTTTGCTTCCGGCTGCGCAAACAGCTTCCCTTCAAAGAGTTGTTCCACCGTGATAGGGATAATCGTCTGGATAGGGCGCACGGGCAGGAACAAGCCGCAAAGCAGCAACTCCGGAATCAGGACCAGAGGAAAAAGCGTCAAGGCCTTTTCCGGCGTCGCGACCAGGCTGGAGATCAGCAAACCAATCAGCGAGCCGTTCACTGCCACCAGAAACATAATCAGGATGGCCGCACCGGCTTCCGGCAGGCTCAGAGAAAGCGCGTGATTGACCAGCAGGCAGATGAGCACGACCATAAAACACTGCACAAACGCCACGAAGGACAAGACAGCGAGTTTCGAGATGATGTACGAGGGTATCTTCAGCCCGGTCTGCCGCTCCCGCCGGTAAATGGTCTGCTCATCCACAATCTCCCGAACGGCATTCGAGCAGCCGAACCAGAGCGACGAAAACATCGCCATAAATATGGTCTGCACCTGGTTGGGTCCACTCGCCATTAAGGCCACGAGCAAAGCCACCAGCGGAGCCTGTCCGAAGAGCAGAAGGGATTGCGCCCGGTCGCTGAATTTCAGTTCCCAAGTGCGTTGCAGCAACGTGGTTAACTGGCGCAGGCTGAATCTCTTTTCCTGGGGCCGCGCCGCGGCCTGCGCGCCGCTCGCCATTGCCTGCTCAGCCGGGATATCTTTTTGCGGCTCCACCACCAGACTTTGGTACAAAGGAGCACCCTGAAATCTCTTCTTCAATTCCAGCGCATAGGGAACGGTGTTGTTATCCGTCAGGTCGTCATAAACGTCCGGAGGGGTTTCCGCCTTGAAATACTCCAGAAATTTTGTCCCCGGACCGTAGTAGGCCAGCCTGCCCTGTACGAGAACCACAACTTTGTCGAGCACGCCAAACGACCCGAGCAAGTGGGTCGTGATGACGATCGTCGAGCCCTGGTTGGCAAGTTGGCGGAAGAGCATCATCATCAGGGTTTCTGTCCGGGGGTCCAAACCTGCCGTGGGCTCATCCAGAAAGAGCACTCCGGGTTTAGGGAGAAGCTCGATTCCCAAACTTACTCGCTTGCGCTGGCCGCCGCTCAACGTGGCCACGGGGTTGTCCCAGCGCTGCTGGTCCAGTTTCAAAGTTTCCAGCATTTCTTCCACGCGGCGGTTGATTTCGTCTTCGGAGATGTCATCGGACAAACGCAGCTTTGCGGCGTAGTAAAGACAGCGGCGCACAGACAACTGCCGGTGCATGATGTCTTCCTGGGGAACAAACCCAATGGTGGATTTCATCGCGTCCAGGTTCTGATACAAATCCACGCCGTTGTATAGAACCTTACCGGAGGTGGGCTTCACAAACCCATTCAGCGCGTTCATCAGGGTGGTTTTTCCTGCCCCGCTTGGTCCCAGCAAGCCAATCAGTTCTTTCGGCTTGACCACCAGCGAGAGATCATCCAACAGCAGTTTGGGCTGGCCCGTATTGCGATCCGTCACCTGGAAATTCAGATGCACGGAATCCAACCTCACCACTCGGCGGTCAGGAAGATGGGTAAGCGTTCCGCCATGAAAGTGGAGCTCCGAAGGACCAATAACCACGCGGTCAAGCTCCTGGAGTTCGTGGCGCTTTACCCGAATGCCATTCACAAAGGTTCCGTTGACCGAACCCAGGTCGACAATCAGACTCTTGCCGTTTTGGTTGATGATCTCGGCATGTTTTTTCGACACGACCGGATGGGCGATCACCACATCGCAGCCTGGGTCACGCCCGATGACCAAATGGTCTTTGGCGAGATCGATATTCTCCATCTTTAGCTGCGGCTCCAGGCCGGAGCGAAAGATCAGAGATTTGCCGCTATAACGGCCGAAGGTGATGTAATCACCGTCATGCAGTTCCGCGGATTTGACGCGGATTCCGTTGACAAAGGTCCCGTTGGCTGATTGGTCAGTCAGCTCGACGGTGTCACCTCGGATCGAAAGCTGCGCGTGCACTGCGGACACGGAGGCATGTTCCATCACCATCTTGCAACGCGCCGAATCCCGGCCCACCACCAGGCCCTCGTCCGGTATGTCCTCGCTCTTTACTGCAAACTTATCAACGATCAGCTCGACGTGGGGGCGGGCCATAATGTCCGTGAGCTTGATGGCCACGGTACCGCCGACAGTCCGCTCTGCCTGTTGAGCAGCGGCAATATCCGCCTGGCTGACAACCGAAGTGTGGACATGGCCATCCTGCTCATCGGTGGCCATCCTCCGTGCCGCCACCACAGGCGCCGGAGTGAACGATTCCACGCGAAACAGATGCTTGCTGCCGGCACCGAAGGAAACCTCGTCGTTAAGCTTTAGAACTGCTTCCTGAACCCGCACCTTGTTGACAAACGACCCGTTGGCGGAATCGCGATCGCGAAGCACCACTTGACCGGCGTCGTTCAAGCCCACCCAGGCTTGCTGGCGGGAAATCTGGTCATCCGCCAGGACGATTTGGCATTTGGTTTGGTCCCGGCCGACGGTAAGACCTTTCGAGGTAATACTAAATGTGCGGCCGGAAAGGAGCCCGGAAGTAGCGACTAATCGGAAAGCGGGGGGAGCGGAGGGGGGAGGGGGAGCTGCGACAGTGGGGACGGGTTCCTCACCGCGGCTCGCGCCCGTGGGCATGGCCACCGTGGGACCAGCCTCCTGCTCCACACTTAGAGGGTGGCCGCAAACCCTACAAAACCGATACCCTGCCTCATTCACTTCGCCGCATGTTGGGCATTTCATGGCTCAGTCCTCAGTTCTCAGTTTTCAGTAACCCCCTCCTGACCGGCAAGCCGGTGAGGCAAACTGACAACCGACAACTGATTACTGACGACAGGCGACTTGCTAGGATTGCGGTTTAAAATCTTCTTCGTTGAATTCTTTGCAACCGACAGCGGCCCCGGCCTCGACGGGGGGGAGTCCTTGCCCGGAAAACTCTGCGAGGATCACGGTGATGTTGTCCGTCCCACCATTGGCATTGGCCTTTTCGATGAGGGCTTTGCAGTTGTCGGAGAGCCCATCCCCGCGCCCGGCAATCTCCAGTAAATCGGGCTCGGGTACCATGTTATATAGACCGTCGCTGCACAACAGGATTCTATCCCCCTGATTTATCAGAATGTAGGTGACCTTTACGTCCAGCGTCTCACTGCTTCCCACGGCCTGAGTCAGAATGCTTTTTCGGCTGTCCTTTTCGGGATCGGCCGGCATTTCGGCGCCAATGTCCTTCAGGTAGTTCAGGAACGTCTGGTCGTGGGTCAACTGGGTGATCTTCTTATTTCGGATTAAATAACAGCGTGAATCTCCCACCTGTCCCACAAAGAGGTGCTTACCGAATAGGGCTGACGCTGTGGTTGTGGTTCCCATACCATGGTAGGCAGGATTGGCCAGAGCCTTCTGATAAATCATCTGGTTGGCGTACTCGATGGCCTCACGCAGGAGGATCACAAAGTTGGCTTCGCTCACCGTCCCCAGCGATTTCAGGTTATCATACAAGCGCTTGGGTACTGTGACGGCGGCGAGTTGGCTGGCAACTTCGCCGCTGGCTTCGCCGCCCATTCCATCCGCCACCATAAACAACGTGCCGAACGGGCCCGTGTCATGCTCGCAGAGCAAAGGGGAGACGCCGACCTCTCCCGTCGTAAGATTGCAGACGACGAAGTTATCTTCGTTGTTCTTGCGGATGCGACCCATGTCGGACATCGCGAACAATGTCACGCGAATGGCCTTTGCATCGCTACCCGTTGTCTCGGTCACGGCTCTCACCTTCGCCCGGTCGCAGTCACGTTCAACCGTAACCTCAGTGAAACCGCGCTTTAGAGGAATGCTTCCGAGGAGAGAATCACCCCGAACTCAACCTCTAAAGGGACTTCACTTTCGCCCCGGTACCTTTCCCCGTATTTAGACACCCACGAACTACCTGTTTCCCAGGAGGCTAACTCTGATGGATTGAAATGACTGCTCCTTCTTACCACAGCCGCAGCGTGGTATCAAGTCGGTAGATTAGGGATAAGGTATGGATTAGGGGTTGGGCGTTCGGAATTGGGATTCGCCAGCCGTCTCCGAACCCCCGCGCCATCCCCGGAACTCCTTGAATCGAGCCTTGGGTCGAGTCCCTTACCCTAATCCCCAACCCCTAACCCCGGAACGTGCGCAGTTCATGGACAATCTGCGCGGCCACGCTGCGCGCTCGCTCCAGTTCCAGGGGCGGCAGGGAGATCGCCGCCACTTTGGCATGACCTCCGCCTCCATAACGTTCGCAGATGCTCGCCAGGTTGGCGCCCTTGGGAGCGCTGCTCCATGGATTGCTGCCGACGGCGATCTTGATCCGCTCCTTCGACGAGCTCACTCCCACGCAATAGACCGCGGTGGGAAAAAGATAATAAGGAATGAATTTGTTGAAACCCTCCACATGCTGGTCCGCCACGTCGTAGAAAATCACGCCGTCCTGCAATTCAGCGCGGCTGCGAAGCAGGTCGACGGACTTTAAATGTTGGGCGTAGAGATCTTCAAAGGCCTTCCGAATGTGTGGCTCAGCGCTGATTTCCTTCAGCGGCCGGGACAGAAGCTCCGGAATCAGGCGCACGCAAAAGTCCGGCTCGTCCGTGCCTTCGATAACCAGGGTCAACTGGGTGGCGGGTTCTTTCATTTCCACCGCCGTGCGGATGTCCGCATATTGCGCGCCGTCAATCAAGTCCGCCCAGTGGACCAAATCGGCAAGGTCGGGAGCCTTGAAACCGAAGTGTTTGCCGCCGGTTTCGGCGATGAATTTGGTGCAGGAGCGGAAGTCTGGCCCGTAAAACTTCTTACCGCTGTGGTCGTGCCGGAAATGCTCGGCATCCGCTTCCGTTAGAAATGCGCTTTGGTGATGATCAAACCACCACGTCAGGCGATCGGAGCTGGAGTACTTGAAATCGACAATTGCATTCTCGTCCGCGTCGAACATCCCCGCATCAAACAACTGTCCCGCCCGGTGCATCATGCCCCGATAGCGGAACTCTGCTTTGGGGTCGACGCACTGCCGGTAGAAGCGCGTGAACACGGCCGCCGAGCATACCCCGTCGAAACACCGATCGTGAAAACAAACTAGAACCGCCATAGGTCCTGGGGGTGAGGGGGCCTCTCTCTACACCCGGCCTCACCAATGCGAGCGAAACCACCTAACTTGCGCCCGCTCCGTGTAATTGTCAAGAGGAAATGCGGAGCACCCTGAGAAGCCTCTGCCAAAAAAAGGGGCAGCACGAACGCACCGCCCCTCGATTTCCCGAGATGATACTTCCTTGGCGGGGGACTTACGCCGCAGCTTGCATGCCCGCTTGCTTTAACGCCAAGTCGCCGATGATGGGAGCCTTGTAAAGCTCGTTCTGATACGCCTTGTACATCAGGAAGATCGCATAAGCGAGGAAGACCAAAGTGATCAACAGACTGAGCATCACCATGATCAACCCCAGGAACCCCAGCGTCAGGATCCCAAGAATCCCCGTGAGAATGGACCATATGATGTGGAACGCAATCACCGCGACACTATAGAAAATCGACTGAAAGGCGTGGAACCGAACGAACTTGTCATTTTTGTAAGGCTCCAGCACCAGGAAAATAATCCCCGTGATGAATCCCAAAATGTAGGCCAGGCACCCGGCCACATTCGAACTCATTGCACTTGTTGCTGCTGGAGGCGTTGCAGTCGGGGAAGCGCCACCCGCTGGCGCACCACATGAGCCGCAAAAGGTTGTTCCCTCCGTCATTTGAGCACCGCACTTCGCACAGAATGCCATCCGCTTATCTCCTTTCGCGTTATCCGCGAATTCGTAGCGTCGTTCTCCGCCCACCGATCAGGTACTCTGGCTCCAAACCCGGTCTCCGATTGCAATGAGGAAGCTATTGACTATCGACAGGCGTGCTATTCGTACCACAAAGACTCTTGCGAAACAAGCGGGAAATGCGCCTTGCCGCGGGGAGTGAAGTCCGGTGCAGATGGCATGCCATCTGCCGAACTGGGTCATGCTCACCTGTCCCCGCTCCCGGAGGCTGCGCGCAGGGCACGACAAACCCTGGAAGTGGTGTAACAGGAAACGAAATCACTTTGCCAGTTCGACATTGTGTCCGCCCGCGGGAATTTTAAAACTCGCGCGCCCCTGTTGCACACGCAACTTCCCTGCTCGCCTGCCGTCAATTCTAAGGTTCAAATCGCCGCCATCGAATTCCCGTGTGACGGCGGCGACCGGGCGCTGGGCTTTCAAGTTGAAGGTGAGCCGTGTTGCCCACGCCTCGTAATTCCTCACCACCACGCCAGCGTCGGCCTCAAAACGCTCCTGCCCATCGCGTGTGAGTACTGTCTTGCTGGGCCCCATGGTGATGTCGTAGGTGTGATTCCCCCAAACCGCGCCACGGAAATCTCCTTGCGTAGCTGGCGCGAGTGCGCCAAACCGCAAGCCTTCCCAGGGATTCACGTCGATATACTGCTCCAGCGGCACAAGGCACATCAGTGCTCCCCAGGTATAGTGAGTGTCGCCTCCGGCCGAGCCTCCCCAGGCGTAGTACTGCTCGTTGTCGTGCTGATTGATACGCCAATCATCCATAAAGAGGTCGTAATTCTTCTGCGCGTATTCCAGCGCCACATCGTCGAAACGATAACGATTGATGCCCTGGTAGAGTATGTAGTTGGTCGGCCCCCAAATGTCCCCTCGCCAGTAGAACTGGTCGGGGAAGGTTGGATCGTTGCGAGCGATCGTGGGCGCCACGTATTTACCCCAGAATTCCTGGGGGTTCAGCAGGTGTTCCTTGATCATGCGTTCTGCCTGCTCTGGCGTGGCGATGCCGGCGAACATCGGATAGAAATTCGTGGGGGAGAGATGATTGGAATAGCGTCCATCCCAGAAGCGATTTTCGTAGATTCCTTCCTTCTCGTTCCAGAATTTTTCGCGAACAAGCTGCTTCATGTGCTCATACTCAGCGACGAACTTCCGGCTGTCCTCGTCCATGCCCAGGATTGCGGCGATCTTTGCCAGGCACTCCGCGTCCAGCGTGTAGAGCGAATTCAAACCTACATCCGCGAGGATCATCGTATAAGTGTGTGGGTCGAAGATGGCCTCGTCGTACATGGGGCTGTCGTCCATGCCACTTTCAAATTTGGCCGCCTGAAGGTGGCCTCGTCCGCCGACCGCGGGCGTCGATCCTCGGTCGCTGCCCCACTCCAGCAGGCCGTCGCGATTGCCATCGCGCCAGGGTTGTCCATCTCCGCGGTCCCCGACCCACCACTCGTGCCACTTCTTCAGGCGCGGGTAGGCCCACTCCAGTAAATCGCGGTCCTGGTACCGTTGGTAAACCTTCCAAACCACGTATGAGCCTACGGGCGGCTGCGAGCGGTCGGCAGTGATGCCATTCCCCGCCGTAATGTTGGGAACCAGGCCCGTGTCCGTCTGCGACGACAAGATGGCGCGAATTCCTGCGCTGGTTTGCGCCTTGTCTTCCAAGCTGGTCAGTAGTGCGCCAAAGAAGCAGTCCCACTCGCCCACCACCCATCCTCCCCAGCCATGCGCCCAGTGGCGGCTGATGCTGGGGAAGATGAGATCAAACTGCGGGGCGTAAAGCGTATTCCAGAACATGGAGTTGCCAATGGCCTCGGGCGCGCCTGCAAACAATCCCCCAACGGTGGGCCGGCGAGCCGCGTAGGCCTCGGCTTTTTCTTTGAGAATGGCGTCGATCTTTCCCGCCGCCAGCAACGAGCTCGCCTTACTCAGCAACAATTCCTTCTCCCAACCGATGACCGCCACAAAGTGTGCGGGCGTGGAATCGGCAAATTCCAAACCTGCCGCTCCCTGGAGGTAATCGGAGGGGATGGGTGTCACCAGCACCCCCGGGCCGTCCATCGCGGTTTGCAAATCGGCCAGCGAGGCGTAAGCACCGCTGCCCATCAGTGGCCTGTCCGTCATCACCACGAGGCGGGCGACGTGGTTGAAGATGTTGTCAAAGTACTTCTCCCCGAGAATGGCGCGGCGGGCTTCATCCACCGCGTAATTGCCCGTTGTACCTTCCGTGGAATTGGGGAAATAGGATTCCAGAACCAGTTGCAGCCCTTGCCTCGAATTGAGGCGGCCTACTACCGTGGTTGCATCGAGGCGCGACCATTCCAACGTTACCGGAGCTTCGAGCGGAGGATGCCGCCAGCTTACGCGGCAGTAGGAAGCGTCGGGTGCATGAGGTCCCACCTCGCTCACCGCGTTGAAGATCTTTTCCCCATCCAGGAAATGCCCCCGGCGCGAGCCCACCCGTAAGCCAAATGCAATTTGTTGGTGATATGCCTTAGCCATAAAAACCACGCCGTTCCACGCGTCCGGGTCGAGAGACTCAATCACCACGCGGTCAAAGCGTGGCTCTGCTTGCATACCTATGCGCTCTTGGGCACACAGGCGCTGCGCGAAGATGAGAATCGTTAGCAAGGCAAGAGTTGAGAGCAATCGGCTATCCATTGCATTCGTAAGTCGGACAGATCCCATACGCAACCCCTCGCAATCAATTTCGGAGGCCTGTAGGATAGCGCAGTCACGGTTGCAGCGAAACTTACATGATTTCGGATTCGACTGAGAAAGCGTAGCGCGGACATGTCATGCATGGCTGGAAGCCGACAGCTCACTGCTTGTTGAAGGTGCGGTCTGCGGACGGCCCCTTCGAAGATGTGGGGGCTTGGGACCCGCTTCGGCAGGGGCTCAGGCCTGGTGCAGGGGATAGCGTCCGAAGGTCTTGGCCGTTTTGTAAAAGGTCAGGATGTTGGCGATCGGCACCTCCGGCTGGATGTTGTGGGCCGGGGAAATGATCAGCCCCCCGCCTTTCCCCACGGTTTGCAGGCGCAATTTCACTTCATTGGCAACATCGTCGATGGTTCCGAAGGGCAACACCTCCTGGATGTCCACGGTGCCCCAGAACGTGAGCTTGTCGCCGAATTCTCTTTTCACTTTCGCCGGGTCCATGGACTTGGGTTGGACCGGGTTCAAGATGTCGAGCCCGACTTCGATCAAGTCAGGAATGATGGGGAAGATGTTGCCGTCCGAGTGAAAGGCAATCTTGAGGGCCGGGTTGAGGACTTTCCACTTGGAAAAGAGTTGGGCGTAGCGCGGCTTGAAGAATTCGCGGAAAAGTTGCGGTGAGATGAGCATCTGGTTCTGCATGCCGAAGTCGTCGCCAATCCAAAGGACGTCCACGCCCATGCCGACCATGCGGCTGCCGGCTTCGTCGATCCACTTCATCAGCCGGTCCAAATAGGCATGCATGAAGCCCTTGTTGTCAACCATGTCCTCCATAACCTTCTCCATGCCACGCAGATACCACGCCAGCTCAAAGAGCGTGCACGCGCAGCCGCCCATGATGCCGTACTCGCTCCCGTAATCCGCGATCATTTTGAGGGTACCGGTGTACCGATCCTCGCGCGTAAAGTCGGGTATGGTGAATACCGCGGGATCGACAATGTCGGCGAGCGGGTGGTGGACCATTTCCGTGTATGAGCCACCTGCGGCATTCTTGAACCATTTCCAACCGATACCCCACTCGTCGGTGTATTCCTCGGCGGGATCGGCATAGTAGCCAGTGCAGGGGCCCACCCAGGAAATCAGAAAGTCGTGATCCATCAGGATGGGGAGCGGCCCCCCTGCGGCCTTGTAGGTTTCAGTCTGGTCCGACTCCACTCCCATGTGGTGCAGCAAGGCCTTTTCCGCCTCGGGTGTATACCAGGCGCAAATGGGAACCCGGTCGGGTTCCTGGTGATTGATAGCGGTTAGAAATCTCTCTTTGTGGGTCATGATTCACTCCTCAG
>Ga0335085_10009325_pt1 | contig 14821 bp, 14 predicted proteins | sample Lox_Sample_45_FD_206712 | JGI IMG/M metagenome (GOLD analysis project Ga0335085, IMG submission 206712) | Soil microbial communities from Loxahatchee National Wildlife Refuge, Florida, United States - Lox_Sample_4.5 | ecosystem: Environmental > Terrestrial > Soil > Wetlands | place: USA... | reverse complement strand
CGACCTTCACCGAGGGCGTCCGCCGTTACGTGGACTGGGTGACGGAGTCGGCCGACGCCCCGAGCGCCGCGACAGCGTCGAGGATCGACGGCAGCGCCGCAGCGGTCCTGCGCCAGGAGTCGGGCGAGCTGTAGGCGTCGGAGTCGTGCAGGAGCACGACGTCGCCCGGGGCGAGGCGCCGCGTCACGCGACGTGAGATCGAAGCCGCCGTCGCACGCCGCTCCCAGTCGCGGCCCCACGCCGACCAGAGGAGCGGGTCGAGCCCGCGCCCGCGAACGTGCGCGAGCGTGCCCCGGCTGAACACGCCGTACGGCGGCCGGTAGAGGCTCGGCACGACGCCCGTCGCGTCGGCGATCGCCGCCGAGGCGCGGTCGAGGTCGGCGGAGAAGGGGCCGACCCGGCGCCGCAGGAGCAGCACGTGGCGGTCGCCGTGCAGCGCCACCTCGTGACCGGCGTCGACGATCGACCGCGCGAGCGCGGGGTCCTTGCGCACCTGCTCGCCGACGAGAAAGAACGTCGCGCGTGCTCGGAAATCGGCCAGGGTCCCGAGGACGGCCGGCGTTCCCTCGGGGTGCGGCCCGTCGTCGAACGTCAGCACCACGGCGTCGTGGCGCTCGACCCGGCGGGGCACGCCGATCTCGCGGGCGAGGCGGTCCGAGTGAGCTGCGAGCGGTGGGGCGAGCCGGCCCGCGCCGATCACGTGAGCAGCGCGAGCACCGTCGAGGCCGCGGAGGGAAGCGCGGCGAGACTCGAGCCCGGCGCAGGCCGCCCCGCGAGCGCGCGGCGGAGCGCGAGCCGGAGCTCATGGTCGGACTTCGCGACGTCCGCGATGCCGAAGCGGAGGAAGGCCTCGTTGTTCGCCCGGATGTGCCCGCGGCCCCATCCGTAGGAGATCGTCGGGCAGCCGCGGACGTGCGCCTCCAGCACGGTCAGCCCGCCCGTCGAGTGGATCAGCGCGTCGCTGGCCGCCAGCCAGTCGCTCATCTGGTCGGTGAAGCCGACGACCCGGCAGCGGGGCTCGTCGGCGTAGCGGCGCTCGAACCGCTCGCGCAGGTCGTCGTTGCGGCCGACGAGCACGGCGACGACGGAGACCTCCTCGACGGCGAGTGCCTCGTCGACGGCCTTGCGCAGGTCGCCGACCCCCCAGCCGCCGCCCGAGACGAGCACGACCTTGCCGCGTGGAGGAAGGCCGAGCGCCCGGCGCGCCTCGACCGGATCGCGCGGCTCGCCGAACTCGGGGCGCGTGAGCCCGTGCACTGCGCGGACGACGGTGTCGTTGCCGGCGACCCGGTGGACCTCGGCCGCCGATTCGGGATGCGTGATCAGGTGCAGGTCGATCCCGGGTGCCGCCCAGTAGTGCATCATCGCGAGGTCGGTGATGCCGGCCACCACCGGGACGTCGAGGCGGCCGCTCCGGCGGAGCCCGCCGAGCACCTCGGTCGTCATCGGGTAGACGGAGACGACAACATCCGGGGCGACCTCGTTGACGAGCCGGAGCACACCGCGCGACCCGAGCTTCCGGACCAGCGCCTGCGTCGCCCGGCGCGTGGGCGCCAGCCCGACGAACAGCCAGAACGCGGCATCCCAGAGCCAGCGAAAGCGGAAGAAGACGACGCCCGGAGCGCGCTCGTTGACGAGGACGAACCCTCGGCCCATCGCGCGCAAGCCGTCCTCGACGACGACATCGATACTGGGGTCCTCCGAGCGCAGCTGGTCGGCAAGCGTGCGGGCCGGGAGGTCGTGCCCCTCCCCGACGCTCGCGGTGAGGATGAGCACACGCGTCATCGTCCGACTGTACTAAGTCGGGCGGCCCGACTCACTGGTGCGTCGTTGAGACCGGCGGCCAGTGCGGGTCGATGTCAGGATCTCCGAGCACGCCGTAGGGGATGCAGTGCGGCGGCGTCTGCAGCAGCTGCCGGTCGGCGATCAGGAGCTCGTCGACGCGGGTGTTGGCGGGCACGGCGCGCTTCCAGCGCTCGCGCAGCGACCGGCCCAGAGCGACCAGCCCGTGCGGCTTCAACGCGTCGCGCGAGCGGACGATGAAGTAGTGGCGCTTCACCTGCTGCACGGTCACGCCCCGCTCGCCGTCGAATGCGTGCTCGCCCGCTGCCACCTCGGAGCCGCCGGCGGCGTAGAAGAGCCAGATCGCGCGCCGCGGCCTCGTCCCCTGCACGAACGCGAGGGCACGCGCGCACGAGTCGTCGTCGACGTAGAGAAGCTTGCGCACGCGCAGCGCGACGAGGTGGTCGAGGATGTTCGCCGGGTGGCCGTAGTCGAACGACGAGAAGAGCCGGCCACTCGTTCCGGTCGACCCGAAGAGGACCGTGCCGGCCGGCGCCTTGGCGACCGCCTGGACGACCTGGTCGACGTGGATCCGGTGCACGGCATCGCGGTGGTGCACGTCGTAGCGGATCTCGATCGCGAGCAGCCCGCCGACGAGCAGCACGAGCACCGGCGCTCGCAGCCGGCCCGCGCGGGCGGCGAGCGCAAGGCACCCGCACATGACAACGGTCATGAACGCCGGTGTCACGGGGATCATGTAGCGGTCGAAGAAGATCGCCGAGTCGCCGCTCGCCGGCACGACCGAGAAGAAGATCACCGGCGCGGCAACGGTGATCGCGCAGAACGCGAGCACCCGCTGCCGGCGCGCGACGGCGAGCGCGACCGCCCCGACCGCAGCGAGCACCGTGAAGTAGTTGACGTCGTGAGGGCCCGGCGCCACGAAATGGAGCGCGTCCTCCCAGACGGGCCGGCCGCTGAACGTCCGGCCGCCCGAGCCGCTGCCGACGCCGTAGCGGTCGCTCAGGACATGAAGCGTCTTCACGTAGTACGGCACGAACCCGACGAGCAGCGCCACCGCACCCGGCCACGCCTCGCGCACGACCTCGCGCGGCGGTCTCGGGCAGTAGACGAGGGCGGCGGCGAAGGCGGTCAGCGCATAGAGCGGCGCCGTCGGATGGACGAAGACCGAGAGGCCGAGCAGGAGCCCGCCCGCAACCCACCAGGGCGTGCCGCCGCCGTCGGCCGCCCGCAGCACGAGCAGGGTGCTCCACATCAGCCATGCGAAGAGCAGCGTGTGTGGCCGGCCGAACGTCGCGTACAGGACGGGGATCGGCGCGGCCGCCGTCAGGAGCACCGCGCCGGAGGCGGCCTCCGTCCCGGCGAGACGCCGCACGACGAGCCCCGCACCGGGCAGCGCCAGGCATGCGAACACGAGCGACGGGACCCGCAGCGCCGGCAGGCCCGGCCACCACCGGAGCAGGAAGTGCTCCAGCCAGAAGTGGAGCGGGCCGCCGCCCCGCTGGGTCGAGACGATGTGAAAGATGTGACCGAAGGAGAACTGCGCCATCCGCAGCGTCAGCTCCTCGTCGACGTTGAGCGGGCCCCACCAGACGGTCGGCAGCGTCAGCCACACGAGCAGCGCGGCTCCGGCGACGACCGACGCCGGCAGCAGCAGCTTCTGCAGGGCCTTCGTCAGGGTGCGGCCCGGCCGCTCTCCGCGAGCGCCTGCATCTCGGGCGTCTCGGGTGCGGTCCGGTACGGATGCTCGTCCGGCACGTGCGTCTCGTGGTACACGCTCTCCGCGTTCACTTCCCAGATGTCATGGTGCGCACCGGCAAGCAGATTGTCGACCGCGCGCATCGCGGTGAGCATGGAGTGATCCGAGTTGTTGTACCGGTGCAGGCCGTTGCGCCCGACCTGCTGGAGATTGTCGATGCCGTCGAGCCAGCGCCGGATCGTCGCGACGCGCGCGGCATAGTCGGTGTCGTAGATCGGGTACGCCTTGGGCACGCGCGTGACGAAGCCTCGCTCGACCTTCGACCGCGACGCCAGCCCGAGCTGCTCGAGCTCTGCCGCCGCCAACTCGACGAGAGCATCGTCGTCCATCGTCCAGAGGTCGTCGCCTGCAAAGCAGAAATACTCGAGCCCCACGCATGCCTTGTCGGGATCCGGAACCATCCACGGCGACCACGAGCGGTAGTTCTGGATGCGCCCCACACGGACGCCCGGCTCGTGGATGTAGATCCAGTTGTCCGGGAAGAGGTCCTGGCCGTCGACGACGAGCGCGACGGTGAGGAAGTCGCGGTAGCGCAGCCCGCGCGCGGCGGCGCGCACGTCATCCGGGGGCGCCGGGCTCGTCAGCTCGACGACGGTGCGCAGCGGCAGGGAGGAGATGACGGCGTCCGGGAGCGTGTACGAGATCCCGCCCGCCTCGACCTCGACGACGCGCTCGCCGGCCAGCTCGAGCCGGTCGACCGGCGCCGAGAGGCGGACGACGCCTCCTTCCTCCTCGATCGCGTCGCTCATCGCCTCCCACAGCTGGCCGGGGCCGAAGCGCGGGTAGTGGAACTCGGAGATGAGGCTCTTGACCTTGTTTCCCTTGTTGCCGAAGAACGCCGCCTTGGCGGCGGAGAAGAACGACAGCCCCTTGATCCGTTGCGCGGCCCACTCGGCGCGGATCTCGGTGGTCGGAACGCCCCAGAGCTTCTCGGTGTACGACTTGAAGAACAGCTCGAAGAGACGCCTGCCGAAACGGTTCGAGACCCAGTCCTCGAACGAGTCGTCGACCTTGTCTCTCCGCGATGCCGCGCGCACGTACGACGCCATGCACCGCGAGAGCTCGACGGGGCCGAGCTTCCTGACCACGTCGGGTCCGCGGAGCGGATAGTCGAGGTAGCGCTTGTTCCAGTAGATCCGCGACATGCGCGGGCGCAGGAGGAACTCGTCGCCGAGCACTTCGTGCCACAGCTCGTCCACCTCCGTCGACTTCGTGAAGAACCGGTGCCCGCCGAGATCGAAGCGATAGCCGTCGACGCAGACCGTCTTCGCGAGCCCGCCTACCTGGTCCTCGGCCTCGAGGACGACGGCGCGCGCGCCGGCCTTGCCGAGCAGATAGCCGGCCGTCAGCCCGGCAGGCCCGCCGCCGAGGACGAGCGTCATCTGCGTGTTCTCGTTCGTCATCGTCAGCTGGACCGCCGGGGAAGACGTTATCCGACGCGTCGATAGACGTATGCCTGGAGCGGCTTGAAGTAGTTCACCTTGAGCGCGATCTCGTTGCTCGCGACACGGCGCACGAGCCTCACGTTCGGATCCGCCCGGAGCAGCGCGGTCCACGCCTCCGACTTCTGCCAGACCAGCTTCGTCCACCTGGCGTCCCACGCGCGGTAGTCGCGGAACACCGGCGTGATGACGACGAACTCCCGGCCCTCCGGAACCGACTCGACCAGCCTGTCGAGCGTCGGCCGCGGCTGCGCCTGCCGCAGCCGCGCGACGGCGTCGACCCAGTCGAACGCCTGCTGGTCGCCGACCGGGCCGAGCGTGGTCGCGAAGCGCAGGCCCGGCCCGAGGTAGTAGCGCAGGACCGGCACCTGCTCGGGATGCGTCGAGATCACGAGCTCGCCCGGCTGCAGGGCACCCAGCCCGGCGGCGATCGCGCGGGCGTTCTCCTTGTTGTCGTGCAGCCCGTAGCCGGCCCAGAAGAAGACCACGATCGCCAGCGCAGCGATCCCGAAGCGGCCGGCGCGCACGATCCCGCGAGCGCTCAGCAGCAGCAGTGGGCCAACGACGATCGCGAAGTAGCGCGTCGCCCACGACGGCGACACCTGCGAAACGAGCCAGGCCGTCAGGATCGCGACGCCGGTCGCGGTCGACAGCGCGAGGATGATCGCGCGCTCGGCCGTCGGCCGGCCGCGGACGAGGGCTGCGAGGCCGACACCGGCGGCGAGCGCGCAGGCGACGTACGCGCCGTCGCCCGAGAGGACTGCCGACGGCGCCTCGATCAGGTCGCGCAGGGACGGCACGCTCGCCCACGGCGCGCCGGTGTGGCGGATCTGGAAGAGGAGCGACGGCGCCCACGGCAGGTAGAGCACGGCGACGACTCCGGCGACGATCGCGAACAGCCCGAGGCGCTCCCGGACGAACACCGTCGTCGCGACTGCGAGGCCGACACAGAGGAACAGCGCCCAGTTGTGCGTGTAGACCATCAACACGAGGCCGACGGCGAGCAGCGGCGCGTAGGCGCGGCGGCCGCGCACGATCGCCTCGATATACGCGAGGCCGACGACGAGCGAGAGAAACGCCTCGAGCTCGTACATGCGAGTCTCCTGCGCGTAGTACGTGAGGAATGGGTTCAGGGCCGCGAGCAGCGCGCAGCAGAGGCCGGTCATGCGGTCGAACGCAGCACGCCCGAACGCATAGGCGAGCGGCACGCAGGCGACTCCGAACACGAGCGAAAGCGCGTGCGTGGCCCGCTCGCCGTCGCCGAACCAGCCCATCCACAGCTTCAGGAGCATGTAGTAGAGCGGCGGCGAGCCGTCCTGCCGCAGGACGTGCGGGAGCGCCGACCACGCGTGGTGCGCGATGCCGACGGAGAGCCCCTCGTCGATCCAGAACCCCGCGTGCAGCTCGCGCGAGCGCAGGTAGAGCGTGAGCACGCAAAGCGCGACCAGCGCGACGGGGACGGCCCACGGCGCTTCGGCGACGTCGGCGAGCCGCGACGAGCGCACGCGCTCTGTGACCGCGGTCATCGATGCCGCCACGGGCTGCGCGCGACGAACAGGGCCAGCCCGACGACGGTGATCGGCACGAAGAGCACGAACCTGAGGACCAGCAGGTACCCGAGCGCGGGGAGCCTGAGCGAGCCGAGCGCGAGCAGCACGGCCGCGTCGAACGTGCCGACGTAGCCGGGAGCCGCCGGGATCAGGGCGGAGAGGTTCGTCAGGGCGACGACATAGAGCGCTCCGATCAGTCCGAGCGACACGCCGGTCGCCGACCCGACCGTCATGTACACCGAGGCCTCGACGAACCAGACCAGCAGCGAGACGACGAGCAGCGCAGCGCCGCGGCGGCCGAGCAGGTCGCGCGTCGACCGGATCGCAGGGCGGAGCCACTCACGCGCCGCGAGCAGCCGCCGGCTGTGCGGCGCGATGCGCCAGGCGATCGCAAGAGCGAGCATTCCGATCGCGCCGGCGGCGACGACGTACGGAAGCGGGCCGAAGGAGAGGCCGCGCGCGGCGACGACGATCGCGAAGATCGCCGCCAGCGCCAGCGCGTCGAGCACCCGCTCGGCGACGACGGTCCCGAGCACGATGCGCCGCGGGGATCCGAGCATCATCACGCGCATCACGTCCCCCGCGCGGGCGGGGAGCGTGTTGTTGCCCATGTACCCGATTGTCGTGAGGCGGTAGCTCTCGCCCCGGCCTTTGTCGGCCCGCGAGCCGGTCAGCAGGCGGTGCCAGCGCTCGCCGCGGATGAGGGTCGCGCCGCCGTAGAGGGCGAGCGCGACGGCGAGCCAGGCGACGGCGTGGACGTCGAGCGAGATGTGCGGCGGATGCTGCCGGCTCGCCCACCAGGCGATCCCCGCGAGCGCTGCGACCGAGACGGCGACCTGCAGGAGACCAACCCTCGGCCTCCGACCAACGTCGACGCTCGCCACGAGGCGAACCTACCGAATCGTCGGCTGCAGGCTCGCCACCGTCCGCCTGCCGTCGCGGTCGTAGACGACGTCGACCGTGTCGTTCCGCCGATACGTCCCCGCGACGCCGAGGAACAGCGAGAGCCACCGCCAGAACCCGAGCCGGCCCTCCTGGGCGAGCTCCTCCCGGAAGACGAGCGCCCGCCCGACGACGTCGAAGTCGACGCCGCGCCGTTTCGGCACCCCGTTCACGTAGACGTCGAAGGTGGCGCCGACGTCGACCGGCAGCTCAACCTGACTCCTCGGTGCCACCCCTATACGATGCCACTCGGCGTGCGCCGGACCGCCCTTGCCACACTCGCTACGAGCGCGGTGGCGCTGATCTTCAGCGCTGTCGCCCTTGCGGGCAACGCGGGATTCCTGCCGGGCGAGGCGCACTCGCCGAACGCCCATCGCGTCCAGGAGGCGTTCATCTTCGTCGCGATCCTGTGCGGCTTCATCCTCGTCGCGGTCGAGGGGACGCTGGTCGTCCTCATCGTCAAGTACCGCCGCCGCGGACGCCCGCGGACGGCAGAAGGGCCGCAGATCCACGGTTCGACGCGGCTCGAGGTGATCTGGACGATCGTCCCGATCATCATCCTCGCCGCGATCGCTTCCTTCGTCTTCTATCTTCTGCCGGGGATCGTGAACGCTCCGGCCGCATCCGCCGCCGACCAGACGACGATCACGATCGAGGGCCACCAGTTCTACTGGCTGTTTCGCTACCCGAACGGCGCGATCTCGATCGACACCATGATCGCACCGGCGAACCAGGTCGTGCACGAGCGGGTCGTCGGCCTCGACTTCGACGTCAACCACTCGTGGTGGGTGCCCGACTTCGGCCCCAAGTACGACGCGATCCCGGGCAAGGTGAACAAGACCTGGTTCAAGGCGCCCGAGGGGACGTATGTCGCCCGCTGCGCCGAGCTCTGCGGCATCCAGCACGCCGACATGGACGCCCAGGTGGTCGTCGTGCCGCGGGCGGTCTACGACGCGTTCATCGCCAAGCGCCTCGCGAACAAGAGCGGCGTGCAGCTCGGGCGACAGGAGTGGCAGGGCGTCTGCCTGAAGTGCCACCGCCTCGACCACACCTACATCGGCCCGCCCCTCGGCGGCAACCCGCTGCTCGCCGAGCCGGTCGCGATCACGACGCTGCTCCGGAACGGGCAGGGGAACATGCCGGCGGTCGGCCACAACTGGACGCGGGCCCAGATCGACGCACTGACCTCGTACACCAAGCAGTTCGCGAAGACGGGAGGGTGATCGCGTGGCGGTGAACGTCGAGGATGTCCAGCCCTACCGCGCAGACTGGCGCAACGGCCGGGTCGCGTCGTGGGTGACGACCGTCGACCACAAGCGGATCGGGATCCTCTACCTCTGGACGACGCTCGGGTTCTTCGCGATCGGCGGCTTCCTCGCGCTGCTGATGCGGACGCAGCTCCTGACGCCGAACGAGGGCTTCATGACGAAGAACTCGTACAACGAGGCGGTCACGATCCACGGGACGACGATGATCTTCCTCGTCCTCGTCCCGGTCGCGGCTGCGTTCGGCAACTACCTCGTCCCGCTGATGATCGGCGCGCGCGACATGGCGTTCCCACGGCTGAACGCGCTCTCCTACTGGTTCTTCGTGCTCGGCGGCGTGATCCTGCTGCTCAGCTTCCTCGCACGCGGCGGGGCCGCGGACACCGGATGGACGGCGTACGTCCCGCTCTCGACGCTGCACACGCCGGGAAACGGCCAGAACCTCTGGATTCTGAGCCTCCACATCCTGTCGCTCTCGTCGGCGGCAGGGGCGATCAACTTCATCGTGACGATCCACAACATGCGTGCCCCGGGGATGAGCTGGACGCGGATCCCGCTGTTCGTCTGGAGCATCCTGACGTACGCGTGGATGCTGATCATCGTGTTGCCGACGCTGTCGGCCGGCCTGACGATGATGCTCCTCGACCGCGAGGCCGGAACGAACTTCTTCAACCCGGCGAAGGGCGGAAGCCCGCTCCTCTACCAGCACGTCTTCTGGTTCTTCGGGCACCCCGAGGTCTACATCATCATCCTGCCGATGATGGGGGTGATCTCCGAGATCATCCCGGTGTTCGCGCGCAAGCCGATCTTCGGCTACAAGGCGGTCGCGTTCTCGACCGTCGGCATCGCGTTCTTCTCGCTGCTCGTGTGGGCGCACCACATGTTCGCCGTCGGGCTGCCGGTCGCGCTCAACATCTTCTTCATGCTCAGCTCGATGGTGATCGCGATCCCGACGGGCATCAAGATCATGAACTGGCTCGCGACGATCTGGCGCGGCAACATCTCGTTCGACGCCCCGATGCTGTGGGCGCTCGGTTTCATCAGCATCTTCACGATCGGCGGGCTGTCCGGGATCTTCCTCGCAGCGTTCCCGATCGACCAGGCGGTGACCGACTCCTACTTCGTCGTCGCGCACATGCACTACGTGCTGTTCGGCGGCGCCGTGTTCGGGATGTTCGGCGGCCTCTACTACTGGTGGCCGAAGATGTTCGGCAAGCGGCTCGACGAACGGCTCGGCCAGTGGCATTTCTGGCTCGTGTTCGTCGGCTTCAACGCCACGTTCTTCCCGCAGCACATGCTCGGGCTGCTCGGGATGCCGCGGCGCGTCTACACGTACCACGAGGGCGGGCTGTGGGAGGCCTACAACATGGTCTCCTCGATCGGCTCGTACGTGATGGCGCTCGGGATGCTCGTGTTCGCCTGGAACATCATCGCGACGATCAGGCACGGGAAGCGAGCCGGGAACGACCCGTGGGTCGCCAACACGCTCGAGTGGTACACGACCTCGCCGCCCCCGCCCTGGAACTTCGACAGACTCCCCTACGTGACGAGCGCACGGCCGCTGCGTGACCTCCGACGGCGGCTCGCGGAGACCCGCGGGTTCTGATGGGCTTCTGGGCCCGCCTCGTCGCCGTCGCCGCGGTCGCGGGAACCGGGCTCGCCGTCGTGTCCGGCGCCGCCGGCTGGGGGACCGCCCACCGGCTGCTCGCCGCGGTCGCGCTCCCGCCGCTCGCCGCCCTGGTCGCGATCGCGTGGGTCTCGGCACGCCGCTTCCTGCCGGTGGCTCTGGGGGCGCTCGTGCTCTTCGGGCTGGCCGCGCTCCTCACCGGCCGCGACGTGCACCTCGGGCTTGCCGCGCTCGCCCTCGGCGCGACCGTCCTGCTGGCGGGGCTCGTCTGGCGCGGCGACGTCGAGCAGGGGCCGGTGCGCGACTACGTCACGCTGACGAAGCCGCGGATCATGTCGCTGCTGCTGCTGACGGGCGCCGCGGGTGTGTTCGTCGGCGCGGGTGGAGTTCCGGCGGCGTCGACGTTCGCGTTCACGATGATCGGCCTCGCGCTCGCCTGCGGCGGCGCCTCGGCGCTCAACCACTATCTCGACCGGGACATCGACCGTCTGATGGGCGCGCGGACGGAGCAGCGGCCGGTCGCCTCGGGACGCGTGGCGCCGGAGCGTGCGCTCGAGTTCGGCCTCGCCCTGAGCGCCTTCTCCTTCGTGCTCCTCGACTCGCTGGTGAATCTCCCGACGGCGCTGCTCGCGCTCGCAGGGAACCTCTTCTACGTGCTCGTGTACACGCGCTGGCTCAAGCGTTCGACGTCGCAGAACATCGTGATCGGCGGCGCCGCCGGTGCCGTGCCGCCGCTCGTCGGGTACGCAGGCGCGGCGGGCCACCTCGGCTGGGCGGCCGTGGCGATGTTCGCGATCGTCTTCATGTGGACGCCGCCGCACTTCTGGGCGCTGGCGTTGATGATCAAGGAGCACTACGCCCGCGCGGGCGTCCCGATGCTCCCGGTGGAGCGCGGTGAGCGGGAGACGGCGAGGCAGATCGTCTGGTACACGGCCGTCCTCGTGCTCGTGACGCTCGTGCCCGTTGCGCTCGGCATCTTCGGCCTCACGTACGCGGTCGCGGCGGCCGTGCTCGGCGCCGTGTTCGCCTGGTACGCGCTCGAGCTGCGGCGCACCCTCGAACGGCGGTCGGCGGCGAAGCTCTTCCACTACTCGCTCCTCTACCTCGCGCTGCTCTTCGTCGCGATGGCGATCGATGCGGTGATCTAGTGACCGAACCTCTCGAAGACAGCGAGCTCGAGCTCGACACCGAGGGCACGCATCCCCTCTCCGATCCGGACGCGGAGCTGGCGCGCCGGAACCTGCAGTTCGGGTGGGCGCTGGTCGGGCTGTTCATCCTGCTCTTCGCCGGGACGGTCGGAGTCGCGTTCGTGTACGCCTGGCTGAGCTAGCGGGGATCTGGATCACGGAGCTCGCGGCCGACGCCCCGGTTGGGCGCCGGCTGGCGGTGAAGGATCTCTTCGACACGGCCGGCGTGCGGACGACGTACGGATCGGCCGTGTTCTCCGACCACGTCCCGACCGCGAGCGCGGAGGCGGTCGTCCGGCTCGAGACGGCCGGGTGGGTCGATGTCGGGAAGGCGAACCTGCACGAGTTCGCCTACGGGGTCACCTCGCAGAACCGCCACTACGGCGTCGTGCCGAACCCGGTCGCCCCGGGGCGGACGGCGGGTGGCTCGAGCGGCGGCTCTGCGGCCGCACTCGCCGCGGGCCTCGCGGACGGCGCGCTCGGAACGGACACGGGCGGCTCGATCCGCATCCCGGCGGCATGCTGCGGCGTCACCGGCTTCAAGCCAACCTACGGCCTCGTGCCGACAGGCGGGGTGTTCCCGCTCGCCCCGAGCTTCGACCACGCCGGGCCCCTCGCGCGCGACGTCGGCGGATGCGTCGAGCTGATGCGCGCGCTCGTTCTCGGGCTCGAGGTGCCGGCGGTCGGGCCGCTGGGCGACATCGCGGTCGGCGTCGCGTGGGCCGATCACTGCCGGCCGTTGGTGCGGCAGCGGGTGCTCGAGGCGGCTGCGCTGTTCGGCCGGGCCGAGCCCGTCGAGTTCCCGAAGGGGGGCGGGACGAGCCCACTGTTCATGCGCGAGATCGCCGACGTCCACCGTGAGCTCTACGAGGAGTCGGCGGAGCTGTACGGCGACAACATCCAGCCGAAGATCGAGCGCTGTCTCGCCGTGTCGGAGGGGGAGGCGGAGGCGGCGGCCGAGCTGCGCGAGTCGCTGCGGCTCGAGGCCGACCGGGCGCTCGGCGATCTGCGGCTGCTGGTCGCGCCGACGCTCGCGTTCGTCGCACCGCCTGCGGACATCGACGAGATCGGAGATCGTGCGTCGTTCGTGCAGTTCACGTACGTGTTCGATGCGATCGGCTGGCCGGCGCTTGCAGTGCCCGCGGGCCCGGCGGAGGACGGGCTGCCGGCGTCGGTCCAGATCGTCGGCAGGCCGGGCGACGACGCGTTCGTCCTCGGCGTAGGGCTCGCACTGGAGGCGGCGCTTGGACGCTGATCTCGCCTTCGCGCACGCGCTGGCCGACGCGGCGGATGCGATCACGCTGCGGCGCTTTCGTGCGCTCGACCTGCACGTCGACACCAAGCCCGACCTGACGCCGGTGTCGGACGCCGACCGGGCTGCCGAGGAGGCGATCCGGGAGCTCGTGGCGGCGTCGGGGCGAGGCGAGACCGTGTACGGCGAGGAGTTCGGCGACGACGGCGGCGACGCGAAGTGGATCGTCGACCCGATCGACGGCACGAAGTCGTATGTCCGCGGCATCCCGGTGTGGGCGACGCTCCTCGCGCTCGAGCGTGACGGGATCGTCGCGGCCGAGCTGATCTCGGCGCCGGCGCTCGGGCGGCGCTGGTGGGCGACGCGCGGCGGAGGTGCGTTCGCGGCGGGCGAGCGGTGCCGCGTGTCGGGGGTGGCGCGGCTCGAGGACGCGGTCGTCTCGACGACGTCGCAGCGTGGCATGCCGGCGGGGTGGAGGGCGATCGTCGAGCGCTCGTGGTCGAACCGCGGCTACGGCGACTTCTGGCAGTACTGCCTCGTCGCGGAGGGGGTTGTCGACGTGGCGTGCGACCGCGAGGCGCGCGTGTGGGACTACGCGGGCGCGCGGCTGCTGGTCGAAGAGGCGGGCGGCCGGTGCACGACCTTCGCCGGCGCCGAGCTCGAGGACGGTGGCAGCGTCGTCGCGACGAACGGCGCCCTCCATGGCGAGGTCGTCGCCCTGCTTCGCGGGGAGGCGTAGGCGCGCTTCGGGGTCAGACCCGGGTCTGACCCCGGCGCACCCTGGGGTCCGCCTCGGCAACAAACGCCATGTACGACCTTCGCGCCACGTCCAACCGGTCGCCGAAGAGCTCCAACGAGATCCGGGGATCGACGATCGGGTCGCGCGGCAGCAAGCCCACCGTGCTTCCGTAGTCGGACCAGACGTGCTCTTCGGGCGTGCCGCACATGTTCGCGCGGAACGCGTTCAGATGGATGTACCTCGTCGCCTCGTAGCGGTGATTGTCGGTCTCGACCAACACGTCTCGGAAACGACGCTCGAACAGGTGCCCGCGGCGGGCATAGCGGTGGTTGTAGGCCTGCGCATAGCGACCGTTGAGGCGCTGGAATCCGCTGCTCAACGTGAGCATCCGCAGCCGAATGAGCAGGTGATAGTGCGTCGACATGAGCGAGTACGCGAGGCATGTCCACTTGCTCCGCTCGACCTCCTCCGCCAGGATTGTGAGGAACTTGACACGGTCGGCGTCGTCGCGAAAGATCCTTCGCTCGTCGACGCCGTGCTGCGTCACGTGATAGGTGGCTCCTTCGATCTCGATGCGTGGTTGCCGCGGCACTTCGCCAGGGTGCCCAGCCGGCCCGCGAACCGCAACACACGAGCAGCCAATTCGCACTCTTGTCACATTCGCGGGGTCAGACCCGGGTCTGACCCCGGGGGTTTGCCGGCGGCAACCCGCGGCGGAGACCTACCCCTCCGACGCCGCGAGAACCGCCGCCTCGTAGATCGGGTCGCGCGCGTAGTGGTCCAGCTGCTCGCTCAGCAGGTCGCTCGGCGTCGCCGCCTCGGCTCGCGGTAGCGGCAGCTCCTCTCCGCCCAGCCGCACGCCGATCGCGGTCGCAGGCTCGACCGCACGCACCGCCCGGTCGAGGCGCGCGTTCAGCCACCCGCGCAGCAGGGTCGCCTCCGCCTGCGGGCCGCGAATCCGGATCTCCTGCTCGCGGATCCCCGGCCAGTAGCCCGCCAGCTCACGGCGCCAGTCGTCCGTCCGCGCCCATGCGATGTCCGACACGGCGACGCGGCCGAACAGATCGGCGAGCTCTCCGAACTGCAGCTCCTCCCACTCGCTCGAATCGACGACGAGTCGATCGACGATGTCGACGAGCTGCTGGAAGTACCCGGCGCCAAACGGCGGCTCGCCGCGCCAACGACAGAACACCGGCAGATCAGAGACGAGCAGCGGCAGCACGAGCGACGCCGGCGCCTCGACCCGATTGCCGCGCAG
>Ga0335085_10009324_pt1 | contig 14822 bp, 12 predicted proteins | sample Lox_Sample_45_FD_206712 | JGI IMG/M metagenome (GOLD analysis project Ga0335085, IMG submission 206712) | Soil microbial communities from Loxahatchee National Wildlife Refuge, Florida, United States - Lox_Sample_4.5 | ecosystem: Environmental > Terrestrial > Soil > Wetlands | place: USA... | reverse complement strand
CTGCTGGACGTGTTGAGCTTCTTGGCAATGTGTTTCAGATGCGACTTCACTGTGCCTTCCGAGATCACCAGGCATCGGGCGATTTGGCTGTTGGTGGCTCCGGTTGCCACATGCGACATGATTTCGCGTTCGCGAGAGGTCAGTTCGGAAACGTGGCGCTGATCGCGAAGGCAATGAACGTTAAGTCGTAGTCCCGAGTCCTCGCCCGGCACTGACCACAACGACGATCGGGCGGAACGCCCGAGCATGTCGTCGACATTGCCGCAGAGATTTTCGACTTCGAGGCGCTGTTGCGTAGCCTTCTCTTCGAGCGCTGCGCTCTCGAACGCCACGGACAGACATTCGGCGAAGGCCTCCAGCTGTTCGAGATGGTCCATCGTCACGATCCCGTGTGGTTCGGGGCGGTCGGCATGAATGATCCCGATTGCCCTGCCCTGGACGGTGATCGGGGCGCCGATATACCCGAAGCAGCCAGAGGCCTCCATGATCGCCTTGAAGACCCGCTTGTCGTCATTGGGCGACGGCGCGAACACGCCGCACCGCTTGCGGACGAGTTCGGTCTCCAGCGGCGCCTCCGCCAGCTGAATCTGGCGATCGGATATGTAGTCGAGTAGCGACTGTGAATGGGGATCGGCGCCTTGGTCTTCGATATGCGCGTACTGGGGCAACCACAACGAACCGCGCACGGAAGAGATCATCGTCCGCGCGAAAGCGAACTCCCGGCTCAGCACTTGCGCGGCGGCGTAAATCATTTTGTGCGGCGGAAGGCCCCTCAGGTAACCGAGGGCGCTGCGGATCTCCGACATGGATTTGACCCGCCGGGCCAAATCCTGGTCGAGGAGTTCACACTGCAACGTCAGGATCGAGATCAGGATGTCGGCGGTGATCGCCCAATCGTCGGTCGGGTCGGACGGCAACGCAATCCGCTGCTCGAGGCGTTGCCGCAAGCTGGCCAACTGGTGTCCCAGCGCCGTCGGTGTCAAATCGGGGGGCTGCACGTTGAGGTGGTCGGCGGCGGCTGCGACGGCTGCCTCGGCACGCGCAATTACCAAAGGATCATCCGCGATAGCGGCCACAGCGATTAGTGAGACCATCGCCACTCCTCTCTGCTTGGGAGCCGGGCCATCCCTCCATTGGTCAGACCATTGGACCGAAGTATAGGACAGGTGCAGCAGGACACACAATGGGTTCGCATTTTTACCTACACGTCAATATCTGACAACGGGCAGCTTGCCGCGATGCGCTTGTGCGTCATTCGACATAATGGTCTAATGGTCAGGCCATAGGAGGTGGCCATGCACGCCGTCATCATGCAGGAGTTCGGCACCGCCGACGTGTTGCGTCCCGGGGAGTTTCGCGACCCGGCCACCCGTCCGGGCTGGGTGACGGTGGCCCTGCGCGCCAGCGCGCTCAACTGGCATGACGTCCTGGTTCGCCAGGGACGCTACGGTTCTCCGTTGCCGCACATCATCGGAGCCGACGGCGCGGGCGTGCGCACCGACACGGGAGAGGACGTGGTGGTATTGCCCTCGCTGCGGTGGGGCGACCGCGACGAAGCGCCTGGCAGCGACTGGGAGATTCTGGGCGACTACACCCCCGGCACCTACGCCGAGCTGGTCAGCGTGCCCGCCGACTGCCTGGCACCCAAACCACGCGGTCTGAATTGGGCCCAGGCCGCGGCGCTGCCGCTGGTCGGCGTGACCACATACCGCGCCCTGTTTACCCGAGGGCGACTGCGCGAGGGTGAGTCGATGCTGGTGGTCGGCGCGGGCGGCGGGATCGCCACCACGGCGATCGCCCTCGCCGTCGCCGTCGGGGCCGGCATCACGGTGACTTCCTCGTCGGTCGGCACCATCGAGCGCGCGGTGTCGGCAGGCGCACGCGGCGGCGTGCTGCACAGCGAACCCGGGTGGCCCGAGCAGGCCCGTGCCATCTCGCCGGACAACGCCGGCTTCGATCTCGTCCTCGACCCCGTCGGACGGTGGAGCGAATCGGTGCGTGCCCTGCGGCCCGGCGGCCGGCTCGTGGTGCTCGGCGCCAACGCCGCGCAAACCGCCCGAATGGACGTCCGCAGCTTCTATTTCGGTCAATTCGATCTGCTTGGAACGACGATGGGCAGCAGCAGGGACTTTGCCGGCCTGCTCGACATGATCGACCGGTGCTCGGTGGCTACGCCGGTGATCGACCGCGAGTTCCCGCTGGATCGGGCGGCCGACGCCCACGAATACCTGGAGCGCGGGCGCACATTCGGTAAGTGCGTACTGACGCACACCTAGGAGGCGCACTGTGACCGAATCCCCCGAACTGGTCGCCTACCGGCTCGAAACCGCCGTCCCCGGCGAGGATCCCTTGGCGGCATACCTGACGCTGAACGACCCCGATCGTCGTAATGCACTGTCCGACGCCCTGCTTGATCAGCTGGGCGCACTGCTGGAGCGCGCCGCAGCCGACTCACGGGTCAGGGTCGTCATACTGACCTCGTCGCATCCACGGATCTTCTCTTCGGGCGGAAACCTCGACGCGTTCGCCGACGACACGGCAACGATCGCCAAATACGCCGGCCTGGCACGTTTTCCCAGACTGTTTCGCACCCTGACCGACATCGACAAGCCGGTGATCTGCGCGGCGAACGGCGACGTCCTGGCCGGTGCGCTCGGCATCGCGTTGGCCTGCGACCTCATCATTGCCAAGGCCTCAATCCGGCTGGGCTGCCCGGAGATCAACGTCGGCGCGTTTCCGTTCATGATCTCGGCACTGATCTTCCGCGCCACCGGACGACTGGTCGCCAACGAGCTCATGATGACCGGCCGGCTGATCAGCGCCACGGAAGCGGCGGCCGCGGGGTTGGTCAACAAGGTGGTGCCCGACTCCGAGTTCGACGAGGCGGTGCGCCAATGGGTCGCCGACATCGCCGCCAAGTCGCCCTTGTTGATGGGCATGGGCAAGCGGGCGCTGGCGGCGACCCGGGACCTGCCGCTGGAATCGGCACTGGACTACCTGCAGGCCCAGCTCGCTTTGGCCTTTACCACCGAGGATCTGGCCGAAGGGGTGCGGGCCTTCAAGGAAAAGCGTTCGCCGCAGTGGCGCAACGCATAACCGCCGGCCGGCTTGGCGCCCAGAGGTCCTTGCCAATTTGGTCTGACCATTCTATAGTCTGAAGGATTAAGCCTCCTGGCCCACCACCGCAGAGCCTATCCCCAGCACCGAGGAACAGCGCGATGAAGCCGAGCCCGTACACCGTCCGCTACAGCCCGCAAGAAGTCGACCAGTACTACCGCACCGGGCTGTGGTCGACCGACACGTTTCACGACATCCTGGTTCGCCGTGTCCAAGAAAGCCCCGACAAGGTGTTTGCCACCGACGGGACGCGATCGCTGACGTTCCGCGAACTCTTCGACGCCGGTCAGCGCCTGGCTGTCGGTTTGCACCGGCAGGGCTTGCGGCGCGGCGATACCGCCGCCGTGCAGCTTCCCAACTGGGTGGAGTTCATCCAGGTGCTGGCCGCGTTGTCGCGCCTGGGCGTCATCATGGTCCCGATCATGCCGATCTATCGGCGCGAAGACGTCAGCTACGTGCTGTCCAACGCCGGGGTACAGACCGTGTTCACTCCCGCGCACTTCAGCAAATTCGGCTATCTGGACATGTATCGCTCGCTGCGCCAAGAACATCCAGAACTCAGGATCGTCGTTGCCCGGCCCGATAGCGCCGCAGCAGACATCGCCGCTTCGGACGCCAACGTGTTCACGTTGGATCTGTTGGAGGCCGACACCGACGACGACAGCGCAACCGCGGAGCTGGGCTCCCCACCCCAACCCGACGACCCGTTCGTCACGGTCTACACCTCTGGAACCACGTCACGGCCGAAGGGCTGCGTGCACACGTTCAACACCTACTGTGCGGGCGCGCGTGCGCTGGTCGGGCCGTTCGGCTACACCGAGGCCGACGTCCAGTTCGGCCCCTCCCCCATCGCCCACACCACCGGGCTGGTCACCAGCGTGTTGCTGCCGATGCTGACCGGGGCGGCAACACATGTCATGGCCAAGTGGGACCCGGTCCGCGGTATCGAGGAGATCCAGCGCTTCGGCTGCACGGCGGCGGTCACCGCCCCCACCTTCCTGCACACGCTGCTAGCGGACTACGACGCCGAGCACCACGACCTGTCGACGCTGCGGTTGTGGACCTGCGCGGGGGCGCCGATTCCCGCCGCCGTCGTCGAACGCGCCGGCGCAACGCTTCCCGACATCAAGGTGCTCAGCCTGTACGGACGCAGTGAAAACCTGGTCACCACAACATGTTCCGTCACGGATGAGGTGTCGCGCGCATTGACCTCGGACGGCAAGGCGATGCCCGGCGCGGAGGTCAGGATCGTCGACGCCGACGGAACCGAAGTGGCTCGCGGCACCGAGGGCGACATCGCCTACCGCGGCCCCGCACACATGATCGAATATCTCGCCAGCCCCGACGAGACCGCGGCCCTGTTCACGAAGGACGGCTTTTCCAGGTCGGGCGATCTGGGAAAGATGACCGAAGACGGATACGTGCGGGTCACCGGCCGGACCAAAGACATCGTCATCCGCGGTGGGATGAACATCAGCGTCCGCGAGATCGAGGAGCATCTGGCCCATCATCCTGCGCTGCGGGCGTTTTCAGTCGTAGGCATGCCCGACGAGCGCCTCGGTGAGCGGGTTTGCTGCTACGTGGTCGCCGCGTCGGACCACGACGCCCCGACCGTCGACGACATCCGCGAGTATCTACTCGAACGGGGCATGCCGATCCAGAAGACACCCGAGCGCGTCGTCGTCGTCGAAGCCCTGCCGATGACGGCCACCGGCAAGGTCCTCAAACACGAGTTGCGCAAAGACATCGAAGAGCGCCTCCGTGCGGAAGCCGCGTCGGCCAAAGAAGTCGCGAGCGCCACCTGATGGAGCTCAAAGACAGCCCCGCCGAAGCGGAATTCCGCGCCCGGGCGCGCGCGTGGCTGCAGGAGACGTTGCCGCGGCTCGGCGGGCCCGAACCCGCACGGCTCGAGGACAAACTCGACTACTGGCGCACCTGGCAACGGTTTCTCTACGACGCGGGTTACGCGGGACTGTCCTGGCCGACGGAGTACGGCGGAGGCGGCGCGGACGCCAAGCTGCGCGCGGTATTCAACGAAGAACTCGACCGGGCCGGCGCACCGGAACGGCTCAACATCATCGGCGAGGACTTCGCCGGGCCCACCATCGTTCAGTTCGGCACGCCCGCCCAACAGCAGCGCTACCTGCGGCCGATCCTTACCGGCGAGGAAATCTGGTGCCAGTTGTTCTCCGAGCCGGAGGCCGGATCGGACCTGGCCTCGTTGCGTACCACCGCCACCAAGGTGGAGGGTGGGTGGCGTATCCAGGGCCAGAAGATCTGGACCAGCCGCGCCCAGCTCGCAGCCCACGCGATTTTGCTCGCGCGCACCGGCGGCGGACCGCGGCATCGTGGGATCACATACTTCCTGCTCGCCATGGACAGCCCAGGCGTTGACGTGCGGCCGCTGGCGCACATGCTGGGCGAGGCCGAATTCAACGAGGTGTTCCTCGACGGGGTGTTCATTCCCGACGACTGCGTCCTCGGTGAGGTGGACGGCGGCTGGCAGGTGGCGATGGGCACCTTGGCCTTCGAGCGGGTCGCCATCGCCACCGGCCGGGTGAACACCACCGGTGCGGTCAATGATCTGATCCACGAAATCGCCGGCCTCACCAAAGATGACGGCACTCCACTGGGCTCCGACCCACTGGTGCGGCAACGGATCGCCGATCTGTACGGGCGGGCTCTGGTGCACTATCTGATCGGGCAGCGAGTCATCACCGGAGCTGCCGGTGACGGTCCGCCGGGCCCGGTCACCTCAATCGGGAAGCTCTTCTTTTGCCCGCTGGTGGAGGACATCGCCGATTTCGGTTTGGAGCTCGACGAGATGGGGGGACAGTTCGCGCTCGCCGAAAAGAGCAGCGCCGACTCGTCATCGGTGTCGCACCAGCGATGGCTGCGGTTGGCCTACCAGGCCCGGGGCACGGCGATCGCCGGCGGGTCGACGTTCATCCAGCGCAATATCGTCGCCGAGCGCATTCTCGGCATGCCTAAGAGCTGAACTCCCGAGGAGGCTGGAGACGATGGACAAGGTCGTGGCAACCACGGCGGAGGCTGTTGCCGACGTGACGGACGGTTCGTCGCTGGCCGTCGGCGGGTTCGGGCTGTGTGGCATTCCCCAGGCACTGATCGCGGCGGTGCTGGAGCTCGGCGCCCGCGACCTGGAGACGGTCTCGAACAACTTGGGTGTGGATGGGATCGGCTTGGGAGTGTTGTTGCAACACAAACGGATCCGACGCACTGTCAACTCTTACGTCGGGGAGAACAAAGAATTCGCCCGGCAATACCTGGCCGGTGAGCTGGAGCTGGAGCTGACGCCGCAGGGCACGCTGGCTGAGCGGTTGCGCGCCGGTGGGGCCGGGATCCCTGCCTTCTACACACCGGCTGGGGTTGGGACGCAGGTCGCCGACGGCGGTCTGGCGTGGCGGTACCACGCAGACGGCACGGTGGCGGTTGCCTCGCCGCCGAAGGAGACCCGCGAATTCGACGGCGTCACTTATGTATTGGAGCGATCCATCCGAACTGACTTCGCCTTGGTGCACGCCTTCAAGGGCGACCGGCACGGCAATCTGGTGTACCACGCGGCGGCCGCCAACTTCAACCCGGACTGTGCCGTAGCGGGCCGGATCACCATCGCGCAGGTTGAGCACCTGGTCGAGCCGGGTGAGATCGATCCCGCTCAGGTGCACACGCCGGGCATCTACGTGCACCGGGTGGTGCATGTGCCCAACCCGGTGAAGCAGATCGAAAAGGAGACGGTGCGGTGATGAGGACACCCTGTCTCGCCGAGCGTGACCCCAGCCGCACATTCGGCGTCCAGTGTGAAGCCAGCTTCACGTTCGAGCCGGAAGCGATGATGAGGAGCGCCAAATGACCTGGAGCCGAGACGAGTTGGCGGCACGGGTTGCCGCCGAACTGCACGACGGGCAATACGTCAACCTCGGCATCGGGTTGCCCACCCTGATCCCGAGCCACATCCCCGCCGACATCACCGTCGTCCTGCATTCGGAAAACGGGATTCTCGGTGTCGGGCCTTACCCGCGTCGCGAGGACCTCGACGCCGACCTGATCAACGCCGGCAAGGAGACGGTCACCACGTTGCCGGGTGCGGCGTTCTTCTGTTCCTCGTCCTCGTTCGGCATCATCCGCGGCGGACATCTCGACATCGCGGTGCTCGGCGCCATGCAGGTCTCCGCCGCCGGCGACCTGGCCAACTGGACGATCCCCGGCAAGATGATCAAAGGCATGGGCGGAGCGATGGACCTCGTCCACGGCGTGGAACGAGTCTTCATCATGATGGAGCACACCGCCAAGGACGGCAGCGCCAAGATCGTCGAGCACTGCACGCTGCCGCTGACCGGTAAGGGATGCGTGAACCGGATCTTCACCGATCTCGCCGTCATCGACGTCGCCGACGACGGTCTGCACCTGGTCGAGACCGCCCCCGGGGTCAGTATCGACGAGGTTGTCGCGAAAACCCAACCGCCCCTTGCGCTTCCTGCCGCCTTGTAACGCCGCATCCGATAAGCCCGGCGGCCATCCGCTCACTCGTCGACGCTGATGGCCTGACGCTTGTCCACCGCCAGCGCGGCCTTGGCGTAGCTGTGCACATGGCGCTGCATGCGCCGACTGGCCGCGTCCGCGTCGCGGTTGCGAATCGCGGTCGTGATCGACCGGTGTGCGCGGGCAGTGACTGCCCGCACGTCGTCGTCGACGAACGCCGCATTCTCGGTACCGGTGTAGATCGCCTGCGACAACGCGGTCATGAATCCGATCAGCAGTTCGTTGTGACTCGCCATGGCCACACCCACATGCCAGTCGAGATTGGCCTGCAGAAACGCCGACAGGTCCGCTTTGGGATCGGCGATGTCGTCGTTGGCCTGGTCCAGCACCGCCAGATCCTCGTCGGTGCGTTTGCGGGCGGCCAATTCGGCGCAGAACGGCTCCAACGCCTCACGCGTCTCCATCAGGTCAGCCAGCTTGATCTTCCTGCCCCTGATCAGCATGCCCACCGAACTCGCCATCGATTTGGTGGTCGGTCGCTGAACGAATGCGCCGCCGGCCCGGCCGGCCCTGACCCGAACCAGGTTCTGAACCTCGAGGATGCGCAACGCCTCGCGTACAGTGGCCCGGCTCATCTGGGTCTGCTTGACGAGCTCGCGCTCTGCAGGCAGCGCCACACCCTCTTCCAGCTCACCGCTGAGGATCCGCTCACGCAGCTCACGCGCCAATACGTCGGATGCCTTGGGGACATCCACCGGCTTGAGCAGGACACTCGAACGTGTTGGGGCCGAATTCGTCTCACCTGGTGCCATCGCTCCTCCGTCCATCGAGACTTCGGTTCTTAAAAGAAAAGGGGCATAAAGGTAAGGCCTATTATAAGGTTAGGTTATTACCCACAAGTCACATTGCCGTACCGGCGGCTAATACACCATCCGCGCGATCAGCTCCGCTACCGCAGCCGGCTTCTCCGAACCATCGAGCTCGACCGTGTGCCGCACGATCATGTCGACGGTCGCGTCGTCCACTTTTCTGGCGTCGGCGAGTTCGGATCGGACCCGCACGCGGCTGCCCGCGGGAACCGGCGCCAGGAACCGCACCTTGTTAAGCCCATAGTTGATACCCATTTTCGCGTTCTCGACACGGTAGTTGGCCTTGCTCAACGCCGGAATCAGGGACAACGTCAAGAAGCCGTGGGCGATCGTTGAGCCATACGGGCTTTCAGTCCGGGCGCGCTCGACGTCGATGTGGATCCACTGACGGTCGAGGGTGGTCTCGGCGAACGCGTCGATGCGTTCCTGATCGACGGTGATCCAATCCGACACGCCCAATTCCTGCCCGACGGCGCCAAGCGCCTCGTCGATGGACGAGATGATTCGCGCTGCATCGGTCGCCATGACCGGCTACACCGACCGCGCGGACTTGGCGGTCGCCGAGGCTGCTTTGCTGCGTTCGCGCGCATGCGCCCAGTCTGCGTCGGTCATCGCTGACAGCCCGGCGAACGTGTTGGGTCCGGCGAGTCGTTGGGCACCGTCCATCGCGATGGTCTCGCCGGTGAGGTAACCGCAGGCGTCGGAGAACGCGAAAATCGTGAGGTTGGCCAGTTCCTCGATGGTTCCCGAACGGCCGAGCGGAATCTGGTCCGCCTGGGTGGCTCCCACGGAACTCTTGTCCGTCGGATTGAGCATCTCCCAGGCGTAATCAGTCGGGATCGGTCCGGGCGCAAGGGCATTGAGACGGATGCCGTACGGGCCCCACTCGACGGCCAATGACATCGTCATGGCGTGTACGGCGGCCTTTGCCATGGCCGAAGGGACGACGAACGCCGAACCGCTCCATACCCAGGTGGTCAGATTCGACAGCACCGATCCGGGCAGCCCTTCAGCGATCCAGCGCTTGCCGACGGCCAGCGTCGTGTTGAACGAACCCGTCATCACCGTCGAGGTGACCGCTTCGAACGCACGCGGGCTCAAACTGACCGTGGGCGCAATGAAATTCGCGGCGGCGTTGTTCAGCACTCCGGTCAACGGGCCGTGCCGGTCCCAGATCTCGTCAACCGCGGCGGCCACCAGGTCGAAATCTCGAACGTTGACCGTCTGATAGTGGACGGCGCCGGGATGCCCCGCCGAAATCTCGGCCGCAGCCTCAGCCAGAATGGCTTCACGCCGGCCCCACAGATGCACCTGGGCACCGTGGGCGACCAGCCTGGCGGCCACTCCACGACCCAGTCCGGTGCCGCCGCCGGTGATCAGGATGCGCTTGCCGGCCAGTACGGTCGGATCGAAGATACTTGTCATAATCCCAAACTCTTGCCGATGATCTCGCGCTGAATCTCGTTGGCGCCGCCATAAATCGGTGGTGCCAAGGCTTTGCGCACCTGCGCTTCCATCCCGAATTCGACGGTGTAGCCGTTGCCGCCCATCAGCTGCACGCCCTCCAATGCGGCGCGCTTGGCCACTTCGGTGCACTTGAGTTTGGCGATCGAACCCTCCCGGGCGAGCTGATCCTCCAGGCCGGCGTCGATCTGGGCGGCCACCTGATAGACGTAGGCGCGGCAACATTCGATCTCGGCGGCCAGGTCCGCGAGTCGATGACGGACGGCCTGAAACGTGCCGATCGACTTGCCGAACTGCTCGCGGGTGCGCACGTAGCCGATGGTGTCTTGCAGCGAGCGGCGCGCAGCACCCAGCGACATCGCCGCGATGATGAGCCGTTCCACGTTGAGTCCGCGCATCAGTCGGTGCCAGGCATCGCCGATCCCGCCGACGACGTTGGCGACGGGAACGGCGACGTCGGTGAAGAAGACATCGTTCACGGTATGGCCGTCCATGGTGTGGATCGCCTTGATGTCCAGGCCGGGTGTCGAGGTAGGCAGGTACAACAACGTCAAGCCATGGTGCTTTCCGATGTTGGGATCGGTGCGAGTCAGCACGAGCAGATGGTCGGCCAGATGCGCGGCGGTGATCCACGTCTTCTGACCGTTGATGATGAAGCGGTCGCCGTCGCGGACCGCGCGGGTCCGTACCGCACCCAGATCGGATCCGGCCCCAGGTTCGGACAGCGCGATCGCCTCGAAGTTGCCGGCACAAAGATTGCCGACGACCTCCTTCTTCTGCACCTGGGTGCCGTGTCGCAAATATGTTTGCGCCGCGGTCAATCCAGTGCCGTAGGCATGGATCGGAGCCTGGCCGCGTGCGGTCTCCTCGAGGAAGATGCACTCTTCGACCATGCCCGCTCCGCCGCCGCCGTACTGCGCCGGTATCGACACGCCCAGCCAGCCGAGTTGGGCCAGCCGTTGTAGCAACTCCGGGCTGTTGGAAAGGCCCTGAGTCAACTGCGCACGTTGCTCGGCTGTGCCGCAGGTGTCGGCACAGAATCGCTCGATCGCGGCGGCGAACTCGAGCTGTTCGACCGTGAACATGCTCAGTTGCCGCGGTAGGCAGCGAATTCGGGACTGCGTTTCTCGTTGAACGCGGTGATGCCTTCTTGAGCCTCGGGCGTCTCGCCGAACATCTTCAGAGTCGAGTACGCCATCTGACCGACCGACGCGAATTGTTCGGTGTCGGTGTTGAACGACTGCTTGAGCACCTTCAACGCGGTCGGCGAAAGCATCAAGATCTCGTCGGCCCAGGCCCGCACCTCAGCCCTGAGCTGGTCGGCCGGCACCACCTTGTTGGCCAGCCCCCATTCGTATGCCTGCTGTGCGGAATACCTGCGGCACAGGAACCAAATCTCACGAGCACGCTTCTCACCGACCACGCGCGCCAGGTAGCCGGTGCCGAAGCCCGCATCGAACGAGCCCACCCGCGGACCGTTCTGACCGAACACCGCGGTATCTGCGGCGATCGTCAGGTCGCACAGCACGTGCAGTACATGCCCACCGCCGATCGCGAACCCATTGACCGCCGCGATGACCGGCTTGGGCACGTCGCGAATGACTCGATGCAGCGTATCCACTTCGAACAGGCCGGTTTCCGACGGTCCGTAGTCGCCGGTCTCGGCGCGCTGCTTCTGGTCGCCGCCGGTGCAGAAGGCCTTCTCGCCGGCCCCGGTCAGGCAGATCACTCCGACTTCCGAACTCCCCCAAGCCAATTTGAACGCCCGGATCAGCTCGTCGAGGGTTCGCGCCCGAAATGCGTTGTACCGCTCGGGTCTATTGATGGTGATCCAGGCCAGGCCGTTGTCGACCTCGTAGGAAATGTCGGTGAACTCGGTCATCGGGGTTTGCCTCTCCTCATTGAAAGTCATCGAAAGCTCCGAAAGCGGCGTTATGGTCTTACCATATTACCAAAGCGATCCGGGTGCGGCTACCGCGGATGTTGCGGTCTGCCTCACACCGACACGTTGTCCTGGCGCATCTGCGCGAGTTCGCCGATCGAGCGCTGCAGATCGTCCAGCTCGGTGACGAGGGCTGCCCGATCCGCCTTCGTTCCGGCATCCGAGCCGAGCAGCCCGCGGTGCCGCGCCATCTTCAACGCGGTCGCAAACATCTCCCCGGATACCGATTCCTCGGTGATGCGGTGCTGCAGTGACCATTGCCGGCCCAGCCGAAGACACCTTTCGAGCAGCACCTGCTCGTCAACGTCGCCGGCACCGAGATTCAGCAGCTCCTCTGCCACGACCCGGTATGCGTCAATGAACGGCCTGAGGACGAGATGTGCTACCAGCAAGTCACTTTCATTCAGACCAAGTGCGGCCTCTTCGGTGTTCAACGGCGCACTGCGGTCATGGCTGCGTCCGGTCATGATCGTGAACTCGCTCCACAGCTCGTCGGCGAATTCAGCACGCCCGGCGAAGAAGAAGTCGAACTTGAGGAGTTCGCGAACCGCTAGCGCCTTCTCCCATCCGGTGAGTCTAGTGGCGCCCGGAGTCCGCACCATCGCCAGCAGGGCCAGTTCGGCGATCGCCCTCATGACCAGGACATGAATCGCGCTGTTGCGGTAGACCGCAACGATCAGGTGTTGGTCGTGGCCGATCCCCCACACCGTCGTCGGTCCCTCGGCGTAGCAGGTCAGCACACCTGATCCGACCAAGGCGTGCAACGTCTGCGACACCGTGGCGCGATCGGTGAGGTCGGCGCCACCGGCGACGGGCCAGCCGCGGGCGCGCAGGTAGTGGGCCAGCGGCGCGACGGTAGCGCACACTTCATCCAGGGTCAGGGCACGATCTTCGCCGAGCATCGCCACGCACACCGCGGCCGTCGCAGTTACCGGCGTCGCCTGGTTGAGGCGGTGGCAGACATCCAGTGCGATGCGTTCAACCACCTGTCGGTCGGTCAATCCTTCGGCACGCAACGCAACCATCCGCTCATGAAGTGGCACCGGTGCCCCGAAGTCGATGTAGATGCGTCCCAGCCGATGCCGCAGGCCGCGTGCATAACTCAGCAGCCAGCGCGCGTTCTCGGGCTTCTTGGGGAGTCCCCGCGACTCCTCAGTCATCAGTTTGACTTCGTGTAGTGGCAACTGGTCGAAGATGATCGAGACGGGCACGGCGAGTGTCTGCTCGGACCCCACGGAGTCGACCGCATCGGTCACATACCGCAGCAGCCCGTATCGCGGCGGCCGCAGCTTTCCGGTACGTGTCCGGCCCCCTTCGATCGACCACACCAGGTTGCGGCCGCTGGCCACCATCTGGCCGACGAGTGCGCGCAGGGCCAACCGGTAGACGGGGACGTCCCCGGTGGCGCGCCGCACCGGAATGAACCCGTTACGTCGGGCCACGGTGCCCAGCGGAAAGAAGTTCAGGTTGGCGCCGGCCAACCCGAAGGTCGGCGAAATCCCTGCCTGCGTCAGGTGTGGCGGCAACGAGAACTGGTCCAGATACGAGCGATGGGAGATCAGAAAGATCAGGGCGTGGTCGCGGTCCAGGGCCCGCAGCTTGGCGAGGTCGTCGTCGTCGATGACGACCTGAAACCCGCGGACCATCCACCCGGAAAGCGCATTCCAGGCGCGCACGACGGGGCGAACGTGGGTCGCCGCCATCTCACGCACGTAAGCGTTAGCCTCGTCCCGCACGTCGTCCACACCGCGGCCGAGTTGCGATGCCAATTGCGCTGTGGCCCGGAAGAATCCGTCGGAGTTCAGCAGCGCCTCAGCCTCGTCCGACGACTGCATGGTGGCTGACCCGTTCGGACGCAGCAACCGCGTGAGTCGATCCGGCAGCACCGTCATCTCCGCTCCGCTGAAGCCTTCGCGATCATCTCTGACCATTGTTTCCCAACGTCGGTGCCAGGCCAATCGTCGAGGGTGTCGATGTAGAGCTGGCGCATGCGCGGTACCCACTCATCGAGATCGGCTTTCGTCCAGTCCGCCGTCGGAACCGGTTCGTGGACCACGACCTCGATCGTGCCTTCCTGGGCCACTTTCGCGTTGCGCCACATGATTTCGCCGGCGTTGCGGATGACGATCGGAACGATCGGCACCCGCGCGTCGCGGGCCAGGTGAAAGCCACCCTTCTTGAACACACCGATTCGCGGACTCAGCGACCGGGTGCCTTCGGGCGACAGTACGATCGAAACGCCCTTGCGCAGCCTGTCCACCGCGGGTTGCATCGCCGAGATGGCCTTCGAGGTGTTGGAGCGGTCCACGAAGGCGACGTCGGCCAGCGTGAGCAGCTGACCGAGCACGGGTACTTTCTTCACCTCGGCCTTGGCCACCACGGTGAATCCACGCTGCACGACTCGTGAGGTCACCAGCGCGTCGACTAGGGTGCTCTGATGATTGATGAAGAACACTGCCGGACGGCGCGTCGTGTGCTCTTCGCCGATGATGTCGAAATGGATGTTCGCGAATTGCGCCGCGGCGCGTCCGAACAGGGACGTGGTCAGGTCCATGCCGCCCCGTCGGTCGCGGGTCAACACCCCGGCGGTTGCGCCCACGCCCACCGCCGCGGCGAAGCCGCCGAATAGCGCCGACGTCCTGGCCACCGCCATCGGATGGAATTGGCTCCGCCTGCTCCGGAACCGCACGATCTGCCATCCGCGCTCGCCGGCGTGCCGGGCCAGCACCGACCCCGGGTTGACCGGATGGGGGAACCCGACCGCACCCAGGAAGGGCACATCCTCGTCGCCGTTGGCGTAAGCGTGGCTGTCTTTCAGCGGAATTCGCTTGCGTCTGGCGAATTCTTCGACCGCCGCCAGCTTGCCTTCTCCCCACGGCGGGCGTCCTGCGATGCCGCCGGTGAGCACACCATGCTCGGTCTCGAGTTCT
>Ga0335085_10009323_pt1 | contig 14823 bp, 10 predicted proteins | sample Lox_Sample_45_FD_206712 | JGI IMG/M metagenome (GOLD analysis project Ga0335085, IMG submission 206712) | Soil microbial communities from Loxahatchee National Wildlife Refuge, Florida, United States - Lox_Sample_4.5 | ecosystem: Environmental > Terrestrial > Soil > Wetlands | place: USA... | reverse complement strand
CGTCCAGCTTTTCGCGATAGCCCTTCTCCGCCGGGTCCGCGTCCTTCAATCCCTCTTGCACCCGCTGGCGCAGCGCGGCCGTGCGCTCGATCAGTTGCTCGTCGCTGAGCGCCTGCATCTCCGGCTCCAGCGCGGAGATTTGCGCCACCAGCGGCTGGATGCGCTTCACGTCCCGCTCGTGTTTGGTCCCGATGAACCGGGCCACTACGGTGTCAATCAGTTTGTCAACCTGCATGGATTCCTTTTAGCCGGCCGCGCCGTCTCTGCCGCGGGCCCGGTGGGGATGGCGGAAGCCACCCCGGAGGCCAGAAATGGCGAGGGATCACCGCGCACTGCGGGCGCACAATCCTTTCGATTCCGTCAGCAATTGTAGCGTCTTTCCGCCGCGCCGCGCAAAGCGCAGTCGCCCGGACACTCTGGTCTGTGCTCTGTTTCCTTCCTCTCTCATTCTCCGCTCAGCCCCAAACTTGCCCATTCCCCCAGCACCCTTTAATATGAATCTCGCTGTGCGGCGCGCACTCTCGCGCCGCAGAAACGAGACTCTCGACCATGCCTGCTTCCCCCACCCGCGACCAGATTATCGAAGCCCTGCGCCGGGTCAACGACATCCAGACGCAGCGCGACATCGTCTCGCTCGGCTGGCTGGCCGGCGTGTACGTCTCCGAGGCCGCCATTTCCATCAAGCTGGCGCTGCCGGCAACCGGCTTTTCGCATCGCGACGAGATGCTGAAGCGCGCCCGCGAAGCCGTTGAAAAATTGCCCGGCGTGCGCACCGTGGTCATCGAGGTCAATTCCCCCGCGCCCGCGCAGGCCGCCGCTCCGCACCCGGTGTCCGACAAGCCTCCCATCGAGGGTGTGAAAAACCTGGTGGCCGTGGCCAGCGGCAAGGGCGGCGTGGGCAAAACCACCACCGCCGTCAATCTTGCCCTGGCGCTCTCCCGCCTGGGCGCCGCCGTCGGCCTGCTGGACGCAGACATCTACGGCCCAAACGTCCCGGTGATGCTCAACGCCAAGGATGCTCCCGAGGTCGAAAGCGAGCGGAAGATTCATCCCGTCGAAGCCTACGGATTGAAGATGATCTCCATGGGCCTGCTGGTGCCCGAAGACAAGCCCATGATCTGGCGCGGACCCATGCTGCACAGCGCGGTCACCCAGTTCCTGCGCAACGTGGCCTGGGGCGAGCTGGATTACCTGATTGTGGACCTGCCGCCCGGCACCGGCGACGTGCAGCTCACCCTGATTCAGAACGTGGCCGTGACCGGAGCGGTCATCGTCACCACGCCGTCTGTGGTGGCCCTGGCGGACGTGCGCAAGGCCATCGAGATGTTCCGCCAGGTCAATGTGGAAATCCTCGGCGTCATCGAGAATATGAGCTACTTCTCCTGCCCGCACTGCCAGGGCCGCATTGACGTCTTCGGCCACGGCGAGGGCCTGCGCATGGCCCAGATGTTCGGCGTGCCCTTTTTGGGCGAAATCGAAATCGATCCCGGCATCCGCATCGGCGGAGACACCGGCAAGCCCGTGGCCGCCTTCGGCGAAGATTTCCCCGGCGCCAGGGGCTTTTACACCGTGGCCCGCGGCGTAACCGAGCGCCTCGCGCAGTTGCATGCCTCCTCCGCCGGCCCCGTAGTTCAAATTCTCTGATGCTTTCTCGCGCTCCGTGTACTCCGTGCCTCAGTGTTCTCCGTGTTGAGGTCGTTTGACTTTCTTCCGTCTTCTTACGCCCCATGTTATCTTGCTGAGTTCCATCGTCTTTCCGTCGCTTGCGGAAAACACAGGGGGATCATTGATCCGGAGTTACCAGGGCAAACTGCCCCAGATTGCGCCTTCGGCCTATATTGACGAATCCGCCGTCGTAATTGGCGATGTGGCAATTGGAGCCGATTCAAGCGTTTGGCCTTGCACGGTCATTCGAGGAGATGTGCATTACATCCGCATCGGCGCGGCCACAAACATCCAGGATGTCTCTGTGCTGCACGTGATGAAGGACCTGTATCCCCTAATCCTGGGCGATCACGTCACCGTGGGACATTCGGTCACGCTCCACGGCTGCACCATCGAGTCGCGCTGCCTGATCGGCATGGGCTCGGTCATTCTGAACAACGCCAAAATCGGCGCCGGCTCGATCGTCGCCGCCGGCACATTGATCCCCGAAGGCATGGTCGTGCCCCCCGGTTCGCTGGTCATGGGCCACCCCGGCAAGGTCCGCCGCCCCACCACGCCCGAAGACCTCGACTCCATTGACCAGTACGCCGCCCGCTACGTCGGCTACAAGAACACCTATCTTGCAGAAATGGCGAGTGGCGAGTGACGAGTGGCGAGGATTTCCGGCCTGTGAGCGAAGCCCGCAAATTCCAAACCGTCCCGGGCGTGCGCGATATTCTTCCGCCGGAGTCCGCCCTATGGAACCGGGTTGAGCAGGTGGCGCGCGATATCTTTGCGACGTACAAATTTGACGAGGTCCGCCTGCCCATCTTCGAGCAGACCGACCTCTTCGCCCGCTCCGTGGGTGCTTCAACCGACATCGTGGGAAAGGAGATGTATGCCTTTGCGGACCGAGACGAGTCCTCTGTCTCGCTACGCCCGGAAGCCACCGCCTCCGTCGTGCGCGCGTACATCGAACACGGAATGCACACCCAGCCCGGCGACGTAAAGCTCTACTACATGGGACCAATGTTCCGCCGGGAGCGGCCGCAGAAGGGACGTTACCGCCAGTTCTACCAGATTGGCGCGGAGGTGCTGGGCCAGTCCGATCATCCCGGAATTGACGCCGACGTCATCGAAATGGTGCTCGTGTTCATCGAGCGCTGCGGACTCGTGGGCCACACGCTGTACATCAACTCCATCGGCTGCCGCGACTGCCGGCCGAAATACGTCGAAGTGCTGCGTGAAGCGCTCACTAGAGTGAAGGACAAGCTCGGCCCGGATTCGCAGCGCCGCATCGAGACGAATCCTCTGCGCGTCCTGGATTCGAAGCTGGAATCCGAGCAGGCGGTGATCGAAACGCTGCCGCGCATTGCCGATCATCTCTGTAAGGCTTGCCGCGAGCACTTCAAGATGTTGCAGTCCATGCTTTCCATGCGGCAAATCGCCTACCAGGTGAACTGGAGGCTGGTGCGCGGGCTGGACTATTACATGCGCACCACGTTTGAAATCACCGCGCCCGGATTGGGCGCGCAGAACGCCGTCTGCGGCGGCGGGCGTTACGACGGCCTGGTCGAGCTGCTCGGCGGCCCGCCCACCAAGGGCATCGGCTTTGCCTTGGGCACCGACCGGCTAATCCTCGCCCTCCAGGAAACCGGGAAGGGCCCAGCCGCGCGTCCCGAACCCTCGGGACTCGATGCCTACGTCGCCTGGATGGGCGCGACCGCGTATCCTGTGGCCGTGCGCGTGGCGCGCGCCCTGCGCGATGCGGGCTTCTCCGTCGAACTGCCGCACGAGGAGATGAGATTCAAGAAGTCGCTGGGACTGGCCGCGCGCTTGAACGCCCGCTTTGCGGTCATCCTGGGCGAAAATGAAGTCGCTGCCGGCACCGTTACGGTGAAGCGCCTCTCCGACGGCACGCAGCAGACGGTTGCGGAGAAAGACTTGCCGTCCACCTTGCGGTCGTAGGGGCACGGCACGCCGTGCCCGAGTAGCACAGGCTTTCAGCCTGTGCGCCTTTTGAGCGAGCGAAGCCCGCCGTGAAGCGGCACTTGCGGGCACGCCAAACCCGCACAGACCGGAATGTCTGTGCAGCAAGGAGCAAGAATTGCTCGACTTTCTCGGAGACTGGAAGCGAACCCACCGCGCGGGCGACCTGCGCGCCTCGGACGAGGGCAAGACCGTCGTCCTGATGGGCTGGGTGCATCGCCGCCGCGACCACGGCCAGATCATCTTCATTGACCTGCGGGACCGCGCCGGCCTGGCCCAGGTGGTCTTCCACAAAGACAGCGCGCCACAAGCTCACGCCAAGGCGGAAAGCCTGCGCTCCGAATTTGTGGTCGCTGTCGAAGGCCGCGTGACGCGGCGCGAAAAGCCCAACCCCGATCTGCCCACCGGCGAGATCGAAGTCATTGCCACGCGCCTGCTGCTGCTCAACACCGCCGAGACGCCGCCGTTCACGGTGGAAGACGACACCACCGCGGTCGAGGAAACGCGGCTGCGCTATCGCTACCTGGACCTGCGCCGCCCGCGCCTGGCGCGCAATATCGCCCTGCGCCACCGCATCGTGCTGGAAATCCGCAAGGCCATGGACGAGATGGGCTTCTACGAAATCGAGACGCCCATGCTCACCCGCTCGACTCCGGAGGGCGCGCGGGACTATCTGGTGCCCAGCCGCGTGCATCCCGGCCAGTTCTACGCGCTGCCGCAATCGCCGCAAATCTTCAAGCAGATCCTGATGATCTCCGGCCTGGACCGCTACTTTCAGATCGTGCGCTGCTTCCGCGATGAAGACCTGCGCGCCGACCGCCAGCCGGAATTTACCCAGCTCGACCTGGAGATGAGCTTCGTCCGGCCGGAAGACGTCTTCGACGCCATTGAACAGGTCATGGTGCGCGCGTTCCAGGTCATCGGTGTCACCGTACCGCGTCCTTTCCGCCATCTGCTTTATAAGGACGCGCTCCGCCTCTACGGCAGCGACAAGCCGGACCTCCGCTTCGGCCTCGAACTCGTGGACCTGACCCCGCTCTTTGCAGCCGGAAAGCAGACCCTGGGTCTTGAAGGCAGCGTCTTCGGACTTGCCGCGCCCGGCGCGGCCGCCTGGAGCCGCAAACAAATTGACGAGCTGGTGGAGAAGGGAAAAGCCGCGGGCGCAAAGGCCGTGTACACCGTGAAAGTCACTGCGGAGGGCAACACTTCAGGACTGGAGAAGGCGCTGGGCGCGGACGGCGTGAAGCGGCTCGCGGATGCGGCGGGAGCAAAGCCGGGAGACCTGGTCGTTGCCGCCGCGGCAAAGCAGCAAATTCACGGAACGGAAGCCGCGGCCCTCATCGCCGGTCAGTTGCGGCTTTTCGTTGCCGATAAGCTCGGCATGATTCCGAAAGACAGTTGGGAGTTGGCGTGGATCACCGGCTTCCCGCTCTTTGAATGGAGCGAGACGGACCATGCCTGGGTCAGCGCGCAGCATCCGTTCACCGGCATTGTCGAAGACGATCTCGATCTGCTGGAGCAGCCCGAGCGCCGCGGCGAGATTCGCTCCAAGGGCTACGACCTGGTGCTCAACGGCTACGAACTGGGCTCCGGCAGCGTGCGGATTCACCGGCAGGATGTGCAGGCGCGCGTCTTCCGCGCGCTCGGCCTGACGGACGAGCAGGCCAAGCAGCGCTTCGGTTTTTTCCTCGACGCGCTCACCTACGGCACCCCGCCCCATGGCGGCATCGCCCTGGGCATCGACCGCATCGCCATGCTCTTTGCCGGAGAAAAATCCCTGCGCGAAGTGATCGCCTTCCCGAAGACCGCAAAGGCGCAGGACCTGATGGCCGATTCTCCGTCGCCCGTTGGCACCGATCAGTTGGACGAGCTGCACATCGCCATTCAGCCGGCCGCTCCGGAAAAATGAGCCGCATCCGCATACTTTCGGAGGACGTAGCCAACCGCATCGCGGCGGGTGAAGTGGTGGAGCGGCCCGCCTCCGTGGTGAAAGAGCTGGTGGAGAACGCGCTGGACGCCGGCGCGTCCACCGTGCGCGTCGAGGTGGAAGGCGGCGGCCGCCAACTCATCCGCGTGACCGACGACGGCACCGGCATGTCCCACGACGATGCGCTGCTGGCCTTCGAGCGCCACGCCACCTCCAAGCTGCGTACCGCGGACGACCTGATGTCCATCGCCACGCTGGGCTTTCGCGGCGAGGCGCTGCCCTCCATCGCCTCCGTCTGCCGGCTGCTGCTCGAAACGCGCACGGCGGAGGAAGAGCAGGGAACGCGCGTGGAAATCGCCGGCGGGAAACTAATCGGCGTGAAGCCCGCCGGGCTTCCCGCGGGCACCACCGTTTCCATCGGCGATCTGTTCTACTGTGTTCCCGCGCGGCGCAAATTCCTGAAGTCGGACACCACGGAACTGGGCCACATCGCTTCCGTGGTGACGCATTACGCGCTGGCCAATCCCGCGAAGCGATTCGAGCTGCGCACGCCCACGCAGGAGATTCTGCGCGCCACGCCCGTGGAATCGCTGGCCGAGCGCGTCTATCAGGTCTTTGGCCGCCAGTCACTCGACGAGCTGATCGAAGTCCCGGTGACCACCGGCCCGATCCGCGCCAACATCACCGAGGCGCAACTCGAATCCGGCGAAGAAAAACTGGCCATGACCGTGGCCGGCTACATCTCGCGCCCCGAGGTGCAGCGGCAAAACCGCAATGCCATCTACATTTTCATTAATCGTAGGCTGGTGCGCGACCGGCTAGTCCTCCACGCCCTCACAGAAGCCTATCGAAACGTGCAGCCGCCCGGTGTGTTCCCCGCTGCGCTGCTTTTTCTGGAACTGCCCCCGGAAGAAGTGGACGTCAACGTGCACCCCTCCAAAATCGAGGTGCGCTTCCGCCACCAGCAGTTCGTCCACGACTTCACACGCGACGCGCTGCGCCAGGCGCTCTCCCGCGCGCGGCCTATCGCCGCGTTTCCCGCGGCCATGCGCCCGCCGGGCGCGGAGCCGGTCGCCGTCCTTGCCGGTGGAGAGGAACTGCGGGAAGCCTCCGCGGCCGCCGCCGGATTGCCCCTGCCCGCGCCGTTTTTCGGGCTGGGGGCCGCTGCCGCGGGCGCCGCAATTCCTGCCGCGGACGAATTCGCGCTGACCACGGAGCCGCTGCGTCCGGAAGCCATGCGCTTCGGCTTTCCCGCCGAAGCCTCCCGGGACCTTGGTTCCGAAGCGGCGCTGGCGGAATTTTCTTCCCGGTTTCGCGTGGCCGGCTCGCAGCAGGCGCTGGAGGCCCCAGCGGGCACGTCGCAGGGCGGCCAGATTTCGGAGCTGAAGCCCCTCGGCCAGGTCAGCTCGAGCTACATCGTGGCGGTCAACTCCGAAGGCCTCTGGCTGGTGGACCAGCACGTGGCGCACGAGCGCGTGCTTTTCGAGCAGCACTTGCAGGCGCGCCGCGCGGGACGGGTCATCGGCCAGCGCCTGCTGGTGCCCCTGGTGATCGAGCTTTCGCCGCGGCAGGTGGTGATTGCGGAGCAGATCGCCGAAGAGCTGGCCGCCAACGGTTTCGAGGTGACTACCATGGGCCCGCGCGAAGTGGCCGTCCAGGCCGCGCCCGCGCCGGTCTCCGCGCCGGACGTGGAGCGTTTACTGCGCGAAATCCTGGACACCGTGGAGAAAGAGAATCAGGCCATTTCCATTGAGACGTTGCAGGCAAAGATCGCTGCTTCCACCGCCTGCCACGCGGCCATCAAAGTGAACACGCCGCTCGATCCACCGCGCATGGAGTGGCTGCTTGCAGAGCTGGCAAAAACGGAATGCCCGATGAGCTGTCCGCATGGCCGGCCGGTGGTGCTGCGTTACTCCATGCGCGATATCGAGAAGGCGTTTAAGCGAGCATAGTGGCGAGCGCACATCCAGTTGCGGCCCGTAATGGGTGACTCGTGCAGATCAGGCTCCACTCTTTCGGCTTTCCACTTTCAACCCCCAACCTTTTTTCTCGAGCGGCCGCCACTCATGCCTAGGCTCATCATCGCCATTGACGGTCCCGTGGGTTCGGGGAAGAGCACTGTGGCGCGGCGCGTGGCCGAACTGCTCGGCTATCTTCATCTCGATTCCGGGGCCATGTACCGCGCCATTGCCCTGGCCGCGGACCGCGCCGGCGTGCCGCTGGATGACGCCCCGCGCCTGGAAGATGTGGCGCGCGGTGCGCGCATCGTGCTGGAAATGGACGGCATGGTGAAGCGCGTGCACCTGAACGGCGTGGAGGTGACCGAATTCTTGCGCGGGCCGGAGATGTCTCAGCAGGCCTCGCGCGTGGCGCAAGTGCCCGCGGTGCGCCGCGTGCTGGTGGCTGAGCAGCAGCGCATGGGCGCGGCCGGGGGCATCGTGGTCGAAGGCCGCGACATCGGCACCGTGGTCTTTCCCCAGGCGGAGCTGAAGATTTTTCTCGATGCCGACGTGGAAGTGCGCGCCCGCCGCCGCTGGCTCGAATACGCGCAGAAGGGCCAATCCATGGACCTCGCGCGCATGACCGAAGAGATTCGCGAACGTGACCATCGCGACCGCGACCGCGCCGCCTCCCCCTTGCGCCGCGCCGAAGACGCCGTCTATGTGGATTCCTCCGCGATGGAAGCGGAGGAAGTGGCCCGGCTGATCGTGTTGCTGGCGCGCGAGCGGGAAGCCGCGATGGCCGCCGGGTAAAATCGAAAATCGCTCTCTCCCAGGTGGGGCGGTGTTTTGGCACCGCGCAAATCGCAGCCTGGATGCATTCCCACCTTCCGGTGCGGCTCGAACCGATGGACGGCCCGGCGCTGCCCCTGCAATCCCGGATTCCACTACGCGCACATCGCAGCCCGTCACTGGCCGGACACACCCGCATTGAGGGCGGCGCAGGGCCAGCGTAAAGTCGAGTGGATGGAAGCACGCCCCAGGCAATCGCGGGCGCGCAAATCCGATGCCCGCCGGACCACTTTCTATCGATAATCATTTCCGGACGCTCATGAAGCGCCTGGCATTCGCGTGTCTTCTCGGCCTGCTCCTCGGCGCGTCGCCGTTGCCGGCCGCCGGATACAACCTGGGCTTTCCAGCGCCGGAAGATGCGCCGCAACTTGTAACCCTGGGCACGGCGCCGGCGGTGCGCATTCCGGTGGCCCATCAGCATGCGGCCTCGGGCTGCGGCGGTTATCTCTACTTTTCCGCGACCACCATCCGTTTCGAGGTGCTGCATCCGGAGAAAGACAAGGGCCATGCCTTCGACTACCCGCGGGCGGACCTGGTGACCGCCCGGCAATGGACCATCATGGGTTCTGCCATGCCGGAGGCGGAGTACAAGTTCAAGGACGGTCGCGTGTTTCATTTTTTCCGCGTGCGCCGCAAGCTCGCCGAGAACGAGGCGGAAAAGATGACCTGGGAGAATGTGCTGCCCTACGAAGTTCTGCTCGAGGCGGCCACCAACTTCCCGGCGGTGCTGGCGCAGGCGCAGGCGGACAATGGAATGGTGGCTGGAGGAGCGAACGCCGCGCCCGCGGCCCCGGCCGGCCCGCCGCCTCTGGAGGACAGTGCGGCACTCGGCGCAGCCGGGTTGGACATTCCGCCGCCACCGCCCTGGGTGCAGCCGCGGCCGTCCGCCAACTCACCGGGACCGGTGGAGATTCGCGCGCGACCCTGAGCCCGAGCGGGCACTCGACATCGCGTGCCGCAACGCAATGATTGGACCGACGAAAATCCGGCTGGGAATGCTCGCCGCGCTGGCCGTGGCCCTGTCCGCGGGTGCCGCGCCGGCATTTGCGCGCCCACCCGAGCAGGTCGCCAGGGAACAAAAGATGGCTGCGGCCTCCGGCCAGCAATTCTCCGGGGGGAGCGTGCCGCTGCGCGTCATGCTGGTCATCAGCGACACGGTGCGCGCCTACCACGTCACCATGTTCCTCTCGCGCATGGAGTTTGGCGCGCGGCTGGCGAAAGAGGCGGAAAAGGTTTTCAACGGGACGTTTGCGGCCACCCAGGTGGTGTCCATGGTCCCGGCGGAGCCCCACGCCCTGGACAATTTTGACCTGGTGATCTCCATCGAGTCGCCCGAGGCGCGGCATCAGAGCGCGCTGTTCAGTTGGACCGAATCTCTGAGCGCCGTGTTCGTGGCGCGGCGGCCGAACGGTGAGGAGATTTACCGCGGGCAGCTCTCCGACAGCGAAAAGGGCAGCGGCAATTCCGCCTCCACGCAGGACCAGCTCGGCGAGGCGGTCACGCGGAAGTTTATCCAGGAACTGATTCTCAACCCGCGCGTGCGCAGCCTGCTGGCCCCGGCTCCGCCGCCGGAAGTGAAGTTGGTGCGTGATGATTCGGCGGCGCTGGCCTCGGCGGGATTGGACGTTCCTCCGCCTCCACCGTGGGGTGCGCAGGAAGCGGCGAGCGCCCAAAAGCCTCCACGGCCGCAGCCCGATGGCCGGCCCTGACCGCGGCTCCCCTCTTCTCCTGGAATCTGGATCCTGCGGTGGCGCCTGCCGCCCGGCAGGTCAGCTCGGGCTGGACATCGAGGCGAGAAATTCCGCGTTGGATTTCGTCTTGCCCAGGCGGCCGAGCAGCAGTTCCATGGCTTCGACGGGCGAGAGCGGATTGAGCACCTTGCGCAGCACCCAGATGCGGTTGAGCTCGTCGGGGGGCAGCAGCAGCTCTTCCTTGCGCGTTCCGGAGCGGTTGATATCAATGGACGGGAAGATGCGCTTGTCCACCAGGCGCCGGTCCAGGTTGATTTCCATGTTGCCGGTGCCCTTGAACTCCTCGAAAATCACGTCGTCCATGCGGCTGCCGGTATCAATCAGCGCGGTGGCGATGATGGTCAGCGAGCCGCCCTCTTCCACGTTGCGCGCGGCGGCAAAGAAGCGCCGCGGGCGCTGCAGGGCGTTGGCGTCAATACCGCCCGAAAGCACTTTGCCGGAGGGCGGCGTCACCGCGTTGTAGGCTCGCGCCAGGCGGGTGATGGAGTCCAGCAGGATCACCACGTCGCGCTTGTGCTCCACCAGGCGCTTGGCCTTTTCCAGCACCATCTCCGCCACCTGGATGTGCCGCTGCGGCGGCTCATCGAAGGTGGAGCTGATCACCTCGCCCTTCACCGTGCGCTGCATGTCCGTCACTTCTTCCGGCCGTTCGTCAATCAGCAGCACGATCAGCGCGATTTCCGGGTGGTTGGCGGTCACCGAATTGGCGATGGCCTGCAGCATCATGGTCTTGCCGGTGCGCGGCGGGGCCACAATCAGCCCGCGCTGGCCCTTGCCGATGGGGCAGAGCATGTCCAGCACACGGCCCATCAGGTTTTCCTTGGTGGTTTCCAGCCGGATGCGTCCGTGGGGATAGAGCGGCGTCAGGTTGTCGAAGAAAATCTTGTTGCGCGCGACCTCGGGATCCTCAAAATTGACGGCCTCCACCTTGATCAGCGCGAAATACCGCTCGCCGTCCTTGGGCGGCCGGACTTGGCCCGACACGGTGTCGCCCGTGCGCAGGTCGAACTTGCGGATTTGCGACGGGGACACGTAGATATCGTCCGGCCCGGGCAGGTAGTTGTACTCCGGCGCGCGCAGGAAGCCGAATCCGTCCGGCAGGCACTCCAGCACGCCTTCGGAGAAGATCAGGCCGTTCTTTTCGGTCTGGGCGCGCAGGATCTGGAAAATCAGCTCCTGCTTGCGCATGCCGCTGGAGCCGGGAATGTTCAGCTCCTTGGCAATTTTGGCCAGATCGGCGATGTTGCGTTCCTTCAGTTCCGCCAGACTGATGCTCATTTCGCTCGTTCCTTCCTCTTGCTGTTTCCTTGGGGTCATGTTTGCTTTCTTCCTGCCGGCAGGGCCCTGTGGTCCCGCGGCCAGGAGCCGGGCTGAGGACAGCGCCGGACGTGCCTGGTTGCGCAGCGACGGGTGGATCCCAACCTCTTGCTTTCAGACCGTGGCCGCACGCCTGCGCGTGCCGCCATCCTCGACTGTTCCCGGCAATTCCGCCGTTACCTTACGCCGCAAATGCCGGGGGATTGAATTTCGGGCAATTCGCCTTGGCGAAGAGCAACCCGGGGGCGGCGCCGGCGGCCCATGGGGCCAAAGGCGCCGCGTTTAGTTCGTCAGCCCCTGATCAGAACCCACCGTGGAATCGAATGCCGGGGTCACTTCCGGCACCGGAGCGGCGGCGGGCAGCGCGTGATCCAGCGCCAGGGCCAGCACGTCGTCCATGGTGTTCACAAATTTAATGGTCATTGCCGATTGGATTTCCTGGGGGACGTCGGCCAGGTCTTTCTCGTTGTCCCGCGGCAGAAGTACAGTATAAATGCCCGTGCGGTGCGCGGCCAGCAGTTTTTCTTTCACCCCGCCGATGGGCAGCACCTTGCCACGCAGGGTAATCTCCCCGGTCATGGCCACGTCGCAGCGCACCGGAACGCGCGAAAGCGCGCTGGCAATGGCCGTGCCGATGGTGATGCCCGCGGAGGGCCCGTCTTTGGGAATGGCGCCCTCGGGCACGTGCACATGGATATCCACGCGGCGGTAGAAATCGCGCGCCAGCCCGAACTGCGCGGAGCGAGAGCGCACGTAACTCATGGCCGCCTGCGCCGATTCCTGCATCACATCGCCCAGTTGTCCGGTCAACGTCAGCCGGCCCTTGCCCTCCATCAGGCTCACTTCCGTGCCCATCACCTGGCCGCCCACTTCCGTCCACGCCAGGCCCATGGCCAGGCCGATTTCGTTCTTTTCTTCGGCGCCCAGGTCGCGGAACTTCACCACGCCCAGAAAATCCGGAACCGTTTCCGGGGTCATGGCCACGGCCACGGGCGGCATCTCCGCCGTGCCATTGGCGCGTTCCACCACTTTGCGCGCCACCTTGCGGGCCACGTTGGCGATTTCGCGCTCCAGATTGCGTACGCCGGATTCCCGGGTGTAGTGCCGCACCACCTGCTGCAGCGATTCCCGGGTAAAGCGGAGCTGATCCTCGGCCAGGCCGTTGCGCTCGCGCTGCTTCTTCACCAGAAAGCGTTCCGCAATCTCGATTTTTTCCTGCTCCGTGTAACCGGAAAGGCGCAACACCTCCATGCGGTCCTGCAGCGGCTGCGGAATGGTGTGCAGCACGTTTGCCGTGCAAATGAACATTACCTTGGAAAGGTCGTATTCCACGTCCAGGTAGTGATCCGTGAACGCGTGGTTCAATTCCGGGTCCAGCACTTCCATCAGCGCCGCCGAAGGGTCGCCGCGGAAATCCGTGGACATCTTGTCCACCTCGTCCAGCAGAAAGACCGGGTTCAGCGTCCCCGCCTTGCGCATCATCTGGATGATTTGCCCGGGCAGCGCCCCGATGTAGGTGCGCCGGTGGCCGCGAATCTCCGCTTCGTCGCGCACCCCGCCCAGGGAGACGCGCACGAATTTCCGTCCCGTGGCCCGGGCGATGGACATGGCCAGGGAGGTCTTGCCCACCCCGGGAGGTCCCAGGAAGCACAGGATGGAGCCCTTGGGATTCTTCACCAGTTGGCGCACCGCCAGGAATTCCAGGATGCGCTCCTTGATTTTTTCCAGCCCGTAATGATCCTCGGCCAGAATCTGCTGCGCGCGCGCGATGTCGCGGATTTCCTTGGTGCGCTTTTTCCAGGGCACGGCCAGCAGCCAGTCCAGGTAGTTGCGGGAAACCGTGGACTCGGCGGACATGGGCGGCATCTGCTCCAGGCGGCGCAGTTCCTGCATGGCCTTGTCGCGCGCGTCCTTGGTCATGCCCGCGGAGTCGATCTTTTTCTTGAGTTCTTCCGCCTCGTTCTTCTCGCCGCGGCCCAGCTCTTTTTGGATGGCCTTGATCTTCTCGTTCAGGTAATACTCGCGCTGGGCGCGCTCCATCTGCCGCTTCACGCGGTTGTTCACGCTGCGCTCGACGTTCAGCTTGTCGATCTCGATTTCCAGGATGTCGCCCACCCGGCCCAGCCGCTCCAGCGGGTCAAACATCTCCAGCAATTCCTGCTTCTCCTCCACGGAGATTTGCAGGTTCTGGGCCACGGAATCGGAGAGGCGCACCGGGTCATCGGCGCGCACCGCGGCCATCACCGTGTCGTAGTTGAGGCTTTGGGAGAGCTTCACGTACTGCTCGAACAGCTGGATCACCCGCGAGGCGGTCTGCTGCACCTGCGGCGAATCCTCCAGCCGCCCGGGCATCAGCCGGATGGTGGCCCGGAAAAAGCCGTCTTCATTGGTGATTTGCAGGACCTTGGCGCGCTCCGCGCCTTCCACCAGCACGCGGATATTGCCGTCGGGCAGCTTGACGCTCTGGACGATGCTGGCCAGCGTGCCCACCGTGTGGATTTCCTTGGCCTTGGGGTCGTCCACCGAAGCGTCGTGCTGCGTGGCCAGGAAGATCTTTTTGTCCCCGGCCAGCGCTTCCTCCAGCGCCCGCACGGAGGATTCCCGGCCCACGATGAACGGGGTCATCATCTGCGGGAAGATCACCATCTCGCGCACCGGCATCATCGGCACGCGCTTCATGTCGAGTTTGTCCTTGTTAAACACGGCTCACTCGGGCGGCCCCGCCCACGGTCGGGGCCGGGCACATCCGCACCTATCCCGCTTTTTCCAGCAGGCTCCAGTTGATCTCGCGGCTGCGAATCATCTCTGCGGTGACGAAGAAATCCCGGGGCTTGCGCTGGCCCGGCGCGTGGTACATCAGGTCCAGCATCAAATCCTCCAGAATCATGCGCAGGCCGCGTGCGCCCACTTTGCGCTTCATGGCTTCTTCCGCCACGGTTTCCAGGGCATCGTCGGTGAAGCGCAGGCGGATATTCTCAAACTCAAACAGGCGCTGGTACTGCTTCACCAGCGCGTTCTTGGGCTCGGTGAGGATGCGCACCAGCGCGGCCTTGTCCAGGTCGCCGAGCACTCCCACCACCGGCAGCCGGCCCACAAATTCCGGAATCATGCCGAACTTGATCAAATCCGTCGGCTGCACCTGCTCCAGCAGCGCCAGGTTGCGCCGCCCCGCTTGCGCCGGCGGGGAGTCGTGATGGAATCCCAGGGATTTGCGCCCGGCCCGCCGTTCGATCACTTTTTCCAGGCCCACAAATGCCCCGCCGCAGATGAACAGGATATTGGTCGTGTCCACCGCGGTGAATTCCTGGTGCGGGTGCTTGCGCCCGCCCTGCGGCGGAACGTTGGCCACCGTGCCTTCCAGGATCTTCAGCAGCGCCTGCTGCACGCCCTCGCCGGAAACGTC
>Ga0335085_10009322_pt1 | contig 14827 bp, 10 predicted proteins | sample Lox_Sample_45_FD_206712 | JGI IMG/M metagenome (GOLD analysis project Ga0335085, IMG submission 206712) | Soil microbial communities from Loxahatchee National Wildlife Refuge, Florida, United States - Lox_Sample_4.5 | ecosystem: Environmental > Terrestrial > Soil > Wetlands | place: USA... | reverse complement strand
CTGACCTTTGCCGGACCAACGCGGCGATTCACGAACACGGCCAGCGCTACATCGACGAACTGGTGGCCAACGGGCGTGCCGCGCAGCAGTCGATCGGCGAACTGGAAGCGGCGCACGAACGCGCGCGGGCGCATCGCGGACCTGGAGGCCAGCGAGCGCAAGGCAGTAGCTGATTTCGGGGAATTGGAGCGCGAATATCGCCGCCTGCGCGGGATGCCCATCGTGCGCATGGCGGATAAGCTTTCGCGGATGTGGCGGAAGTAGACGAACGGTGGCGCAGTTAACCGGTCTGCGGGGCTTCTTGTTAGCGCGAGCGTGTCTCGACACCAGCGTCGAAGGCCAGAAATCTGCGGCAACAAGAGCGTCGGACGAGTGCCGGCGCGGCACGCAGGAGTGCGCGCGCCACGTCTAGTGCGCCCGATACAGCTCGCGCCAGCCGCCGGTGGGAATGACCGCGCCAATGGCCGCGCCGATCAATCCGAGACCTATCGGCGCGCCGATCTCTACTGCCTGCGATCCAATACAGTCGCCGCCGCAGGATGCTGCGGCAGCGGCGAGTCCCGCACCGGCGCCCGCACCCGCCGCCGCTCCGATCAGCGCATTGCGTTTGCGGTGCCCGCGCTTCTTCACATCCACGCGCGTCACCTGCGCCCGCGTGAAGGTCTGCTCCTGCCCGCCGCTTCGCAGAACGATGGCCTCGTCAGTCACCGAAAGAATCGGCCCGCTCCGCCGGTGGCCGGCTTCCACCCGCACCTGTGTACCCGGCGCCAGCAACTTCACCACCGCCCAATCGGCCGGTTGCGCCGGCAGCGCCAGGGACGACAGCAACAGCAAGACCAAGGCGCGGATCGAAGTCATTCGGGTTCAGGATAGCATAGTCCGATAAGAGCGGTCCTCCCACCATCCGTGCGGCATTATAATACGCCTATGCCTAACGACGTACCTCGCCGCGCGTTTTTGCGCGGTGTCACCGCGGCCACCGCGATCTCGTATTCGCGCGTGTTCGGCGCCAATGAACGCGTGCAACTCGGTCTCATCGGCTGCGGCTCGCGCGGGACCGGAGACATGGGCAACTTCCAACAGACCGGCGTGGTGGATGTCGCCGCGTTGTGCGATATCTACTCGGCGCAGATCGATCAGGCCAAACAGAAGGCGCCCAACGCACGAACCTTCAGCGACCATCGCAAGCTGCTGGAGATGAAAGAACTGGACGCCGTGCTGATCGGCGTGCCGGACCATTGGCATGCGGCCATTGCCATCGACGCGTTGAATGCCGGCAAAGACGTGTACGTCGAAAAGCCGCTGACGTTGCGGATCGAGGAAGGACCGCCCATCGTCAAGGCTGCGCGCGTCAATAATCGCATCTGCCAGGTGGGCATGCAGCAGCGCTCGGGCCAGCACTATTTGGAAGCCAAGCACGAGTACCTCGACACCGGCAAGCTCGGCAAAATCACGCTCGCGCGCACGTGGTGGCACGGCAACGGCTATCACCTGCGCAAAGCCCCGGCGTCGCTCGTCACCAAGCCCGACAATCTGGACTGGGCGCACTTCCTCGGTCCGTTGAAGTGGCGCGACTGGGACCCGCAGCAGTATTACAACTGGCGCGCGTATCTGGATTTCGGCGGCGGCCAGGTGACCGACCTGTTCACCCATTGGATCGACGTGGTGCATATGTTCACGGGGCAGGACATTCCGGTGGCGGCGGTGGCCTCGGGCGGAGTCTACAACTATAAGGATGGCCGCACCGCGCCCGATACCATCAACGTGCTCCTGAAATATCCGGGCGATATGACGGCCACGTTCGAGGCGACGCTGGTGCCGGGCATCACCGGCGCGGCGGTGGAGTTCGCGGGCACCGAAGGCCGGCTGTACATCGACCGCGGCCGTTACGAGTTCCACCCGGTGGGCCGCAACGCTCCGGTCACCACCGTGCAGGCGCATTCCAACCTCGACCTCGACCACATCAAGAACTTCCTGGACTGCGTGAAGTCGCGTAAACTGCCTAACGGCGATGTACTGATCGGCCACCGCTCGGCGCAGGCTTCGCACCTGGGCAACCTGGCTTATGTACAGAAGCGCCAGATCGATTTCGACCCCGTGCGCGAAGAGATTCTGCCGTTCTGATGGCGGGCTGCGGCGGGGCTTCGCTCGCCGCACCGCGTTATACTATTAATTCACTCTCATACAGGTAAAGGAGTTTCATGCTTTCAGCAACACAGTTGCGCCCCGGAATGGTGATCAAGTTCAACAACGATTTGTTTTCCGTCTTCACCATGACCCACCGGACGCCGGGCAACCTGCGAGGCTTTGTGCAGGTGCGCATGCGCAACCTCCGCAGCGGCACGATGATCGAGCATCGCTTCTCTTCGGAAGATCGCGTCGAGAAGGCCAACCTCGAAGAGCAGGAGATGGAGTATCTATACGACGACGGCGAGTACTATTACTTCATGAACATCGAGACTTACGAGCAGATGCACCTGATGAAAGACCTGCTCGGCGATGCGACCCAGTATCTCATCCCTCAGTTACACGTCACGGTGGAGTTCTACGAAGGCAAGCCGATGAGCGTCGAACTGCCCGCTACGGTGGATCTGATGGTGGTCGAGACGGAGCCTGGACTGAAGGGCGCCACGGTTTCGAACGTGACCAAGCCGGCCAAGCTGGAAACGGGCCTGGTGGTGCAGGTGCCCCCGTTCATCACCGAAGGCGAAAAGATCCGCGTCAATACGGCGGAAGGAACCTACCAGGAACGGGCCTAAATTGCGAGCGCGGTCGGCGAGAACGCCCAACTTGCGCGGTTTCGGCTACTTCAGTATCAGCCCGGTCAGCGCAATGGCGCTGCCCGCGACACCGGCGATGAGGCCCATCAGCGGGAACATGGTCTTCTTCGAAATGAAGAACAGCGAGCTGAGCACCAGGCCGATTTCCAGCAGCCCTTCGCCAATATCGTAGCGCAAGCCGCGGGTTTCGTCCGACTCGGCTAAGTCGTCCTGGTGCTGGGCTTCGTCCTGGAGTTGCTTGGCCTGCGCATCGTATTTCTTCTCCTGCGATGCGTAGTCGCTGCGCATGGCGTCGGCCGCCGCGCCCTTGGCCTCCAGCACGCCGAGCAAATTCTCGCCGAGCTCCAGGTTGTGGTACTTCACTCGCGACGACTGGTAATGCGCCCATGTGTCGTTGGCGGTGGACTTGTGCATGATGGCGCTGGTGTGCGTGCGATGCGAGGCTATCGTCACAATGGCCAGCACCACGGCCAGGACCGCGGCCAGCAGTCCCACGCGCTGCCCCAACGGGTCGACGTGGTGCCCAGGTTCAGTGTGGATTTCCAATTCGGCCATAGCGATTCTCGTATTATAAACGGGTGACACCTGAAGAACAGGCCCTCCACGAGGGCTTCCTGCGCGAAGCCCTTCGGCTGGCGCGCCAGGGAGCGGCGTCGGGCGAGGTGCCCGCGGGAGCCGTGGTGGTGGTCGAACGCGAAATCGTCGGGCGCGGCTGGAACGCTCCGGTGGCCTCGAACGATCCCACGGCGCACGCCGAAATCGTGGCGCTGCGCGACGCCGCGCGACAGGCCGGCAATTACCGCCTGGAGCGCGCCACGCTGTATTGCACCCTGGAGCCTTGCGTGATGTGCGCGGGCGCCATTGTGACGGCGCGCATCGAGCGGTTGGTGTTCGGCGGGCGCGACCTGCGCTTCGGCGCTGTCCGCAGCAAATTTCAACTGGCCGATTCCGACTTGCTGAACCATCGCGTCGAAGTCGTAGAAGGCGTGTTGGGTGCGGAGTGCGTCGAGTTGCTCAAAGAGTTTTTCGCCGCGCGCCGATGAGTCTTTGGGCGCGGACCGCTCCTTGCGGGTCGCGGCTCGGACCGACACTTTAATTAACCGAGCCGCGACCATAGGGAGCGGTCCTGAATCCACCAGTGGCGGCCGGCCGAGGGATGCCAGCGCTCCCGACTCGTCGCAGCACTATGGGCAGTGGAAGGCGAATTCCAGGACCACGCGTATGGCGTGCGAGGCGGTTTCGGGTGACGGCTCGAAGCGCCATTGCCGCGCGGATTCCTGAGCCGCCTGGGCCAGCAGCGGATTGCCGGAAACCACCGTCGCTTGTAGCACCTCTCCAGTGGCCGAATTCGACATCAGGTCCAGTTCGACCGTCCCGCTCATCCGCGCCTGCTTCGCTAGCGGCGGATAGGACGGCTCCGCAAAACGGTCGAAGCGAGAATGATCGGCATCGGCCAGCCTTACGCTGAACTCCGGTGCATCCGACTCGGGGCGCAGCGCCGCGACATCGTCCTTGAACGACCTGCGCGCGATCGCGGCGAGTCCGGCATCGAAGCGTCCGGATTGCATCACTGCCAGCATGGCTTCAGTAGCGGGTTGTAATCGCGCGGCCATTGCGGACGGAACCGTATCGAGGGACGGGAACGCGTCGAACGCTCGCGTTCCGACGGTCTCTTCCAATCGCCAAAGGGCCGCAACTCTTGGCCGTTTTCGTTTCAGGCGTTCCATGTCCACTTTCCAATCCCCCGGCACCGGGATCACTCGTGTGTCGGTTCCGCACTTTGCCACGATCGCGAACTGATCGCCTGCGAAAACTGTCATACCCCGAGGTGGAGGTAAGGCCCGGACAGTCCGGCTCAGCTCCTGTGAGTCGATTGTGCAGAGATTCACCCCGTCGGTAATCTCAGGCAGCGCTGCCGCCGGCAGGCGGGTAGCCGTAGCGAGGATTTTCGTAGCCTCTCCGCAATACGCGCTCGAAGGCATCACGCGGATGTATCGAACCAGCAAATCGAAGCCGTCTGGCCTGACCTCCAGCACCGAGCGGTGCCAGCCGGGCAACGCATCACTGAACCCGACGGAGACGACATAAAACTCGGAAGCCGGGGGCAGCGGCTGCGGCCATCCTGCGGAGGCGCACACAGCCACGCTCATCAGAAATCGCAACCCGCCCCTCATCACCGTGGGCGCTCAGTGGCGGAAATGGCGGATGCCGGTAAAGACCATCGCGGCATCCAGACGGTCGGCGGCGGCGATCACTTCGGCATCCCGTACCGATCCGCCCGGTTGAATGAACGCAGTCGCACCAGCCTTTACGGCTTCTTCCACGCCGTCGGCAAACGGGAAAAACGCGTCCGAGGCGACCACCGAACCAGCCAGCGGCAACTGCGCCTTCATCGCCCCGATGCGCACCGAATCGACGCGGCTCATCTGCCCCGCCCCGACTCCCACCACCTGTCCGCCGCGCGCATAAACGATGGCGTTGGATTTGACGTGCTTGGCCACCTTCCAGGCAAATTCCAGGGACAGCCATTCCTCGTCATTGGGCTCCCGCTTCGACTTCACCCGGGCATCCTGGCGTTCCAGATCGATGCTGTCGGTGGTCTGCGCGAGATAGCCGCCCAGAATGGATTTCACCACCAACCGGTCTGCCGATTCCTCCACCTCCAACAGTCGCAGGTTCTTGCGCGGCGCCAGTACTGCCAAAGCCTCGGCGGAATAGCCCGGCGCAGCCACGGCCTCTATGAAGGTTTTGGCGATCTCGCGCGCGGTGGCTTCATCCAGCCTTCGGTTGACGCCCACCACGCCGCCATAAGCCGAGACCGGGTCGCATTCCAGCGCCCGGAGCCACGCGTCCGAGAGCACGTGCTGCTCGGCGCAGCCACACGGATTAGTGTGCTTGATGATCGCCACTGCCGGCCTGGAGAATTCGCAGGCAAGTTGCCAGGCCGCATCCAGATCCACCAGGTTGTTGTAGGAAAGCTCCTTGCCCTGCAACTGCCGTCCGCCCGCAACGCCCTTGCCGGACCATCCATACAGCGCCGCCGACTGGTGCGGATTCTCGCCGTAGCGCAGGTCCATCAGTTTGGGAGCGTGGATCGCGAGCGCGTCCGGCAGCGCCCCGGCAGGTGCATCCACCTGTGCGAGGCGCGCGCTGATAGCGGAGTCGTAAGCGGCGGTCGTGCGGAAAGCGCGTTGTGCCAGGCGCCAGCGCGTGTCGCGCGAGAGCGTGCCGGTGCTCTTCAGTTCGCTGAGCACCGCGGCGTAGCCGTCGGGCGACACCACTACGGCCACGTCCTGGTAATTCTTGGCGGCCGCGCGGATCATGGTGGGTCCGCCGATATCGATGTTCTCGACCAATTCTTCGAGCGGCGCATCCTCGCGCTCGGCCACGCCGGCGAAATCGTACAGGTTGACCACCACCATATCAATCGGGCCGATGCCGTGCGCCGCCAGCGCCTGCATGTGCTCGGGCTTTGACCGCATCGCCAGGATGCCGCCGGCAACCGTCGGGTGCAGAGTCTTCACCCGGCCATCGAGCATTTCGGGGAAGCCGGTGACTTCCGAGACATCCCGCACCGGCACTCCCGAATCGCGCAACAGGCGGGCGGTGCCGCCGGTGGAGATCAGTTCGGCGCCCAGGGCGCTGAGGCCGCGGGCGAAATCGACAATGCCAGACTTATCGGTGACGCTGAGAAGGACACGTTGAATTCCGCTCATCTACTCCGCACGATAGCAGAATCCGGTCAGGCGGCGCACTCACCGCGGCCGAGTTTGAGCGAAAAGGCCTGGTCGTCGCCCCAATCCTGGTAGATTTCGGGGAAGAGTTCGGCGGGCTTGGCGAATTCGGCGGTCAACTCGCGGAAGGTTTCCACGCGCTTGCGCAGCACAAACTGGCGGAAGCTTTCGCCGCCCTGGTGATGTTCCAGGAAATAATCCAGCACGCGCTCCACGGCGGCAGGCGCCAGGCGCGCCGGAATGGACTGCACCGCGAGGCCGAAGCGCATGATGCCCTGCTCGTCGAAGCCGCCGCCCAGGAGCATCTGGTAGTACGGAATCTCGCGACCATCCACCTTGCGGGCGTTGCCGTAGAAACCGATGTCGGCGATCCAGTGGTGGCCGCAGGAGTTGGGGCAGCCGCTGGCCTTGATGGTCAGGCGCGCCACTTGCGGATCGTCGTAGCGGCGCACGGCCTCCTGCAGCGCGGCGCCCAGGTTCATGGTCTTGGTGAGGCCGAGATTGCAAGTGTAAGAACCCGGGCAGGTGACTACGTCTTCGATGCGGTGCGCGCCCGATTCGGCCAAGTCCAGTTCTCCCAGCGCGGCGTACACCTGCCGCAAGCGGCGTTGCGGAATGAACGCCAGGATCAGGTTCTGGTTGAGGTCCATGCGGATCAGGCCATCGCCCGCAGTGGCAGCCAGGCGCGCCAGTCCGCGGAACTGGTCTGCCGAGAGATTGCCCTGGTCCACACGCACGATCGCCGCGGCGTAGCCCACCTGCTTCTGCGCGACCACGTTGCTCTCCACCCAGCGCTGGTATTCGGCCGAGGCGGGCGAGTTTTCGAGCACCGGAAGCGCCTCGCCCGCGCCCAGCGGGTGCGGATGCGATTCGAATCCGCCGAAACCCTCGGGCACCATCTCCGGCCAGGCGATGCCGCCGTTCACCAGGATGTCGTTGTACTCGCGCTCGATCTGCTCCTTCATCCATTCCAGACCGCGCTCCCGCATCACGAACTTCATGCGCGCGGTGTTCTTGTTCTTGCGGTTGCCGTACTGGTTGAAGACGCGGATGATCGCTTCGATGCGGTTGAGCAGGCGATCTTCGGGGACGAACTCTTCGAGCAGTTGCGCTTCGGTGGGCAGCGGGCCCAAGCCGCCTCCGATGATCATGCGGAATCCGCGCCGGCCCTCGCGAATCTGGGCGCGCAGCCCGATATCGTTGATGGCGCCCTGCACGCAATCGCGCCCGGCACAGCCATCGAAGGAGATTTTGAATTTGCGCGGCAAGTTGCCGGTGAGGTCCTTGCGCAGCAGCGCGTAGGCGACTCGTTGGGCGTACGGGCGCACGTCGAAGACCTCATCGCGCGCGATGCCCGACCACGCACAGGTGGTGACGTTGCGGACGGTGTTATAGCAGGCCTCGCGGTTGGTTAAACCGACATCCGCGAGCACGTGCATCAGGTCCGGTACGCGCGCCAGGGGCACGAAGTGGAATTGCACGTTCTGCCGCGTGGTGACGTGGCCGCGTCCTCCGCCGAACTCCTCGGCGATGTAGCCGAGTTGCTCGATTTGCCGGGCGGTAGCCATGCCCGAGGGAATCTTGCAGCGCACCATCTGGAAGCCCGCCTGGCGCTGTCCGTAGATCCCGTGCTTCAGACGGAAGGGCCGGAATTCATCCTCAGTGATTTCGCCATCGAGGAATTCCTTTGCCCGCCGGCGAAACGCTTCGATCTCCTGGCGAACGGTCCTAGAATGCTGATCCTCAAAGTCTTCTCGGTCCGTGTGTGGGGCTAAAGCGGTGGTGGCCATAAAGTACCGAATCTCGATCGGGATGATTCCCCTATATTATATCGAGATTCAGCAGAATGCCAGTGGGATGCAGGGAAAAGCGCCGTCAGCGGTTTTAATCGAGCCTATCGAGCCGCGCGGGCAGACTGCAGACGCGCCAGCAGCGGCTGATGCGGATCGCCCTCCGAAAGGTAGAACCGCATTTCTTTCTCGACCCGGGCGGCATCGTCCGGGCGCCCGGCCTTGCGGTAAATCTCCGCCAACTCCATGCGGCATAGCGGCCAGAGGTAGCCGTTGTTCAGATAAATGTTACGTGGGCGGGTATCGCGTTCGAGCTGCGCGATGCCTTCCCGGAATTTGCCCTGACGTTCCAAGGCGGCCGCCAGTGCCATACGCGACCACAAATGCGGCCAACTGCCGGCGCCGGCGGGACGGATCGGCTGGATCAATCTCGACAGCGTTGCCGCGGCCTCTGCGGGATGACCGTCGGCCAGCAGGAGATGCCCACCACCAATCGCCACGCCGGGGTTGGGCCTCCCGATCGCGAGCCATTCCCGGGCGGCCTCGGTTTCTCCAAACCATAGCGCTACGGCCTCGTCGCCTAAAAGGCCGCTAGGGGTCGGCCCGTATGTACGCACCTCGGCCACCAATGCTTTGATGGATGCCGGATCGCCCTCCACCGCGGCAGCTCGCAGGAGGCATTCGCTCCGCACGGCCGGTTCGAGGCGCGCGCACACCCGGCGAGCCGCAGCGATCTTGCCCAAGGTCAAGTTGGGACCCATCAGAAACATCCCCGTGGCGGCCGCCACCGGTGGGGACGCCAGATAGATCCCGGTGATGCGGTCCAGCTCCCTGCCGGCACCCTGAATGTCTCCGCGCCACCAGGAATCCGCGACCGTCGCGGTATCGAGTTCCTCCAGGTAACCATATTTCGCATCCGGCGCAGTGCCGGGATTGGAAATCAGGCGCCTCAACAGGTCCGCATATTTCTTCGCTTTCCGCGGGTCGGCCTGTTCGCGCCGGTAATACCACCATAAGGCGTCGACTGTGATGAGGTCCGGGTTGGGGCGGAGATCGACGCGGCGCTCGCGGGCCTGCATCTCCTCCTCGTGCATTCCCAGCCGCTGGGCGGCGAGGGCAAGATTGTTGAGGCCCCAATAGTCGTCCGGGTAGAGGCTCACCAAAGCCTGGTAAGCGGCAAGTGCGCGGCGATCGTCATGGAGGTAGTGGGTATAGTAGCCAGCCAAGATGAAGAGTCTCTCGCGCTCCGTCACGCCGGGCGCCAGGCGAAAGGCTGCCTGATAGTGGGGAGCCGCCAGAGCGTCTCCTTCGGCGTTATGGGCGTTGGAATAACAATGCGCGGCGTAGATGTGGGCCGAAGCGAACTGCGGATCGTCGCGCAACGCCTCTTCGAACAGCTCGGCCGCGGCCGCCCATTTCGATCGCGGACCCCCGTTGCCTTCGTTGGCCAGCTTCATCCCGGCACTGAACGCCCGGAAGGCCGCCAGCGAGGGTGTCGTCACCCTCTCGGGCGCTGCGGGCGCGGCGCCGGAAACGGCCGGATCGCCGAGGGTGTTGCGGATGTCCCCGGCAATCGACCGCGCCGCCCCGATCAATTCGGACTGGCTGCCGTGCCTTTCAAAGACCCCGGCCGGCGGACCACCGGCGGGGTCGAGCAGCCGCACGGTGAAGACATACTGCGGCCCGTACTTTTCGATTCTTCCGGCCAGCACCCCTTTAATGCCGCCATCGCGAACGGCGATCTGTCGCGCGAGGTCCTCACTGAGGACGGCCTGCGGGCTCTGGCGCAGGAGCGTCAGGTCGTCCGCGATCCGGTCGTGAGGCGCCACGTTCAGATAGCGGGACTGGCTCAGTTCGCGTTCTAGGGCGTACTCCATGCTGCCATCGAGCACGGCCTCGCCGGTGCGATTGTCAAACGCCGCAATCAACACCCAGTCCCGATTCTGAAACCGCAGTGGTGCGACGCGAGGAAGATTCGCCACGATGGCGAAGGCGAATGCGACTACCGCAATGGCTGCCCCGAGCCGAATCAGGTTCTGTCGCATGCTCGCGGAAGCCAGGTGCGTTGGTGGCAGGAAATCCGGAGCGTTGGGTAGCGCTGGCGCCGTCGGTACCTGACCGGTGATGGGGGCGATGAAGCGGTAGCCTTCTCCGTGAACCGTCTCGATGAAGGTCGGATTTTCCGAGCTGTCGCTCAGGGCATCCCGCAGCTTCTTCATCGCCACCTTAATGCCGACCTCGAAATCGACATGAGTGCCGTCCGGCCAGAGGGCCTTCTGCAACTCGGCGCGACTGACCACTTCGCCGGGCCGCTCCAGCAACCGGGCGAGCAGGGCGGCGGCCTTGGGCTGGAGCTTGACCCGGTAGCCGTGGCGGGTCAGGTAACGGCGGTGCGGATAAAACTCGAACGGCCCAAAAGACAGCTTTCCGTCTTCGACCATGTGTACCCTCTGATCGGTGCGAACCAGTATAGGGGAGAGGCACCCAGAAAGTCTCTCGAAGTTTGCCGGCAGGCGGGCTGCGGAGATGTTTCCCGTCCTTAGTTCTCAATAGGTTGCGCGTTAACCAAAAAATTAACCGGCTGGCTACCCGGTTTCGACCGGAACTTAACCGGTGATGCCTTGTCCGGGGGAACCGCTGCCCGCATAGTTGGCGGAATGAAATGCGCCGCGATGGTGTTGGCGGGCCTGTCGGCGCTCGCCGGAGGTCTGATCGCTCAGAACGCGGGAACCGGGGATTGGGAACGGAGCATGGCCGCCGGGCGGGCGGCGCTGCTGGCGGAAAACTATGCGCAGGCCGATGCGATTTTTTCGGCCTCGCTCGCGGCTGCCGACGGCTCCTGGGATGGCGTCCGCCGTGCGCTGGTGGCCGCCCAACTCGGCCTGGCGAAACTGGCCGAGGGTCATCCAACAGAAGCGGCCGCCTTTTTAACGCAAAGCATCCCGGTTCTGGAAAACGCGGGGGATCGCGCTGGCGACTTGGCCACGGCTTGGCAGGCCCTGGGCCGCGCGCTTCACATTCAGCGGCGGTATGCCAAGGCGGGACAGGCGTACCGCAAGGCGCTGGCACTTCGCCTGGCTGCAGAGCCTCCCGATCCGCGAGCGATCGCTGACCTACAGTCGTCTCTCGGCTCGACCTATCAGTTGCAAGGGCGCTACTCCGAAGCCGAAGAGGCATTAGATCGCGCGCGCGAGTTGCTGGATGGCTTGCCACAGCCGGATCCGGTTCTCGGAGCCAGCCTGTTCAACAACATCGGTATGCTGTACCGGTCGCACGGCAGGCATTCCGCCGCGGAAGCGGCCTACCGGAAAGGGCTTCGGTACCTGCAAAGTACCGGCGATCGCACCGGCGTTCTGAGTGTGCACCTCCTCAACAATCTGGCGTTGGAGTGCATGTACCGGAAGCAATACGACGAAGCATCAGCGCTTCTGTTCCGAGCGGTGGCCCGGGTGGAGCAGGCTTCCGCCGTTGCGCCGGCCGATCAGGTGGAGCTTTTCCGGCACTATGCCCGATGTCTCGAAAAGCAGGGCCGCAAGAAAGAAGCCCGGCAGATGATTGCGCGGGCAGACCACATGGCCGGTGCGATACTTCCATCGGAAAACGGCCTAGTAGTCGATGCCAGCGAGTTACGCGCCGGAAATAAGTAGAGCGGCGGTTACTTGCCGCCGCTCAGCTTCTTGAAGTACTGCGCGACCGCGTCCTGGTAGCCTTGCGGGACGGTTTCGTTGCCGGGGCTGCGGACGGTACCGCCGTTGGCGGTGGTGTCTACTTTGCGGCGCAGTTCCATCTCGACCTGCTCGAGGCCAGCCATGGCTGCCTGGATGCGCTCGGCGAGCAGCGGATCGTTCGAGTAGCCGTAGCCGGTCTGATTCGGATCCACCTGCCGCAGGTCGCGCATGAGGCCTTGGATGTCGCGGGCGGTGTTGGGGTCGTCCTTGAGCTGCTGCTGAAGCTGCTGCAGCGATTGCACCGTGTCGCGGTAATACTGCTGGAAGTCCTCGGCGCGGACGGGTCCGTTGGCCCAGCCACGGGGATCGTCGATGTGGCCGCCCCAGGCGCCGCCGTAGTTGCGATAGCCGCCCTGGGTCGGACCCCCGCCGCCACCGTTGGTGGGACCCTGGTTGCCGTTGGCTTGCTGTCCGCCCTGCTGACCACCTTGCTGGCCGCCCTGTTGCTGCCCCTGACCCTGCTGGCCCTGACCCTGTTGGCCATTCTGACCCTGTTGACCTTGCTGACCCTGTTGACCTTGCTGACCTTGCTGTCCTTGTTGGCCTTGCTGCCCGCGGTTGCCGGCCTGCTGCCCATTCTGGCCTTGCTGCTGGCCGTTCTGTCCCTGCTGTCCATTCTGGCCCTGCCGGGAGAGCGGACCCTGTCCCTGCTGACCCTGCTGGCCTTGCTGCCCGTGCTGGCCGTTCGCACCGCGATCGGACATTTGCTGCATGGCCTGGCGGAGATTTTCGAGGTTGCCGAGACCCTGCGCCAGCGCCTTATCGCGCTCGGCGGATTTGGCGTCCTGGCCTTTGCCCATGGCTTGCTGAACTTGCTTGAGGCGGTCGCGCAGGTCGCCCAAGCCGGCGGTGATCTGCGATTCGGACATCACCGCGTACTCGCCCATGCCGCGTCGGATCCAGTCGGCATTGCGCTGCATGTCGCGCGAAAGATCGGCCTGCTGCATGCCTGCCAGTGCCTCGCGCATCTTGGAGGAAGCTTCGCGATTGCCTTGCTGCAGGTTGCGTGCGGCATTGGTCATGCCGGTTTCGAGCCTTTTCAGGTCGGCCATTTCGTTGTCGCGCTGCTTACCGAGCTGCTCGGCCTGGTCGCGCGTCATGCCGCGACTCTCCGGCCCGTAGGCTTTGCGCATTTGGCCTTCGAAGTCCTGTTGGCGGCGAGCCAGTTCATCGGCCTGCTGCGCTAGGCTTTCGACTTCGTTGTTGGCCTGCTGCCCGCGTAAGGAGGAAAGCATCTGAGCGGCTTCATTCATGCGGTCGGCGGCGCGGCGGGCTTCCGCCTGGCCGGAGGGAGTGCCGGCCTGCTGCGAGGAGGCCGCCTGCTCCATGTCCTTCACCGCCTGCTCGAGCTTTTCGAGAGTCTGCTGAAGCTGGCGCGGATCGGCGCCATTTACGCCGTTGCGGTTCTGACCCATCTGCTGTTGCTGGCCGTTTTGCTGCTGCTGGCCGTTCTGCTGCTGCCCGTTCTGTTGGTTCTGCTGCTGCTGTCCCGGCTGCCCGTTGCGGGCCATCTGGCCGGATTGCTGCTGTCCGCTCTGCTGCCCGGATTGACCGGACTGGCCCTGCTGTCCGGATTGCCCCTGCTGCCCTTGCTGGCCCTGCTGGCCTTGCTGACCCTGTTGCCCTTGCTGGCCGTTGCGGCTGAGTTGCTCGCTTTGCCTCTGCATATCGGCGAGTTGTTGGCGCAGTTTCTCGGCTTCGCGGCGGAGCATTTCCTGCTCCCAGCGCTGCTGCGAAGTTTGCTGCTGTTGATGCTTCTGCTGCTCGGCGAGCTCCTGCTGGCGCCGCGCCAGTTCCTGCAGTTTCTGCAGCGCTTCATCGACTTGCTGCTGGCGCGAATCGGCCGCCTGGGTCGAGCGGGCGCCCTCGTACTGGTTCTTTTCGGAATCGAGCTCCAGGTCGAAGAGCCCCTGGAGGTCGCGGGTTGCGCCGCCGCCACCGCCTCCACCGCCTCCGCGTCCACCGCCGAACGATACTTGGATATCGCGGAAGGTGGCTTCGGCGCGCAGGAGGTGCTGCAAGGCTTTCTCTTCATCGACGCGCGCATCGGCCCACTTGGCCGCCTTCAGCTTATCGGCCGCCGGACCCATCGCTTCGACAGCCTTGTCCATATCCTCGACAAAGCTCTTGAAGGCATCGCCGGCGCCTTCCAACTGGCGGGCTTTGGCGCGCTCCGAAAGCGACTTGGCCTGATCCTGTAATTTCTTTTGGACCGAAGAGAGGAAGGCGGCGTTTTCCGCGTCGGTGCCTTTGGCGCCCTGACCCTTCATCTGGTTCCAGGTGGCCGTGATGATTTCCTTTTCGCGCTGCGAGATTTCGTTCTGCTGATTGGCATCGTCGCCGCCGCCGCCACCGCCGGCTTCCTGCGACTGGCTATAGTTGCGTTCGAACGGCTCAGCCTGAATGAAAAAGATGTCGGTGCTGGTGGAGGAGCGCGCGTCCTTGGCTTCAGCGTACAGGCTGACCACGTCGCCCGGCACCACCTTGAAATCCTCGAGCGCGATCACGGTGCTGCCGGATGCGCTTTTGAGGCCCTTGGAGGGCAGCAGCGAAACCACCTTCTCCGCGCCGCCATTGACGGAATAATGCAGCGCGAGATCGCTTATGCCGAAATCGTCTTTGGCATCCACCGAGACGGTGACTTCCTCGATCGGCGAAGCACGGAAATCGCGCCCCGGACGGGTGATGCGGACTTCAGGCGCGTGGTACTTCTGCGCTTCAATGAAGTAATCCTCACCCAGGCGAACATCCTCGCCGCCTTCCACTGCGGCCACATGATACAGGCCGTCCTTGTT
>Ga0335085_10009320_pt1 | contig 14829 bp, 14 predicted proteins | sample Lox_Sample_45_FD_206712 | JGI IMG/M metagenome (GOLD analysis project Ga0335085, IMG submission 206712) | Soil microbial communities from Loxahatchee National Wildlife Refuge, Florida, United States - Lox_Sample_4.5 | ecosystem: Environmental > Terrestrial > Soil > Wetlands | place: USA... | reverse complement strand
CTGGCGTCCCTATGACGAGCAGTCGTTTGAGCCCGACGAGGTCCACGACCTCGGCAACGGAGTGGCTTGGTTTTCCGCAGGAGTGACGTGCCGTCTGCATGGTGCGAGCGCCGAGGTCCACCTGCGATTTGCAGTGGCGGTCGCACATGCGGACGGTGTCGTGTCGCGCTGGACCGACTACGTCACAATCGACGAGGCTCGTGTTGCCGCCGAACGCCTCGCGTTGGAGCGGGAGTAGGCGGTGTCGCAGGAGAACGTCGCGGTCGTCCGTCTGGCGACGGAGGCATTGAACGCGGGAAACCCGCGCGCCTTCCTCGACCTCTACGACGCCGACATCCTGTTGCGTGTCACGGCCGAGTCCTTCATCTCGCCCGGAACCGTTGTTGGCGCAGCTGCCGTGGAGCGGTTCTTCGACGACTTCTACACGACATTCTCCCGCGGCTTCCGATCCGACATCGTGGAGGCGATAGACGCCGGTGAATCCGTCATCGTCATGAACAAGTCGACCGTCGAAGGCCGGCTCAGCAAGGCCAAGGTCGAAAGTCCGTTCGTCGTGATCTTCACGTTCCGAGGCGGGAGGATCATCCGCATCGACATGCTTGGAAGCCGTGACGAGGCCCTCAAGGCCGTGGGCCTGGAGGAGTAGGCGGTGTCGCAGGGGAAGTGGAGTTCATGCGCCTCTCAACTGAGCCTCACCACGGTGAGGCGCGCGCGCTCGCCTGCCCTCCAGCGGGTCCCGTATTCGGGCTGGATGAGCCTCGGTCAAACTGTCCCCGGTGGCGCCGGCGGGCATGCCCGGGCACTGCTCGCAGCCGCTGTGCTCTGCGTCGCCGTGGCTGCCTGCGGGGGCGGCTCGTCCGGCGGCTCGCCGAACCGCACCCGCACCACGCTTCTGCTGAACAGCTCGGCCTTCCTCAACGGCTCGAGCATCCCGGCTCGCTACACGTGTGACGGGGAAAACTCCTCGCCGCCGCTGACGTGGACGCGGGTACCGGTGCGTGCCCGCTCGCTCGCGCTGGTCATGCAGGACACCGACGCCCCGGGTGGCGCCTTCGTTCACTGGACCGTTTACGGGCTGCCCAGGGGCTCCTCGGGTATGAGCCCAGGGCGCATCCCGGCAGGGAGTGCCGAGGGCGTCAACTCGTCCGGTCGCCCCGGCTACACCGGGCCTTGCCCTCCTGAGGGTGATCCCGCACACCACTACGTCTTTACGCTGTACGCCCTGGAAGCCGATCCCGACCTGCCCTCGGGGGCCAGCCTGGCCAGCGTTCGTGCTGCCGTCGCCGAGCACACCGTCACGAGCGGCACGCTGACCGGCACCTACCGCCGCTGAACAGCGTGTGGGCGTGACGGCAAGCGCTTCGACCGTGTGTTCGCCCGGGCCCAAGCGAAGCGGGTCCAGTAGCTGGTGAGGAGGATGTTTGGCGGGGCTCGTCGTAGAAGCTGATAAGCGCTCGGCCCCAGCAGCCTCGGAGCATGTCTACCGCGTCGCGCGCGGGCGCGGGCGCGGGCGCGGGCGCGGGCGCGAACCGGTCTGGTATGCCAAGTACCGGCTTCCGGTTGGCCGGCAGGTGCAGCGCAAGATCGGGGCCGCCTCGACCGAGCGAGGCAGGCCCGGCGAGAGCCCTTTCGATCTGGAGCGGCGGGGTGTGTATCTCGCGCAGGCACTCTTCGCAACGGTCGTCGTGATGCTGATAATCTCGCGGCTCGTTTGACCACAGCCGTCGCCGGGCGTGCCTCGGCGGCGGACATCATTGGGGGCTCACTTCGAGTGAGGGTCTACGTAAATGGTGAAGAGCTGCCCCAGGCGGCGATCGACGCGTGGGAGCTTCAACGCTCGCGCGTTGTGGTCCGTTTCCTGAAGTCGAAGTTCGGCATCTCGCTGCCTCCGGGGATCAGCGATGGCGGTGACGTCGTGGCCCTGCGGGTCGCCCTAATGAAGGCCAAGCTCGGCGTCGACCCCGACCGCGTGAGGTCGAGCATGCGGGTGCGTCTCATGGTCTCGAGGATTCTGGTCTGGGTCGTCAACCTCGTGTCGCTGAGACGCCGCAAGCAGGCCGTCGTGGAAATCGCCGACGGAGGCGCCGGCGCCGATGAGATGGCGGCCGCGATCGCCGGCCTGTTCCTCACGAACTCTGCCGCGAATCGAGAACTGACCCTGCTCGGGTCTCCCGACCATTACCTCCTGGAAGCCCACGACGGACGCGCCCAGGAGATCGTCGAGACCACGGGCGGGGCTCCCCTGCAGTCGCAGGTGTTCGTCTGGTACGCGGATCACGCGGCTCCCGATCGGCCACAGGATCCGGGCTACACGATTCAGCTTTCCGGTGTCGCCCGGCTTGCGGGCGGCACCGCCGTCGGCGGGATCCAGCACGAGTACCGCGAGGAGGCCGGAGGATTCAGGGCGAAGATCGCCGATGAGTTTCCGGCGCTCTTCCCCAACTCCATGGTGCGGGCGCAGCAGCTGCATCTGGCGTGCGAGTTCGGCATCTGGTACCGCGGGCTGATCGACCGATCCAGGGCGTCCGACGGAAGCACGTGACCCCGGCGTCGCCGCGTCACGACGGCCCACGGCCGGGCATCGCTGAAGCCGTCGCTGTGGCTAGAGGCCGAAGCGCTGCTTCCAGTAACTGGTGAGGAAGATCCCCTTGGGATCGCGCTGCTCACGTAGCTTCAGGAACTCATCCCACTTCGGGTACTGGCTTTTGAAGAGGTTGACCCAGACGCGGTCTCCGCGCTCGATCTCGGGCTGGTACTTGCCCCAGTGCAGGCGGAACGGAATCCCGCTCTCGCGGAAGGCGTTCCAGAGTGGGAGGTAGAAGCTCTTGATCGGGTCGCCCGGATTGGCACCGAACCAGTATGGGTCGATGCGAAAGACACCCTCCTGCCACTCGTCTTCTCCGTCCGAGTGCGATGCGCTCATCCAGAACGGGGTCGCCTGCGCCGCGTACAGCTCCCATCCGTAGAGGCCGGTCCGCGCATAAGATTCCTCGACTGACTTCACGTCCCTGAAGTACGAGCGCAGCAGTTGCATGGCCTCTTCGGCGCGCGACAGCGGGAGCCAGATCTCGGTGAAGTCCGTGGGCAGCAGGACGTCGTCTGCGGCGTCGTCCATCGGCAGTCCCAGCCACGCGTGGTCCTGGAAGTGCTGGGGCTGTCCCTTTTCCTTGCCTTTCTTTTCCGAGTCAAGTTTGATGAACACGGTCAGCAGTTTCGGGAACAGTTTGGGTATCCGGGGCTCCACAAATCCCGTAAGCGGCCGCAGCAAGGTTACGATCAGGAAAACCGCGATGCCGAAGCAGGCGCTGAGCACGAGTGCCAGCAGCGAACCGAGCGGGCCGAGTTTGTTGAACGGCGAGCGTTTCGGCAAGGCCACGCGGAGGTGCTGCCTGGCGCGCCTGAACTGCTCCTTGGTGCGCGACAGGTCGTGCAGATTGCCCAGGATGGTGTAGATCACCGAGATCGCGACCTCGGCGAGCTCGGGATGGGAGGTGAACTCCTCGTATGGGTGCCGCACGAAATCCGGGTCCGGCGCGAGGCGTTCGGCCTGCCAGACCTCTACCCTTTCGGCGCCGAGCTGCGGCCACCAGAGTAGTCGTGCGTATTCGGTGTCTCGCAGGAACCGCTCCATCGAGGGGCGCACGATGCCGCCACGGCCGAACAGGTCGATCGCGCAGTCGTCCTCGCCGGTGACCGTTTCCTTGCCGCCGATGTTGTACGCGTCCTCACATATGAAGCTCATCTTCGACACCACCCCGAGGAGGCCGAGGTTTGGTGACATCGCGTGGAACGCGTCGGGGTCGCTGTCACGCGTGAACTCGTGCACGGTCCCGCCGGCGTCGATAACGCGGAATCCGTAGATGTTTTCGTTAAACGAGTGCTGCACCGACCCGCCCGAGGATCCCATCCCGCTGAAGCCGCTCACGGTCTGGTGGGTAATCCCACCCAGGTTGGAAAACGTCCAACCCTGCTGCCACAGGAGCCATAGGAGGCTCGTCTTTTCCGTGGCCGTGCCGGTAGGGTCGCTGGGGTCTTCGCCGAGGTGGATGCCGGCATCGGCCTCTACGATTTTCCGTTCCGGGTCGACGACCCGCATGCCGCGGTAGAGGTCGAGCATGATGTCGATGTTGCGCCCCTCGGGGGCTCTCTGGTGGCTCGTGCGGTTGCCGATCTCCTCGAGCGGGTCGCTGTAGATCGCATGCGAGACCGAGTGGGCCGCGCCGCGGACACGACACTGGCGGTGCTCGCGGCCCGCCTTCACCACCAGTGCGATCAGCTCGTCCTCCGAGGCCGGGTGGTAGAAGCCGTCCGCGCCTTTAGCGGGGGGCGCGACGGCGGCCCCGGTCGCTGCGGTGCGTGGCGGGCCGGTCGTGCTCATGGATGGGCTAAGGGTTCGCCGAGCGCGTCCAGGGCATCCTGCTCGACCAGGTTCGCGCCGTAGCCGCGGGCCGCATCGGCGGCTCGCTGGAGGAGCTCCTCGCCGCGGGCCCGGTCGCCGTCGGGGCGCCGGAGCAGGGTCAGGCCGAGCAGGTGATCGGTATCGGCCTGCCATACCGGCGCCCCGATCCGCTCGTGCTCGGCGCTCGCCCTGGCGAGGTGGGCTTCGGCCTCGTCGAAGCGCTCCAACGTCAGCGCCAGCCGCCCGAGGTGCCGGCTCACGGGGCCGAGGATGATCGTTCCGGCCCACACGATGATGCGCTCGTGGGGAGCCAACAGGCGATACAGGTCCGCGGCGGCATCCCTTGCTCCCAGCCGGCACGCGACCTCGCTGGCGCCCGCAAGCGAGGTGCACCAAACGAGATCACGCGGGATCGACGTGAACCCGTCGCGGGCGAACTCGTCGAGCAGCCGTCCGGCGTGATCGAAATCCCCCGCGCTGCAGAGAGCCTGGGCGTGACCGATCTTGAAGGCAGGAAGGGCGGGGTTCTCCTTGACCGCCTCGGCGATCAGGTCGAGCAGCTCATACAGGCGACCCTGTTCCCAGCGCAGCCGCAGTATCTGACCGCCGAACACCGTCATCCCGTCGGGGTTCCCGCCCGAGACTTCGAGCGCCCTCACGGCCAGCCTCTCGGCCTCCTCGAGCTGCCCCGCGAGTTGAGCACGGGGCGACCGCGTGAACGTCAGCGTCCACTCCATGAACGATTGACCCAGGAACTCGAGCAGCTCGGTCATGCGGGCGACCTGCGCGTCGAAGCCGTCCACGTCGCCCGCTTCGATCACGTTGCAGGCCCTCGCTGCGGTGTGGAACTGGAGCGTGGGGTCGCCGACCTCATCCGCCAGCCTCCGTGCCTCGGCGAAGCCCTCGAGGCGCTCGTCGATCGTGTCGGCGATCCAGATCGCATACGAGTGCTTCATCAGCACCCGGCACAGGAGCGCCGGGTCGCCGGCCTCCCGCGCCAGCGACACCGCCTCCTCGGCAAGGGCGCGGCGACGCTCGAACGTGGCCGAGAAGGTGATCTCGGCCGCGAGCTCGGCGAGGATGTCAGCACGCCGCGGGTCGCGCGTGGGCAGTGCCGCCGCGACCCGCTCGAGCGCGTCCACGAGCTCCTCGTCCCGCTGTCCCATCGATGAGTTTCCGCGCCAGGTGGCGAGCACGGCACGGCTCTGGCGATCGGCGTCGTTGGCCTCCGCGGCCAGAGCTGCCGCCTCGAGCAATGTGTCCCTGTAGCGGGGGTCCCCGGTCTGACGCTGGGCCTCACCAAGACCGATCAGCAGCTCGCAGCGGTCGCTCGACGGGCTTCCCGGGTCCTGATCCTGCAGCTCGAGTGCCTGTGAGAACCAGCGGGCCGCCTCGTCGGGCGCAAGCTCGGCGAGCGCGCGCTCACCGGCCAGGCGCGCGTAAGCGATCGCCTTCTCCATCTGCACCGAGGCGGCTGCGAGGCGCCAGTGCTGGGCGAGCTCGGCCAGATGCGCGCTCGGGTCCGCTCCGCAGAGCTCCTCGAGCGCTTCAGCCACGCGCTGGTGCAGGCGTGCCCGTCTGGTGGCGCCCAAGCCGTCGTAGAGCGTCTGGTTGATCAGCGCGTGGACGAATCGGAAACACCCGATCCGCTCCGAGGATTCCGCCAGGATCGACGCCGCCACGGCTCCCTCGAGCTGGTCCAGCAGCGCCGCTTCGTCGGCGTCCACCAGCGCCGTGAGCAGGTTCAGGTCGAAGGAGCGGCCGATCACGGAGCCGAGCCGAAGCGACTCGACCGTCTCCCTGCCGAGCCGCTCTACGCGGCGCTCGATCACCTCGCGCACGCTCTCTGGCAGCGTGATTGCCTCGGAGCGATCGATGTGCCAGCGGCCGCTGTCCTCGTCGAACAGCAGCGCGCCCGACTCCGTCAGCCCGCGCAGTATCTCTCCCACGAAGAAGGGGTTGCCGTCGGTCTCCTCGGCTATCTGGGTCGCCAGTGTCACGGCGTCGTCCTCGAGCTCGTGTCCGGCCACCGCGGTCATGATCTCGGCGACCTCGTCCGCGCCGAGGCCGTGCAGCGCGATCCTCTGCACGCCCGGGAGCGAGCGCAGGTCGGCCAGGGTGCTGGTGAGCGGGTGGTCCTTGCCGAGGTCCGAGTCGCGGTACGTCGCGATCACCTGCAGGGAGTCGCTCCCGATCTGGCGCAGCAGGTGCTTCAGGAGCGCCACCGACTGGGCATCGGCCCAATGCAGATCGTCGAGCACCAGGCACACCGGCACCGCATCGGCTGCCTCTCGGAGCAGGTCGACGACCGCGTTGAACAGCAGGTACCGCTCGGTCTCGGGGTCCGAGGACTGGGGCGCGGGCAGCTCCGGGGTGCCGTCGCCGAGGTTTCTCGCCAGGCGCGAGAGCTCTCCGCCGTGGCGTTTAACATGCTCGCCGATCAGCTCCGCAGGGGCGTGCTCCACGAGCTGGGTGCAGATCGCGATCCACGGCTCGTAGGGCACGGCGAGCTCTTCCGAGCACCCACCCCACAGGACCGCAAATCCCTCCGCGTGACAATCGTGGGCGGCGTAGCTCGCGAGCCGGGTCTTGCCGATACCGGGCTCCCCCGAGAGCAGCACGACCTGCCCCTGTCCCGAGCGCGCGAGCGTCATCGCCTCCTCGAGCGTCGCCCGCTCCTGCACGCGTCCCACGTAGGCGACCGGCGGCACCGACCGCAGGGCAGCGGGCAGCGGCCAGCGGCTGGCGCCACCGGTCTCCTCGGTCAACGGAGTCCACGACACCGTCAGGGCGGCGACGGGTTTGTCGAAGCCCTTCAGCTCGAGCTCGCCGGCAGGTGAGAACTCGACTCCCTCACACCTGCCCGCGAGCGTCCGCACCAGCTCCGAGAGCAGGATCCCGTCGGCGGGCGCCTGCGCACACAGCCGCGCGGCTTCGATCGAGGGCATCCCGAAGTAGTCGCCGTCCTTGAGGGTGCTCTCGCCCGCCCCCAGGCCGATACGGATGTGCAGCCCCTGCTCGGCCTGGCGGTAACGGCGCTCGAAGCGCTGCTGCATCGCGACGGCGCAGCGCACAGCCGCGGATGCCGATCCGAACGCCACCATCAGGCCGTCGCCGGTGTTCTTCACCTCCTTGCCACCCTCGGACGCGATCGCGTCGCGCAGCAGCTCGAAATGCTCTTCTCGGAGCTCGTCGGCGTGCACCGGGCCCACCGAGGTTGCCAGCCGCGTCGAGCCGACCAGGTCAGTCAGCAGGATCGTTGCAAGCTCAACGTGCTCCGCCATGAATAATCCCCCTTCTGGACTGGAACGTAGCACCAGCCCGGCTCGCACGCGGTGACCCATGCCGTGACCACACGGCGGGTGTAGAATCGCCGCGTTTCGGGCGTGCCCATTCGGGCCCGGCGACATCAAGGGGGTTTTCATGAACGGTCAGTCTGCGATCGCAGACCTGCACTGCCACTACCCGATGCATCTCGTTCCCGACGAGGGCCTGCCGCCGGGCTTGAGCTTGTGGGGGCGTTTGCTGCAGCTCTTCAAGAACAAGGTGGTTGGAGTGCTCGCGGAAATCCTCAACGACTACTCACCGGAAGAGGGCTGGCGTGTCAGTACCGGGTGCCTAAAAGAAGGTGGGGTCCAGCTGGTGTGCTCGGTCCTGTACTGGCCGGCGGACGAGTTCACCCTCGCCGGTCTCAAAGGTGCGCCACCCGGAAAGCCGGACTTCGAAAACATCAAGAGGCAGCTGGCATCCGTCGAGGGAGACCTCAACAAGCAGATCGCGGCGGGCGAACCGCTCCTCATCGCGAAGCAAGCCGCCGACATCGCCAGGACCGACCGGACCGTGTTCGTCCACTGCGTGGAGGGCGGCTTCGAGCTCGGGCCGAACGTCGGCGAAATCGACGACCAGGTCAAGTGGCTGGCCGAACAGGGCGTGTTCTACATCACCGTCGCGCACCTCTTCTACCGGCAGGTTGCGAGTAACGCGCCCGCGATCCCATTCCTGACGGACGCCCAATACGAGGCGATCTTCCATGAGCCCACGACGGGGCTCACACCGTTCGGCGAAGAACTCATACGTGCGATGTACATGCACAAGGTCATCATCGACATCAGCCACATGAGCGAAGTGGCGATCGACCAGACGTTCAAAATGGTGGAACAACTGGACGAGGAGAACGGGGCCGACCCGCTCGACTATCCCCTGATCGCCGGCCACGTCGGGATGCGGAGCGCGTGTCCCAAGCAGCAGGAATACAACCTCTCGCCCGAAACCGCGAGGCGCATCCAGGCCCGGGGCGGGCTCATCGGGCTGATCATGGCGCAGGACCAGATGGGCAAAACAGCAGGGCAAGCCGAATCGGAAGAGGCGATCTGCAGGCACATCCAAGCGATCGCCGCGCTCGGCAACGGCCACGGCGCAACCGCGCTGGGGACCGATCTCGACGGCTTCATCAAGCCCACGCTGGAAGGAATCGATCGCGCCAGTGACCTGGCGAAGCTCGCCGGGTGGATCAGCAAGTGTGCGCCCGAAGACGTCGACGCGATCCTGTGTGAAAACGCGCGGCGGGTGATCAAACGTACCTTTGAGGTGAGGCAGGCCGCATCCCCGCCCGCGACGGCTGAGCGCAACGAGATCTAACTGACCAGGTCAAGCTGGTCGACTAAGTATGATACCGTCTCTGTTCATGGAGGTGACTGTCCAGGAGGCGAAGACCCAGCTTTCCAGGCTGCTGCGCCGTGTTGAAGCTGGCGAAGAGGTAGTTATCAGGCGGGGTCGCGAACCCGTCGCGCGACTTGTGCGCCTCCCTGCTCGGAGCAATAAGCGCCACATTTGGGGAGACGTGGAGGGTTCGATCGGCGCGGACTTCGATGACGTCCCCGAGGACTTGGACCGCTACGTGTGAGACGACTGTTGCTCGACACGAACGTCGTGTTGTGGCTTCTTCTCGGAGACCGCGAACGTGTCTCGCGCAGTGCTGTGCGGGCCCTCGAGAACGTAACGAACGAGGTGGCTTTGAGCGCCGCGAGTGTCTGGGAGATAGCAATCAAGCGATCGTTGGAAAAGGTGACCATCCCCGACGGGTGGGCCGCTGCGCTCGCCCGCTTGGGTTTCGATCCGATGCCCGTGACGGCTGTCCACGCGGAGGCGGTCGAGAGCCTTCCATGGCACCATCGCGATCCCTTCGACCGGTTGCTGATCGCTCAGGCGTCGGTCGAGCGCTGCACCCTCGTCACTGCAGACAGGCGACTGAACGCTTACGGAGTCGACATCATCTGGTAGCGGCTGAGCGGGCCGATTCACAGAGTGCCCTTGACGGTGCCCGCCGAGGCCGCCGATGATCCCGTCGAGCAACGCCGCGGGGACGACCGCCGGTGCGGCCAGAACCCCAACCGCCGCTCCGACGGCGATGTCTCCCCAGGCGCCGTGCTGGGTGGGCTTCAGGTGCTTCTCGACATGGACCTTGCCGTCGGCGTCCTTCGTTTTACGCGATAGCACTAGCGCTACGCGCGACGATCCGGTTGTGCGCTTGCGAAGCCGGCTCGCGGCGAACTCGGTGAACCGGTCGACCCGCAGCCCGAACGGGGGGTCACATCGGCGGGGGAAATCCTCATAGGCAGACCATATGATCGCCCACCGCAGACGGGCCTAGGAGATCCTGCGACGGTAGATCACCATCGCAAAGTTGTACGCGACGACGACGATGCCAACCATCCATGCGAGGGCGACCCAGATCCCGGAGCCGACCGGCTGCTGGGTGAACAGGTCGCGGATCGCATTGACGATGGACGTCACCGGCTGGTGCTCGGCGAATGCGCGCACCGGGCCGGGCATGGTGTGGGTGGGCACGAACGCCGAGCTAATGAACGGCAGGAAGATCAGCGGGTAGGAGAAGGCACCGACACCGTCGGCGGACTTCGCGGACAAGCCGGGGATGATGGCGATCCACGTCAACGCCAAGGTGAACAGGATCAGAATGCCGGCGATCGCGAGCCAGGCCAGCACTCCAGCCCCCGAGCGGAAGCCCATGAGCAAGGCGACTCCCACGACGACCGCGAGGGAGATCAGGTTTGCGACCAGCGAGGTAAGCACGTGCGACCACAACACGGACGAGCGAGCGATCGGCATGGACTGGAATCGCTCGAAGATGCCGCCCTTCATATCGAGGAAAAGCCGATACGCGGTGTAGGAGATACCCGAGGCGATCGTGATGAGCAGAATGCCGGGCAGCAGGTAGGTCACATAGCTGCCGGACCCGTGCTTGACCGCGCCGCCGAACACGTAGACGAACAGCAGCATGAAGGCGACCGGCATGATCGCGGTCGTGATGATGGTGTCCAGACTGCGCGTGATGTGCTTCAGGGAGCGTCCCAGCAGAACGGCGGTGTCGCCGAAGAAGTGCGTGTCCATCGTTGTTCTCTACTTTCCGTTCGAATTGCTGTCTGTGCTGGCGCGGTCCTCGCCGACCACGGCGAAGAAGACGTCCTCGAGGGTTGGCTGCTTCTCTACGTATTCGACCTTCGCCGGCGGGAGCAGCTGCTTGAGCTCGGTCAAGGTCCCGTTCACGATGATCCGACCCTTGTGGAGAATCGCGATCTGGTCCGCGAGCTGCTCGGCCTCGTCCAGATGCTGCGTGGTCAAGAGCACCGTCGTGCCGTGCTCGGCAAGATCCTTGATCGCGTCCCACACCTCGATGCGTGCCTGCGGGTCCAGGCCGGTCGTGGGCTCGTCGAGGAAGATGATCGATGGATTCCCGATCAGGCTCATCGCGATGTCCAGACGGCGGCGCATGCCACCGGAATATGTCGATGCCTTCCGCGCGGCGGCATCGGTCAGCGAGAAGCGCTCGAGCAGCTCATCGGCGATCGCGGCCGGGTTCTCTTGATGGCGCAGCTTGGCGACCAGCACGAGGTTCTCGCGGCCACTGAGGATCTCGTCGACGGCCGCGAACTGACCGGTGAGACTGATGGACTCCCGCACCTGCTTGGCATGCGTGGCGACATCGAAGCCGTTGACGCTGGCAGCTCCCGCGTCGAGCTTGAGCAGCGTGGACAGGATTCTCACGACCGTGGTCTTGCCAGCTCCGTTTGAGCCGAGCAGGGCGAAGATGCGGCCGGGCGCCACGTCGAAATCCACGCCGCGGAGCACTTCAAGCTCGTTGTAGGACTTCTCCAGGCCCCGCACCCGGATCGCAGGCTTGCCGATCTGATCGGCGGACGCCCGAACCGTGCTCGCGTTTGTCATGACGCATCACCCGCGGCGCGATCGATGGCGTCGATCAGCCGTTCGCGCTCCTTCGTGATCCACCCGCCCTCCGGGTAGTTCCGAAGGAACGCCTCGGCGAACTCCACGGGGTCCTGTCCGACAACCGCGCGAACCGGGGTCCTGCTCGCCGCGCTCTGCTCGAAGAGATCGGCAAGATCGTCGAGCATCGACTGGATGCTCTCCGCCTTTCCTGGCCCGAACAACATCAGGTACCGCTCCACGGCGTCGACCGTCTCGCGATAGCTCGCCGGCAACTGTGCCGTGCGCGCCTTGTACTCCCGATAGCGGCGCTTGTCGCCCACCACCTTCGAGGTGAGCTTCGAGATGGACACTGTCATCTGCCTCCTTCATGGAGCTGTTCGAGACGTTCCGTGAGGAAGCTCCAGGTCCCCCAGAACTCTTCGAGGTACTCCCGGCCCTGGGCGTTGAGGGAGTACACCTTCCGCGGCGGCCCCTTCGAGGACGGGACCTTCTCGACGTCGACGAGGCCACGTTGTTCGACCCTGACCAGCAGCGCGTAGACGGTGCCCTCGGCGATGTCCGAGAACCCCTGGTCACGCAGCCACGACGTGATCTCATAGCCGTACGCGGGCCGGCCGGACAGGATCGCCAAGACGATGCCCTCCAGTACGCCCTTCAGCATCTCAGTCATCTGCTTGCCTACGGGAAACACCTCCTCGCGCTACTTGGCGTTACTGACTACCAGTACATAGTAGCGCTGGGTAGCGACCGTAGCAAGGCCCCCGTGATGCGGCCCTCGTGGGCTCTGCCGATGCCGATGTCACGCCGTCGGCGGCTTTGACCCGCGGGTAGGCGTGGATCGGGCGCTCTTGTGGCCGGAGGGTGATCAGCCCGTGGCGCTTGAGAACCCGATCGGGCCTGCCAGCAGACGGTGGCTTGTGGGGAGGCCGGCTCGTGCTCGCCTGACATCGGTCCAGAAATCGAATGCGATCGCGCCATCACACTCCCGTTCGACGCCCAAACAGCGTCGGATGCGCTTCAGCTTGCCGATCGACGCCTCTACGCCGCAAAGGAGTACCGACCCTCGGGTGTCAAGCGACAGCTGCGCAGCGTGCTGCTGCAGGTGCTGGACGAGCGCGAGTCGTCGCTGCACGACCACCTCGAGGACACGGCAGCACTCGCGCTCGCGGTCGGACGACGCATGCAGCTAGATCCGGAGGAGCTGGACGCCGTGGTGAGAGGTGCCGAGCTGCACGACATCGGCAAGATGGCGATCCCCGACACGATCCTGAACAAGCCGGGTCCACTCGACGAGGAAGAGTGGGCCTTCATGCGCCGCCACACGATCCTTGGTGAGCGGATTCTCTCGGCGGCTCCCGCCCTGGTCCCGGTCTCGCGGCTCGTACGGGCAAGCCACGAGCGCTGGGACGGCAACGGCTATCCAGACCGGCTGGCCGGTACGGACATTCCCCTCGGGGCGCGCATCATCTGCGCATGCGACGCCTACAACGCCATGACCAGCAACCGTGTCTATTCGAGGGCGAAAACACAGCACGAGGCGATCGTGGAGCTCTCAGCAAATGCCGGGAGCCAGTTCGACCCCGATGTCGTGGAGGAGCTCCTAGCGGTCGTCCGCGAGCAACCGCAGCTCACCCAGGCTGCTCCCGATCACGGCTCGCCTTCGGTTGCAGTCCTCGGGGGTGGCGGCTGAGCAGCCGTCCGACGGCGCTCAGCGAAGCGAGATCTGCTGGCGCTCGGTCACCCAACGGCCGCCGAGGCGACGGCGCAGCTGCAGGGTGTAGCTGCCCGGCGTCAGCGCCCGGCGTGCGCTCAGCACGAGCCTGTCGGTGCCGTTGGGATCCACGATGCCGGTACCGGTGGCGTACACGGTATGGCCGCGCCGGACCGCCACCCGCGCCGCGACGCCCGACCCCTGGAGCTTGAACGAGGCACGCGCGGGGCTCCCGGTGCACACCCGGCGGTGCACGAACGGAGGTCTCTTCTTGGGTGCCCTGGTGGTGACCGTCAGGCACGTCACCAGCTCGACGGTTCCGGGCCGGCCTCTTGGCCCCGTGGGACCAGCGGGGCCAGCGGGTCCGGTGGCGCCAGAGGGCCCGGCGGCGCCTCCCGGCAGTCCTTCACCGGTCCCCGAGAGTCCCACGCTCACCGGTTCGGAGGAGTTGCTCGACAGGATCAGCGCGGCCGAGCGGGCACCGAGGCCATGGGGAGCGAAGCCGACGCCGATCTGGCAGGTCTCGCTCATCGCCAGCGGAAGTCCGCACGTCCACGAGCTGAGCTCGAAGTCGCCGGGGTCGGCTCCGGCGAACGAGACGCCCCCCACCAGCAGCGGGCCCTGTCCTCGATCTGAGATCGTCACGAGCTGCGGGACGCTGACGGTGCCCTGCTGCTGTGGCGCGAATGCGAGTTCGGCCGGGTTCGCCTGGGCGACCGCCGCCGGCGTCGCCAGCGGGGTGACGGTCACCGACGGGGTCGGCGTCGCGGAAGTCGTGATCGAGCCGTTCTGGAGGAGGGGACCGACGAAGCTCGACCCGCCGCCACCACCGCCACCACCGGCGACCGCTCCACCTGCATTGCCGCCTCCCCCGCCGCCGTAGAGGCCGCCTCCCCCGCCGCCGCCCGCGCAGTGACCCCCGGCTTGCCCGGCGCCGCCGCTGCCGAGCGTGCCTTCGCCGCCCGTGCCGATGGAGTTCTCGGCCTCGCCGCCTTCACCGCCCTCGGTTTCGGTCCCGGCACCTCCGCCGCCGCCTCCACTGGGCGAGGACCCAGCGCCGGGGCTGCCCGCGGCGCCGCCGGCGCCGCCCGGGGTTTCGCAACGGGTGCCGGCACCGCCCCCGCCCCCTCCCGCGGCTACCAGGAGGCGTGATTCGAGGCTCGAGAGCCCGCCGGGGCAGCTGCTCGCGGTGGTGGAGCAGGTGCGCACGTCGGACGCGCCGCCTCCGCCTCCACCTTCGCCTTCGACGTCGTTGCCCCCTTCTCCGCCTCCGTTGTAGCCGCCGCTGATGCCGGCGCTGCTTCCGGCCACCTCGACGAACAGCGACTCACCCGGGGTGACGGGCATGACCGCGCTGACTTTCGCGCCCATGCCGCCGACGCCACCGCCGACTCCCGTCCCACCCTGACCCCCGACCGCGACTACTTCCACCTCTACGACTCCTGCCGGAACCCTGTAGCACTGCTCGGTGCCG
>Ga0335085_10009318_pt1 | contig 14831 bp, 10 predicted proteins | sample Lox_Sample_45_FD_206712 | JGI IMG/M metagenome (GOLD analysis project Ga0335085, IMG submission 206712) | Soil microbial communities from Loxahatchee National Wildlife Refuge, Florida, United States - Lox_Sample_4.5 | ecosystem: Environmental > Terrestrial > Soil > Wetlands | place: USA... | reverse complement strand
ACCTGACCTACCAGTTTTCGACTCCGTCTCGTACATAGTGTCCGGCTTTAGCCGGACTTCTCGCCAAGATCGACGAGGTCCGCCTGAAGGCGGACACTACGTACATCTGGAAAGCGCTGTAAAGGGCTGCGCTACGTGATCACCACAAGAACCGGAACCCGATACGGCCCGTCCGCGGTCCGAGAATCGCCGTCGGCTGCTGGAACGACGTTCCCGCAGTGAAGCTGATCGTCTCGGCGGCGTACGAGTTGAACAGGTTGTAGCCGTCGATGAACACGCGCAACTGCGTGCTGCCCGGCAGCTTGAAGTTCTTCTCGCCGCGCAGGTCGAACACGTTGATGTTGTCCATCCGGTACTGGTTGTACGGCGTCAGGAACACCGTCGTCGACGACAGACTCGGCGCGGCCGCCAGCGTCTGACCGCCAGGCTGGCCACCGCCCGCCGCGCTGAACGTGCAGTTGCACGAGGCCGGCGCCGACACCGGGAACTGTTGCGCGTAGTTCTGACCAGACTGGAACCGATAGACCGCGCTCGCCAGGATGTCCCACGGCAGCTGAATCTGCGCGTTCAACTTGAAGCCATAGTTCGAGTAGTTGTACATCCCGGGCGAGTTCGGCGTGTTCGGATAGCCGACCGGATAGTCGTTAATCCAGGTGTAGTTGTAGCCGGCTCCCACCGAGTAGCGGTGGCTCATCCGCTTGTTCACCGACAACTCGAACGTTTTGTAGTAGCCGTCGTCCGGCTCGTTCATGACGACGTTGGCCGCCGATGCGCTCGTCGCCTGCGCGTTCGGGATGCCGTAGAACGTGTCGACGTTGCTGTTCGGATCGGTCACCGTGAACGGCACGGTGTAGAGCGAAATCGGCCGCTGCGGCTGGAACGTGCCGTACTGATTCACGACCGAGAGGTACGTGTAGCCCGTGCGAAGGCCGACGCCCTCGGTCAGCTGCCGCTCCACGTACGCGGTGAACTGATTCGAGTGCGGATCGACGAGGCCCGGATCGACCGTGATCGTGCCGGAGAGCTGCGTCGCCTGAATCGTGCCTTCCTGACCTGGCTGATACACGCAATAGCTGTAGGCCGGACAGACGGCCGTCGAGGGCTTCCACTGATACTGGACGTACTTCGCCGCCTGGTTCGGATTCGCCAGCGACGCGAGCGTCGGACCCGGGTTGAAGAAGTAGAGACCGTAGCTCGTCTTGAACACGGTCTTTCCGTCACCCGTCAGGTCGTAGTTCAGGCCGATGCGCGGCGCGAAGTTGTTGAACGTCGCGTAGGTCGTTTCAGGATAGTTCTGGACCGGCACGTTCACAGGACCGTAGGCGAACGCGAGCGTCGTCTGTGCCGGCGAGTACGAACCGTAGTGATCGAAGCGAACGCCGGCGTTGATCGTCGCGCGGCCGACCTGGTACTGGTCGGTGACGAAGAAGTCGGTCGTCTGCAGCGCGTCGATGCTCGTCAGACCCGGAATCGACGAGGGCGAGATCGAGTTCACCGCCGTGGCGGTCGGCACGCCGATGCGAATGTTCGACGGCAGGCCGTTCACGAACGTCTCGCGGACGTCGCCCGAGTACAGCTGCGTCGCGCCATACCAGCCGGTCTCCACGAGATACTCGGCGCCGAACTTGAAGTTGTGCGTGCCGCCGAGCCCTTCCTTGAAGTACGTCACCGCTCCCGTGTATTGACGGCGACGCCGGTTGGTCTGTTCGAGCTCGTCGCCACCGCTGACGAACTGATTCGTGCCGGTGTCCCAGATTTCCGGATTGGTGCCGGTCGACGTGGGTCCGAGATTCGAGACGAGCGGGAAGTAGTAGCCGAACACGCCGTAGCGCGCCTCGGCGTACAGGTTGTTCGAGAGCGTGCCGTTCCACTCGCCCTTGTACACCCAGCTCGCAGACGTCTGCGCCAGCGTCTGATCCAGGCTGGTGTACGTGAGCGTGCTGCTCGGCAGGCGGTTCGGCTGCACCTTCTGGCCCCACTGGTAGTAGCCAATGAGCTTGTTGTTCGGGCTCATCTGCCAGGTCACTTTGCCCGACGGATTCCAGAGATCCGTGTGGAACGCGGTGCCGGAGATGGGGCCCACGAAGTTCGGCTGGCCGACGTCGGTGGACTGATAGCGGTACGAGAAGTACCACCAGATCTTGTCCTTCGCGATCGGTCCGCCGACGCCGAGGTTGAAGTCGTTGTACTTCTGCAGCTCGTTGCTGTGGTCGCGAATGCCGCTGGCCAGCGTCGGATACATGAACTGCGCCGGCACGTTACCCGCGATGTTGTCGGACTGCAGGCCGTTGGTCTCGAAGTCCTTGTAGACCTCGCCCTGGAACTTGTTGCCGCCCGACTTGCCGAGGAAGTTGCTCTGCACGCCCGGCGTCGGCATCTCCGCGCCCTGGCCGATCGTGCCGAAGAACACTTCTTCGAACGAGCCGTAGTCGGTGTAGAAGCCGGCGCCGCTCGTGCCTTCCGTCGTGTTGATGTTCTCGACGAGCACGCGGTTCTGGCCCGAATAGCCGTACGCCGCGTAGGTCGTCTGCGTGCCGGCGCGGTTGCCGCCGACGTCGATGCGCGCCATCTGCACCGACGGCGTCACCGCGAGCAGCGACCACATGTCGCGCGAGTTCGGAATCTCCTGCAGCTGTTCGATCTTGAAGTTCTGCTGCACGCGCGTGTTCGACGTGTCGATGACCGGCGAATCGCCGGTGACGGTGACCGTTTCCTGCACGGACGCGACCGAGAGCGCCACGTTGATCGTCGCCGCGAAGCCCATCGTGATCTGGATGTTCTCGCGTTTCAGCGTGTTGAACCCTGGCAGCTCGAACGTCACCGTGTAGGTGCCGGGCGGCAGTCCGGGAAAGCGGTAATTGCCATTCGTGTCGGTGACGACGGTTTGCGTGCCGAGCGCCGACGGACTCGTCGCCGTGACGGTCACGCCTGGCAGCACCGCTCCGCTGCTGTCATCGACTCTGCCGTTGATCGTGCCGGTCGTGCTCGCTCCGCCGCCCTGCGCAAACGCAGAGACCGACGCAAGCAGCAGCGCCAGCATCATCAACGACGTGTACATCCCACGTTTCATGATGAAGGCCCTCCCCTTCGCAACAAGAAAACGACTTCGGTTTGCGAAGGTAGCCCGTGAGATCACAAGGAAACAATTTGGGGATTGGGCTGCGAGGTGTGATTTTTAGAGGGCACCAAGCGTTTGGATCGTGATCGGTCGAATAGTCCCGCTTTATCGCTGTCTTACAACTCGGGTCGAGACTCGTCATTAAAACAAAAGGCCGGGTGAGTTGCCTCACCCGGCCCGTCTGACTTTCAGGGAACCGTGACCGATAACCGACGACCGTTAACCGAGCACCAACCGTTCTCGGTTTTCGGTTGTCGGATTACCAGATAAACCGGAAGCCGATGCGTCCGGTCCGCGGACCGAGAATCGCCGTCGGCGCCTGGAACGTCGGGACGCCAGCGGCCACGCCGGTCGAGGCGTTGATCGTCTCGGCGGCGTACTGGTTCGTGATGTTGTAGATGTCGCCGAAGAGGCGCACCTTCGTGCCCTTGAACAGATTCACGGATTTCTCGACGCGCGCGTCGAGCACCGAGATGTCGTCCTGGCGGAACGCGTTGAACGGCGACACGTAGAACGTCGTGTTCGTCGCGCTGCCCTGACGGGACGCGCTCGTCGTGCAGTTGCAGCTCGCCGGCGCGGTGATCGTCGATGTGCGCGCGTAGTTCGCACCTGCCTGGAAACGATACGAGATGCTCGTCAGGATGCCCCACGGGAACTGATAGGCGCCCGTCGCCTTGACGCTGTAGAACGAGTAGTCGCACTCCGCCGAGAGGCCGCCGGTGCCGTCCGCGCAGCCCGGTCCATTGGGCGTGCCCGGCGCGCCGGTGCTCGGGTAGTCGCGCTGCCACGTATAGCCGGCGCCGACGTTCGCCGACCAGTTCTGCGCCATGCGCCGGTTCAACGCGAACTCGATCGTCTTGTAGGTGCCGTTGTTCGCCGCGTTGGAGGTCACCTGGTTGGTCGGATACGCGCAGGTCGGCGTCACCGTCGTCGTCGTCGCCGTGCAGCCCGAGATCAGATTGTTCGGGATTCCGTAGAGCGTGATCTTCTGATCGTCTGACGTTCCGGCCACGCCGTCGGGACCGTTATCCGCGAACGTGAACGGCACCGTGTACGCGCTGGCCGGGCGCAGCGCCTGCCACGTGCCGACCTGGTTGTTGACCTGGAAGAGGACGAAGCCGAAGTGCGCGGCGAGGCCCTCCGTCAGCTGCTGCTCGACGAACGCGGTCGTCTGGTTCGAGTACGGCTGCTTCAGGTTCGGGTCGACCGAGACCGTGCCCGCCAGCGCGCTGCCGGTCAGCACGTTCGTCGTCCACTTCGTGTTGTCGAACGGGTTCACGAAGTACACCGGATCGCCCGGGCCGGCCGCCTTGGCCGAGTACGTGATGCTCTTGGTCGCCTGGTTCGTGTTCGCGCTCGCTGCGACGCCGACGCCAGGATTGAAGCGATACAGCCCGTAGTTCACCTTCAACACCGTCTTGCCGGTGCCGAACAGGTCGTACGCGAGGCCGAGCCGCGGCGCGAACGAATTCCACGTGACGTAGGTCGTCTCCGGGAATGTCGTCGCCGGAATCGACACGCCGGTCGGGAAGTTGTACGCAAGCTGCGTCTGCGTCGGCGTCCACACCCGATAGTGATCGAAGCGCACGCCGAGGTTCATCGTCGCTCTGCCGACCGTGTACTGGTCGGTCACGAAGGCGTCGAAGGTCGTGACCTTGTCGACGCTCAGCAGGTTGCCGCTCGGGCCGTCGCCGAGGCTGCCGACATGCGTCGCGGTCGGCGCGTAGAACGCCAGCGTCGTCGGAACGCCGCTCGCGTTGATCGTCGCCCGCTCGTTGCCCGACGCCACTTGCGTATAGCCGTAGTAGCCGGCTTCACTCAGGAACTCGCCGCCGACCTTGAAGTTGTGCGTGCCGCCCCAGGCGTCCTTGAAGTACGTCAACGATCCGGTCGCCTGACCGCGGTGCCGATCGGTCTGCTCCAGCTCGTCGCCGTTGAAGTACTGGTTCAACTGGTTGTTGATGATCTCTGGCGCCGTGGTGTTGGTGTTCGCGAGAAGCGGGAAGTAGTACCCGAACACGCCGTAGCGCGCTTCCGCGAACATGTTGTTGCTGAGCGTGCCGTTCCACTCGCCCTTGTACACCCAGCTGCCCGAGATCTGGGCCAGCGTCGGATCGAGACTGGCGTAGTTGAACGTCGACGAGGGAAGCCGGTTCGGCTGCGTTTTCTGGCCCCACTGGTAGTAGCCGATCAACTTGTTGTTCTGGTTGATCTGCCAGGTCACCTTGCCGGACGGGTTCCACAAATCAGTGTGGAACGGCGTGCCGGAAATGCTGCTGATGAAGTTCGGCTGGCCGACGTCAGTCGCCTGGTAGCGATACGAGAAGTACCACCACACCTTGTCGGTCTTGATCGGGCCGCCGACGTTCAGGTTGAAGTCGTTGTACTTCTGGATCTCGTTGCTGTGATCCCGGATGCCGTTCGTATTCGAGGGGCCGTACAGGTACTGCGACGGCAGGTTGCCGAGGATGTTGTCGGCCTGCATGCCGTTGGTTTCGAAATCCTTGTAGATTTCGCCCTGGAACTTGTTGCCGCCCGACTTGCCGAGGAACTGGCTCTGCACGCCCGGCGTCGGCATTTCCGCGCCCTGGCCGATCGTGCCGAGGAAGACCTCTTCGAACGAACCGTAGTCGAAGTAGAACCCGGCGCCGCTCGTGCCTTCCGTCGTGTTGATGCCCTCGACGAGGACACGGTTCTGACCGGAATAGCCGTACGCCGTGTAGGTGGTCTGCGTGCCGGCGCGATTGCCGCCGACGTCGATGCGCGCCATCTGCACCGACGGCGTCACCGCGAGGAGCGACCACATGTCGCGCGAGTTCGGGATCTCCTGCAGCTGCTCGAGCTTGAAGTTCTGCTGCACGCGGGTCGAGGACACGTCGATGACTGGCGAATCGCCGGTGACCGTCACCGTTTCCTGAACTGACGCGACCTGCAACTGCGCGTTGACGGTGGCGGTAAATCCCATCGCGATCTGGATGTTCTCGCGTTTCAGGGTATTGAACCCTGGCAGCTCGAACGTCACGGTATACGTGCCGGGCGGCAGTGCCGGAAACCGGTAGTTGCCGCCAGTGTCGCTGACGGACGTCTGCACGCCCATCAACGACGGACCGGCGACCGTCACGGTCACGCCCGGCAGCACGGCAGCGCTGCTGTCCTCGACTTTGCCGTTAATCGACCCGGTCGTGCTGGCTCCGCCGCCCTGCGCGAACGCAGAAACCGACGCGAGCAGCAACGCCAGGACCATCAGCGACGTGTGCATCCCCCGCTTCATGAAGGCCCTCCTCGTTACAAATCCGCTCTACTGACCTTGTAGCCGCGCAGCGTAACACTCCGTATTACGGATTAACAATGTCCGGTTGACGTCCGAATAAGGAATTTCTGGCCAGAAAACAAAGATTTGGATTTAAAAACGGGCGGGAACGGCCGAATGGGCGGGAAAGGGCCATGGAGGCCCCTTCCCGGGCAGAGCTGTCTTACTTGCCGAACGGCGACACGAAGAAGAGGATGAGCGAGATCAGCAGCACGTAAATCACCAGCGATTCGATCAGCACGAGGCCGAGAATCAGGTTGCCGCGGATTTCGCCCGCCGCCGCGGGGTTGCGCGCGATGCCTTCGACGGCCGCGCTGAGGCCTTTGGCCTGCGACAGCGCGCCGAACGCCGCGGCAATCGCGAGCGCGAAGCCGGCGGTGATGATCGACCACTTGACGAGTACCTCGCGCGTCGATGCGTTCGTGGCCGCTTCCTGCGCGTGGAGTGGCGAGATGAACCCGAGAGCCAGCACGATCAGACCCACCGTCACGAAAAACCGTTTGCTCACACAGCCTCCATTAAATCAGCAATCTGCATTCTGCATTTGGCAGTCACACTTCGCCTGCCACCATTTCGCCGTGATCGTTGTGCTCGTGCTCGGTGGCCACCGCGCCGCCCAGATAAATCGTCGTCAGGAGCACGAAGATGAATGCCTGCAGCGACGCGGTGATGATCCCGAGGAACATCATCGGCAGCGGCACCAGGAACGGAATGATGCTGAAGAGAATGAGGATGACGAGATCCTCGCCGAAGATGTTGCCGAACAGCCGCAGGGACAGCGACAGCACGCGCGAGAGATGGCTGATGATCTCGATCGGCAGCATGATCGGCGCGATGAAGAGCGGCGCGCCGGGCGGCGCCGCGAAGTGCTTCAGGTACGGCCCGATGCCCTGCTCCTTGACGCCCTGTATGTGGTAGTAGACCGCGACCGTCAGCGCGCAGCCGAGCGTCACGTTGATGTTCGAGGTCGGCGACGTCAGACCCGGCACGAGTCCCATCAGGTTGCCGGTGAGGATGAACACCGCCATCGTCCAGACGATCGGCAGATAGCGCGGCGCTTTGTCGCCGATGTAGTCGTGCATCATCGAGAGCGTCGCCGAGATCGCGTCCTCGAAGAAGATCTGCAGCTTGCCCGGGTTGTCGACGCTCAAGCCGCGCCGCGCGATCAGGCACACGACCGTCCAGACGACGACGATCAGGCCGGCCATGACGATGTAGTTGGGAATGAGATCGCCGTGCGCGGGCACGGGACGTCCGAGCGCGCGCATGACGGCCGCCACCACGGGGCCGAGCGCACCATTCACCGCCTGGACGATCCAGAGCTCGTGCTCTAACTTTTCCATTGAGATCCGCGCAGGGCCTCGAACGCCACCGCGACCACCAGCGAGGACGCGCCCGCTATCACCGCCACGGGAGGCATGCGAAAACGCGCCATTATGACGTACGCGACGATGACGAGTATAGCGTACCTTGTGAAAAACTTCACCAGCCCGATGGCGACGCCCGTCCCCCCTCGAACCCCGCCTGTCATCACGTCGATTCCGCCCTTGATCCCCCGGTAGGAAATCCACGCCAGCAGGCCGCCGCCGAACACGCCCGCCGGCGCGTTGACGTCGCCGCGCGCCACCGCCCACGCCAGCGCCGCCATCGCCGCGCACGCCAGGATGCCGTTGCGTTCGACGCGGCGAAGCAGCGGGTCGGGTTCAGTCATCGGTCTCGGTCGTCAGTCTCAATCGGCAGTCGGCAGCCGGCAGTCTCAGTCGGGAGGGGGGTGGAGGGCTTTCGACAGCGTGCGCACCACGTTCAGCACGCCCGCGACGAAGCCGAAGAGCGTGAAGAGCCAGACGAGCCACGCGGTGCCGAGCCAGCCATCCAGCATCCGGCCGAACCACCACCCGAGCCCGATCGCGACGACGAACGACAACATCCCCGCGCTCAGCTCGTACGCCGTGCGCAGCATGGTGGCGTCGGATTTACGGAAGAAGGCCGCCACGGCTCTTCACGAAATCACGAAGAGAGACGAAAACACGAAGCCATTTTGTACAAGAAGCTTCTTCGTGTCTTCGTGTTTCTTCCGGTCTTCGTGATGATCCGTGCTAGCGGAGCGCCGTGATCACCGGTGCCGCGACGCCCAGCGTGCGCGCGGACGCCTCCGCCACCTCGAACAGCAGCCGCGGGTAGACGCCGAGCACCAGCGTCGCGGCGACGGCCACCGCGAGCGCGATGGCGAGCGTCGGGCTGGTGCGCGGCTCGGATCCAATCGTCTCCTTCTTCAGATACATGAAGACGACGATGCGGATGTAGTAGTAGAGCGAGACGGCGCTGTTCAGGACGCCAATCACGGCGAGCCAGTAGTAACCCGCGTCGATGGCGGCGCTGAAGAGCCAGAACTTGCCCATGAAGCCGGCCGTCGGCGGAATTCCCCCGAGCGACAGCATGAAGAGCAGCATCGCGAACGCCGCGAACGGATTGCGGAACGCGAGGCCGCTGAAGTCTTTCAGCTCGTCGCCGATCTCGTCCCTCCGCCGCAGCAGCACGATCACCGCGAAGGCGCCGAGCTGCATGAAGGAGTAAATCAGCAGGTAGATCAGCGTCGCCGTGACGCCGCGCGCCGTGCCGGCGACCACGCCGATGAGCACGTAGCCCGCGTGCGCGATCGACGAGTACGCGAGCATGCGCTTGACGTTGGTCTGCGTCAGCGCCGCGAAATTGCCGACCGTCATCGTGACGATCGACAGCACGTAGAACAGCAGCCGCCAGTCGGCGCTCATCGCCGGCAGCCCCTCGACGAAGATCCGCAGCAGCATCGCGAACGACGCCGCCTTCGAGCCGACGGACAGGAACGCGGTGATCGGCGTCGGCGCGCCTTCGTAGACGTCCGGCGCCCACATGTGGAACGGCACCGCCGCGATCTTGAATCCGACGCCGGCGACGACGAGGATGACCGCCAGGACGAGCCGCGGATCGTGCTCCTGTCCCACGAACGCACTCGCCATCACGCGCAGGTTCGTCGTGCCGGACAGGCCGTACATCAGCGACATGCCGTACAGCAGGATGCCGACCGAGAAGGCGCCGAGCAGGAAGTACTTCACGGCGGCTTCGTTCGAGCGCTGGCTCGGCTTGATGAAGCCGGCGAGGATGTAGAACGAGACCGTCATCGTCTCGAGGCCGATGAAGATCGTGATGAGGTCGATGCCGCCCGACACGATCATCATGCCGAGCGTCGCGCACAGAATCAGGAAGTAGTACTCCCCCGGCGACGCGCCTTCGACCGAGAGATACGGCACCGACATCAGCACGGTGATGCCGGCGGCGACCAGGAAGAGGATCTTGAAGAAGAGCGCGAAGCGGTCGACCGCCAGCAGCCCGTGCGCCACCTCGACATGCGTCGACTCGAACGGCACCAGCGAGGCGAGCGTCGCGCCGATGACGATCAGGGTGACCCACGCCAGCGCGGCGCGCTGCGTCTTCGGCAGGATCACATCCGCGATGAGCAGCAGCAGCGCCCCGCCCGTGAGCACGAGCTCGGGCAGGATGTAGTAGAAGTCGCTCGTCGAAAGGCCAGCTGGCATACGTCAGTATCCCGCCCGGTGCTCGTGCGCGCGCTGCGCGGTCGTCATCACTTCTTCCCGGTCGTGTCGCACGGCATCGACGCGAGGAACTTCGCCGCCGGATTGTCCGACGAGGCGACCTGCGCCGCGGTCGGCGCGCCGGCGCCGCAGTCGGCGTACGCCTGCGCGTACGACGCGTTGACCCGCATCACGATGTGCTGCACCGACGTTTCGAGGCGGCGCAGGAACGGCGTCGGATAGAGCCCCATCCAGACCGCCAGGATCAACAGCGGCGCGAACGTCGCGAACTCGCGGTGATTCAGATCGAGCAGCCGCTCGTTCTTCGGGTTCTCGATCTTGCCGAACATCGTGCGCTGGTAGAGATACAGCATGTACGCCGCGCCGAGGACGACGCCGCTGCCGGCGAAGAGCGCCCAGATCTTGTTGGCGACGAAGACCCCCTGCAGGATCAGGAACTCTCCGATGAACCCGTTCAGCGCCGGCAGTCCGATCGACGACATCGTCATGATGAGGAAGATCGCCGCGTAGACCGGCATCACCTTCGACAACCCGCCGTACTCGGAAATCTCGCGCGTGTGCCGCCGCTCGTACACGATGCCGACGATGAGGAAGAGCGCGCCGGTCGAAATGCCGTGGTTCAGCTGCTGCACGATGCTGCCGGTGATGCCCACCGGGTTCAGCGCGAACATCCCGAGCATCACCATCGCCATGTGGCTGACGGAGGAGTACGCGACGAGCCGCTTCCAGTCCTTCTGCGCGAGCGCGACGAGCGCGCCGTAGACGATGCCGATGATGGAGAGCACGACGATCATCGGCACGAAGTGCCGCGACGCGTCGGGCAGGATCGGCAGCGAGAAGCGCAGGAAGCCGTAGGTCCCCATCTTCAGGAGGACGGCGGCCAGAATCACCGAGCCGGCGGTCGGCGCGTCGGTATGCGCGTCGGGCAGCCATGTGTGGAACGGGAACATCGGGACCTTGATCGCGAAGCCGAGGAAGAACGCGAGGAAGATCCACCACTGCAGGTCGAACGGCACCGCAAGCTTGTGGAACACGGTGACGTCGAACGTGTAGACGCCCGTCACGCTGTGGTTGTAGAAGTACAGCGCCAGGATGCCGAGCAGCATGACGACGCTGCCGACCAGGGTGTAGAGGAAGAACTTGATCGCCGAGTACAGACGGTTCGCGCTGCCCCAGATGCCGATCAGGAAGTACATCGGCACGAGCATGACTTCCCAGAACAGGAAGAACAGCAGGAAGTCGAGCGACATGAACGCGCCGAGCATCCCCGTCTGCAGCACGAGCAGGAAGATGTAGTACTCCTTCACCCGCTCGGTGATCGCCGTCCACGACGACAGCACGGCGATGAAGCCCATCATCGTCGTCAGCAGGATCAGCAGGACGCTGAGGCCGTCGACGCCGAGGAAGTACTCCGCGCCGACCGACGGGATCCACGGCGCGCGCTCGACGAGCTGAAAATCCGCGCTGCCCGGGTTGTACCAGAACCACAGCGGGATCGAGATGACGAAGCCCGCGAGCGCCGTGATGTTCGCGACCCACTTGATCGCGTCCTCGTTCTGCTTGTTGATCAGCAGAATCAGCAGCGCGCCGACGAGCGGCTCGAACAGGATGAGTGAGAGATAGTGGCTCATAACGTCATCGAACGAACAGATAGATGCTGACGAACGCGAAGATGCCGAAGAGCATCAGCAGCGCGTAGTTCTGCACGAGACCGGTCTGCAACCGGCGGAAGAGGAGGCTCCCCTCCTGCACGAACGAGCCGATCAGGTTCACGACGCCGTCCACGACGGTCTTGTCCGTGAGGCCCGAGAACCAGGAGCTGATCACGGTCAGCTTGCCCGCGCCGTTCACCGCGCCGTCGACGACGGTTCGATCGACCGTCCACAAACCGCTGCCGGCGCCGAACGTCCCGTTGACGACCGTCGCGTTGTACAGCTCGTCGACGTAGTACTTGTTCGAGAGCAGCCGGTGCGCCCCGGCGAACCGCTCCGCGAGTTGATCCGAAATCTCCGGGCTCGTGACGTAGAACTTCCACGCGATTCCGATGCCGGCGAGCGCGATCAGCACCGAGAAGCCCATCAGGCCGAGCTCGACGCCGCGCGACACGTGCTCGCCCGATTCTTCGGCCGCGCCGCCCGCGTGCTCGAGCGCCCGCACTTCGCCGGTCTGACGTCCGGCTTCCAGCTGATTGCCCGCGATGACGTCGTTCGGTCTGACCTCGCGCGCCGCTCCCGCCGTCGCGTGCTCCGCCGTGAACGACGGCTCCAGGAACGTTTCGATCGCGTTGCCGCCGCCGAGGGCGGCTGGAATGCCGACGAAGCCGGCGACGATCGCACCGAGCGCGAGCACCTGGAGCGGGAGCGTCATCGGCGACGGCGATTCGTGGGGCCCGTGCCAGTGTCCGTGACCGTGGCCGCCGTGATCATCGGCATGGGGCTCCGCGGGTCCGTGCGCCACTTCGTGCTCCGGCTCGTGCGCGTGGCCGTGCGCGTGGATGTCGACAGGGTGCGAGGCGCCGTGAGCCGCCGCGACCTTCGCATCCTTCGCGTGGTCGTGGATGTCGAGCGGCGCGCCGTGCCCCGCCGTCTCCCACGCCGGCCCGCGATACGCGCCGAAGAACGTCATCGCGACGAGCCGGGCCATGTAGAACGCCGTCATCATCGCCGTGATGACCGCGATCACCCACACCGCCTTGTTGGACAGGAATGCGCGGAAGAGGATCTCGTCCTTGCTGAAGAACCCCGAAAACGGCGGGATGCCGGCGATCGCCAGCGTGCCGATGCCCATCGTCACGAAGGTGACCGGCATGTACTTCTTCAGGTTGCCCATCCGCCGCATGTCCTGCTCGCCGCCCATCGCATGGATGACCGAGCCGCTGCACAGGAAGAGCAGCGCCTTGAAGAACGCGTGCGTCATCAGATGGAACGCTCCGGCCGAGAAGGCGCCCACGCCCATCGCCGTGAACATGTAGCCGAGCTGCGACACCGTGGAGTACGCCAGCACCTTCTTGATGTCGTACTGGACGAGGCCGATCGACGCCGCCATCAAGGCCGTCAACACGCCGACGATGGCGACGATCTCCATCACCATCGGCGCGTGCGAGAACAGGACGGCGTTGCGTCCGAGCATGTAAACGCCCGCGGTGACCATCGTCGCGGCGTGAATCAACGCCGACACGGGCGTCGGACCTTCCATCGCGTCGGGCAGCCAGACGTACAGCGGAATCTGCGCCGATTTCCCGGTCGCGCCGACGAAGAGCAGCAGGCAGATCCACGACAGGATTCCGAAGTGCGACGACTCGACCGCCATCGTCGCCGCGGCGTTCTGCACTTCGCGGAAGTTCAGCGTGCCGAAGGCGTAGTAGATCAGGAACACGCCCAGGACGAAGCCCCAGTCGCCGACGCGGTTGGTGATGAACGCCTTCTTGCCCGCGTCCGCCGCGCTCTTCTTCTCGTACCAGTAGCCGATCAACAGGTAGGAGCAGAGCCCCACGCCTTCCCAGCCCACGAACATCACCAGGAAGTTGTTTCCCAGGACGAGCATGAGCATGAAGAAGCAGAACAGGTTCAGGTAGCAGAAGAAGCGCGCGACGCCGCCGCGCGGCTCGTCGGCCATGTACGCCGTCGAGTAGACGTGAATCAGCGTGCCGATGCCGGTGACGACCAGCAGCATCATCCCGGACAGCGGATCGAGGCGGAAGCCCCACGGCACTTCGAACGCGGCGAATCCGGTGCGCGTCGCGAGCGGGATCTTCGGGATCCACTGCGCGACGACGACGTCGTAGGCGCGTGCATCGGCGGGCAGGCCGAGCAGCTGCCAGAATGCGACGAGCGCCAGACCGAGCGCGATCGTCATCGTGGTGCACGCGACGACGCCCGCCGTCCTGCGCGAGAACGAACGAATGCCGACGAGGCCGTTGATGGCGGCCCCGATCGCCGGCAATAGAGGAATGAGCGGAATGAACTTCATGAGCGCATCAAATTCATTTCGTCGATGTTGATCGTTTCCTTGTTGCGGTAGAAGGCGAGGATGATGGCCAGGCCCACCGCCGCTTCCGCCGCCGCCACCGCGATGACGAAGATCGCGAACACCTGGCCGACCTGGTTCTGGAGCTGCGCCGAGAACGCCACGAGATTGATATTCACGGCGTTCAGGATCAGCTCGATCGACATGAAGATGATGATGATGTTGCGCCGCACCATCACGCCAATGACGCCGATGATGAACAGCGCGGCCGACAACAACATGTAATGAGTCGGAGTAATCACAGCTCTCTCTTCGCCAACACGATGGCCCCGATCATCGCGACGAGCAGCAGCATCGACGCGATCTCGAACGGAATCAGATAGCTGGTATAGAGCAGCCAGCCGACCTGCTCGGTGTTGCCGCTGACCGGAATGGCCGCCGTCGCCGGCGCCGCAATCGCCGTGACCGGCCGCGCATACCCGTACACCGCAATCGCGCCGAGCTCGACGAGCACCGCCGCCGCGAGGCCGACCCCCAGCCTGCTCCGGCGATGCGGATCCGAGTGCGCTTCGGGCGGGCGCTTCAGGTTCACGAGCATGACGACGAACAGATACAGCACGACGATGCCGCCGGCGTAGACCAGCACCTGAATCGCCGCGAGGAACTGCGCGCCGAGCAGCACGTACAGCGCCGCGACGAACAGGAAATCGAGCACGAGGAACAGCACGCTGTGCACCGTGTCCTTCGTGCTGATCACCAGCACGCCGAACCCGAGGATGCACGCCGCTATCACGTAAAAGGCTATCGCTTGCGCCATATGCGAAGTGGGCAGGGCGGAGGGACTGGG
>Ga0335085_10009317_pt1 | contig 14831 bp, 13 predicted proteins | sample Lox_Sample_45_FD_206712 | JGI IMG/M metagenome (GOLD analysis project Ga0335085, IMG submission 206712) | Soil microbial communities from Loxahatchee National Wildlife Refuge, Florida, United States - Lox_Sample_4.5 | ecosystem: Environmental > Terrestrial > Soil > Wetlands | place: USA... | reverse complement strand
CAGGTTTTCTTAAATACAGTGACCAGCGCTACGACGAACCCGCCGAGCGCACCGCCGAGCATCCAGGGAATCGCAGCTTGTGGAGTTTCGGAGTGGACTAGGCCCCAAGTCCAAGCCGCGCTAACCACGACTAAAAGCAGCAACAGGCCGGTCTTGTTGACCGTGCCCTGAATGGTCATCGCTTCGCCGGTCATTACCTGACCGGTGAAAGCCTTCTCTTTGAGAATGGGGTTACTGGAGCGAATCAGATCTGCCATGCACACGTCCTTCGGCCACTAAAGCCTGAATAGAAAGGATATCATCTTTGGCAAAGACCGGAGTTGGCCGCTCCTGTGAAGGAATGTCTGGCTGGACAGGGCGGCCGAACACCAGGTTCACGGAGACCCTCATGCCCGTCAGAGCAGCAATGCAAGTCGCAGGCGGACCGCGTTATCGACTGTTGGAAGGACTGTCAGAGGATGATCGTGAGGCGGTACTCGCCGCCGCAGCCTTGCGACAATTTTCTACTTCATCGCTGATTACGGAGCAGGGGGCCGCTGCGAGTCATTTTTATCTGTTGGTGAGTGGGTGTGTTCGATTGTTTTACACGACCGCCGAGGGCCGGAAAATTCTGCTGATCTGGATTGCGCCAGGGGAGGTGTTCGGCGGGGTTACGCTGCTCGCGAAGCCGCGCTCGTATATGGTGAGCGCGGAGTCGGTGAAAGACAGCAAGGCGCTGGTATGGACTCGCGCGAGCATCCGAGGTTTTGCCGAGAAATATCCACACATTAGGGACAACGCCATGACCGTTGCCGGGGAATATGTGGAGTGGTACATGAAAGCTCACATGGCGCTGACCTGCTATACGGCCCGCGAGAGACTCGCGGAAGTTCTGCTTGGTTTGGCTCGCGCTATCGGGGAGAAACAGACTGGCGGAATCGCCATCGATGTAAGGAACGAGGACCTAGCCAATGCCGCAAACATTACGCCGTACACTGCGAGCCGATTAATGAGCCAATGGCAGAAGTGCGGGGCAATCGTGAAGTGGCGCGGCAAAGTCATGCTCCGCCGTCCGGAGCGGTTGCTGCCAAAAGCAGTTGAGCGGGCGCCCGACGATCGGCGTCCTTAGTTGCTCTGGGGCAACGACGAATTAGCGACTAATGTGAAAGTGTATTCCCTATCTTTAAATTTCCAATTTGTTGCCCTGGCTCCAAGAGGGGTTTACTCTTATCGAAAAGGCAGAGTTGCATGGTATCTGGGGTTCGGCTGGTTATGAAGACTTGGCGGTGAGGGCTATCTGCCGCTTCAGGGCCGTGCACGTGCCGATGCACTGAGATCTACGGATCACATTCCTTCCTTTGTCTCTGCGAAGTCATTTTGCCGTATCGAAGCGATCTGTCGGTGGTGTGTTAGGTCAATTTTCAGGAGGACTTAGACTTGTTCATCAGCGCTCGCAGCAAACATTTTATCGTTGCCGTGCTCTTCATCGTAGTCATCTTGTCCGCAAGCGTGGTTCGGGCGCAAACGCAGGGAACCGCCCGCGTCGTCTCCGCCATAAAGAATGAAGTGCGCATAACCGTAAGTGGATCGACGCCGCACTTGGTAAAGGCCAGTGTTGACGCAGGCCGCATGGCCGGTGGCCAGGACCTGGGCCGCATGTTGTTGCTACTGTCGCCCACGGCTGAGCAAGAAAAGTCCGCCGCCGAGCTAGTTGCGGCCCAGCACGATTCGTCTTCGCCTAGTTACCACAAGTGGCTTACGCCGGCGCAATATGGGCAGCGATTTGGTGTCGCGGCAGACGACACCGACAAGGTGCAGCAGTGGCTACAAACGCAGGGCCTCACCGTGCATGAAGTTTCGCAAAGCAAGCGATTCATCGTTTTCAGCGGGACTGTTGGACAGGTGGAACAAGCTTTCGCCACGGAAATGCACAACTACACCTACAGGAATCAGAAATTTGTTGCCAATTCCAGCGATGTGCAAATCCCCGCGGCATTGGCGCCGGTTGTGAAAGGTGTGGTGCGCTTGCACAGTGATCCGCACACCCCGGCGCTGAAAATTGGTCAGAAGATCCCCGTCAATAAAAAAACCGGAAAAATCGAAGGCCCGTACGGATTGCATTTCCTTGGGCCAGCCGATTTCGCAACGATTTACAACGTGAAGCCGCTTTACGACGCAGGCATCGACGGTACCGGTGAAACCATTGCCATCGTCACGCGCAGCAGTTTGGTGGATTCGAATTATGGCATCGATGGGGTTCAGGACATCCGCGATTTCCGCAATGCCATGGGCCTGAAGGCCAACGATCCCCAGATGATCGTGAATGGTGACGATCCGGGAGTGCAATCTTACGAGGACACGATCGAGGCGCTACTCGATGTGACATGGGCCGGCGCGGTCGCGCCCGGTGCGCAAATTATTGCCGTCGCATCACAAAGCAATTTCGCGGACGGTGTCGACGTTTCGGCGGCATATATCGTGGATCACAACCTGGCGCCGATCATGAGCACCAGCTTCGGGAATTGCGAACAGAATCTCGGGCCCGTGGAAGCCGCATTCTACAATGCCCTTTGGCAACAAGCGGCTGCGCAAGGGATCACCTCGTTTGTTTCCGCGGGTGACAATGGTGGTGCTGGATGTGATTCGCAAGGCAGCGGTCAGTTTGCGTCCCAAGGCGTTGCGGTTAATGGCCTGGCTTCCACGCCGTACAACGTGGCTGTCGGTGGCACTCAGTTTGATGACATCGCAAACAACGACGCCTACTGGACAGTTATCACGGACCCCACCACACTGCAATCGGCGATCAGCTACATTCCGGAAATGGTTTGGAACGAAAGCAGCAACGATCCGTTCTTCACTTCGTTGTGGGCTGGAAGTGGTGGCGTAAGCACCATCTATTCCAAGCCAGACTGGCAAACCGCCACAGGTGTTCCCAACGACGGCAAGCGGGATTTGCCAGATATATCGCTGGCTGCCGCCGGACACACGGGCTATGCGCTTTGCTTCGAATCAAGTTGCAGCGATCCCACGCTAATCAGCGTGTACTCTGTCGGCGGCACTTCCGCCTCTAGCCCCGCAGCGGCGGGGGTCATGGCGCTAGTGCTGCAGCAGTTGGGCGGTCAGCCGCAAGGGCTTGCCAACTATGTGTTCTACAAGCTCGCCGCAACTCCCGGCATCTACCATGACATCGTGAAAGGCGACAACAAAGTGCCGGACACCAATGGGCAAAATACGGTGGGCTATGCGGCCGGACCGGGATACGACCTAGCCAGCGGGCTTGGCTCGTTCGACGTCAATGCGCTGGTAACCAAGTGGGCCACCGCTTCGGCGACAGCCGGTTCTTCCACTACGCTAGCGCTCGGCAACGGCCAAGCCACCTCGGTGGTCCATGGTACTCCGATCACGTTCAACGCTAACGTCGCGTGCAGCGGCTCGGGTTGTTCCGCGCCGACCGGAGCGGTTTCGTTATTCTCCACTTCGGCGACGAGCGGGGTACTGGGTGTGGGTGCGGCCCCACTGAGTACGTCCGGCTCTAGTGGCGTGGCCACCATCGCGACGCCCAGCGTCCCGGGAGGCACGTATGGCATCACCGCACGTTACAGCGGCGATGGGAAATATTATTCCAGCACTTCCAACTCGGTGAATGTCACGGTGACGCCAGAACCCAGTCAGATGCAAATGGGCGGCATTTCCGCTAGCGGCACTCAGTACATCACCGCTCCACTCTCGGTAGGCTATGGAGAACCGATAACCCTGTGGATCGCGGTTGCCGGTAAGTCCGGCGTTGGCCATCCAACCGGTCCAATCAATTTGCTTGTGGATGATAATCCCGCAAGTACGGTGACAAGGAACTTTCTTACGCCAACCAGTCTGGTCCTGAATTATGGAGAGAGTTCTACCGTGTTTGGCAATGGCACCACTCTCACGGGCCAGTCGAGCGTATTGCCCAATCTTTCGTCCGGGCTATCCGCGGGAACGCACCAGCTACAGGCGTCTTACTCTGGCGATAACAGCTTCAACAGCAGTCAAGCCAGTTACGGCATTAATATCACCAAGACGGATTCCATCATCGCGGACGTCTTCCTGCTAGGCACCGCTGTGCCAAATGTTCCAGTCGACATCGCTGGGCAGATCGTTCTTGCCAACAACGGTTGCGCACCTTACGGGGGCACCATTTCCATCTCCGACTACACTTCGGGTACTCCCGTACCGCTGGGACCTCCGGTGGCGGTAAGTTCACTCTACTGCGACTCGTTCACCTTGACGACGACGTTCAAGACAGCCGGCAATCATCTGGTTCGTGCCAGTTTCACCGGGGATAGCAACGTGAATGCGTCTACCGCCACAGGCACGCTCATCGTGAATAGCAACACTCCGGCTTATGTGACGGTTGCTGCCGACAATCCCAGCATCGTGGCCGGAGGAACGGTGCATCTGAGTGCGCAGGTTTCGTCAGACGTCAGGCAATACACCGCGACAGGCAGCGTCGTTTTCCTGGACGGCGCGACCAGCGTGGGTACCGCGAAACTCGATGGCACAGGAACGGCTACTCTTGCGGTGAGCACGTTGGCTCCGGGTACTCACGCTATTTCCGCCAATTACGCGGGCGATGCAGTTCTTACCAGCTCGTCCGGCGGTCCGATTATGGAAAGCGTTGTGGATTACACGATGCAGGCGACGCCGCAAAATTTGTCGATTCCCGTGGGACAGTCTGGCACGGCGAACCTCAGCGTACTTCCGCTGGGCGGGTCCACGCAGACGGTATCGCTGACCTGCAGTTCACCATCGGCGGGCCTGAGCTGCACGCTGAGCGCAGCGTCGGTTACGCTCGACGGCGTAAATCCCAGCCTCGTCAAAATCACGGTGAACACAAAAGTGACCACGGCGAAGGTGTTGATGAAGACAGGCCTTGTTGGATGCGGGATGCCCATGGCTTTTGCGGGCATCCTGCTGCCGTTTGGCTTCCGAAAGCGATTCAAGAACCTGTTAGGACTGATCTTCATCCTCACGATCGGTCTTTACGCTATGGGCTGCGGTGGCGGGTCCGGGAGTTCTAACACTGGTGGTAGCGGAACCTACGTGGTGAACGTAAGTGCAGTTGGCGGGACCGGCGCGGCCGCCAAGGTTTTCCCATTAGTGGTGACGGTCACGAAATAAACAAAGCTATGCGGGATTCCGGCGTGGATTCGTGGAACCAACTCTGGGTCTGCACAGAGTTGGTAGCGCTAACGGGAATCGAACCCGTATTTCGGCCTTGAAAGGGCCGCGTGCTAACCGTTGCACCATAGCGCCACTAGGGGAAACTACGAGTTCTTAATTATACGGGATTCGCTGCCCTTGCGCCATGCGCGGCGCTTTCACTTATTTCTGGCGGTCTTGCCATTCTTCGTGCCAGGCCATTTGGATAGCTTCGAGCTTGCTCTCGTTGGATTTTTGCGGATCACCGGCAAACCCGGGGAGTTCCGTGATCCATTTATGCATATCCGTGAAACGTACGGTTAGGGGATCGACGTCGGGAAACTTGTCGGTTAGGCCGATAGCAATGTCATCGAGATTGTCCCAATCGAAGGTATGTGGCATCGCAGGCCTCAGTGGTCCAATTCTTTCGCGTAATTCTTGTTCCATTCAGGAATTTCCACGACGATGTCAGTTGTTCCATCAGGCACGGTTTGGCAGCCGAGGCGCGACTTCGGAGTGATGCCGGGAGCCTCATCGAGTTCGTCGAGTTCGGCATCCGTGGCTTCGTTGCACGACTCCAGCCCTTCTTTCACGACAACGTGGCAGGTGGAGCAGGCGCAGACGCCGCCACAGGCATGGTCCAAGCCCATTTTGAAGCCCTCGGAAATATCCAGGATGCTTCCGGGCAGGCCGTTATGGCCGTAGGGAAACTTCTCCGGATCGACCTCGACGGTTTTGCCGCTGGGCAAGAAAGTGACTTTGAACTTCTGCGTGGCCTTCTTGTATTTCACTTCTTCGATGTAAGGATTGCTTCCGCCCATATGCTTCTCCCTAAACTTCCGCGAGTTTCTTGCCTTCGAGCGCGGACTGTAACGCAGAATTCATGAGCAACTCCGCCAGATGCTCGGTGGCATGGTTCACGTCGTCCATTTGCTTGCGAATCTGTTTGTAATCCGTTCCTTTCACCCCTTCCTTAAGGGCCGTGACCGACAGATCGATCTTGGCGCGTTCTGGAGCGGAAAGATTCACGGCATTGGGATTCATGAGAGCTTTCGCAGTCGCGGCGAGTATCGCTTCGGCTTCGGTTCGTGCTTCGATTACCTGGCGCTCGGCAAAATCCTGCTCGGCATATTCGATGGACTCCTCGAGCATACGCTCAATATCGTTGTCGTTCAGGCCGTAGCTTGGCTGAACTTCGATGGTGTGTTCCGTGCCGGTGCGAATATCCTTTGCGCTGACCTGCAGGATGCCGTTGGCGTCAATCAGGAACTTCACCTCGATGCGCGGCAGGCCAGCGGGAGCGGGTGGAACACGTAAGGTGAAGCGGGCCAGCGAGCGGCAGTCCTTGGCTAGTTCGCGTTCACCTTGCAACACGTGGATATCGATCCCGGTCTGATTGTCGACGCCGGTGGTGTAGAGTTCCTGGGCACTGGCGGGGATGGTGGAGTTGCGGGGGATAACTTTGGCGACGGCGCCGCCGTAGGTTTCAATTCCCAACGAAAGCGGCGTGACGTCCAGGAGCAACATGTTCTGCACGCCGTGGGCAAGGATGTTGGCTTGCACGGCCGCGCCGAGCGCGACGACTTCATCGGGGTTCAACTCGGTGTGTGGTTTGCGGTCGAAGAATTCCTGCACCGTGCGGCGGATAACCGGAGTGCGCGTGGCCCCACCCACAAGAACTACTTCATCCATCTCTGTGGGTTTCAGGTTGGCGTCCGCGAGAGCCTGCTTCACGGGCACCATGGTGCGATCGATTACGGGACGCATCAGCGCGTCGAGTGCGCCGCGCGTGAATTCGTGCACAAAGATTTTGCTGTTGGGCAACGGGAAGCGCAGCGTGACTGACTCCACTTCCGAGAGCTTATGCTTCAAAGCAATCAGCTCTTTGCGGAGTTCCTGTGCCAGTTCGCCGTGAGGAGAAAAATCAATCTGGTCGGTCTGTAGAATCTGTTCATGGACGAAGGCCTGGAGAAGATTGTCGATATCGTCGCCGCCAAGATGTGTGTCGCCATTGGTGGATAGAACCTGGTAGATATCACCGTCGCTGGTGGAGATCAGTTTCAAGATCGAAATATCGAACGTACCGCCGCCGAGATCGTAAACCGCCACTTTACCGCGTTGCTCTTCGTGCAAACCATAAGCTAGCGCCGCGGCGGTGGGTTCATTCACCAAACGCAATACTTCCAGGCCAGCCAGTTTGCCGGCATCTTTGGTCGCCTGGCGCTGCGCATCGTTGAAATAGGCGGGCACGGTGATCACCGCGCGATCCACAGTCTCGCCAAAGTAAGCTTCCGCCCAGTTTTTGAGCTCGCGAAGAATGAAAGAGGAAATCTCCGGCGGAGTGAATGATTTATCGCCAAGTTGAACGCGAATCACATTTTTGCTGGCGGGGTCGATGCGGAACGGAAATAGTTTCAGTTCGCTTTGGACGTCGGCCGGCCCGCGGCCCATTAAGCGCTTCACGGAATAAATAGTGCGCTCGGGTTGCGTCAGCAAACGGCGGCGCGCCGGTTCGCCCACGATAATGCTGCCGTCGGGATCGAGGCTGACTACGGAGGGGCAGAGCGTACTGCCAGCCGGACCGGGGATGCACCTCGGCTGGCCGGTCTGCGCATCAATGTATGCGACCAGGCTATTCGTGGTTCCCAGATCGATTCCGACGATTCGTCCCATAGCGCTACAACAGTTCCTTTTGCACGTTGACCACGAGGTTCCGGATGTACGAGCGACGATTCAGCAATTCATTCAGTTTGTTTTTGATGGCGTGCCGCTCGCCTGCGTCGTCCTTGCTCAACGCGACATCCCACTCCCGTGCGGCTGCCTGCAACTCCGCGTCAACTTTGCTGAGCTTGGCTTCGAAATTCTTTTCCGCAGCTTGCAAGCGATGCTTGAGGGAAGCGGTATCTCCTCCGGACGACTTCGTTTCGCGCAATTCATCCAGGGATTCGTTCAACTCGAAGACCTCCTCGAGCAATTCCGGCGGCGCCTGCTGCTTGGTTTGGCCTTCTTTGCGAGCCCCTTCGATCGCCAGCAAGTATTCGACACGCGCGACGGGATCGCGCAGGGTGCGATACGCGTCATTCAACTCCGAACTGCGTTTCAGCGAAATCTCGCGTTCTTCGGGCGTCGAATTCACGAAATTGTCGGGGTGTAACTTCCAACTGAGCTGTAGGAACTTTTGCTCGAGCGGCCCCATCTCCACCCAGAGCTTGCGCGGCATTTCGAACATAGCGAAGTAATCGCTATGCTCGGGTACTTGCAGCACCTTGCCGCAGGATGAGCAAAAGTGTGTGCCGACCGTGCGTTCGTGACAATTCCAGCACACCAGCGGTGGATTCGTAATAGGAAGTGAACTAGCCATAAAAACCCTACGTTGCTGCTCCAAACATAAAAAAAGTGGCTGGCGCGCGGTAGCCAACCACTTGTCCGACCGATTTCTTACCAGTCAGGGCACAAACACCGTGCCACCGCTTAAGCCGTAAATGAACTACCGCAGCCGCAACTGCGCGCGGCATTGGGGTTCTGAAATACAAAGCCCTGGCGCATGAGGGTTTCCTCGTACTCCAGGGTGGTGCCATTCAAATACAGAAGGCTTTTGGGATCGACAAAAATGCGCGCGCCAAATTCTTCGAAAATCTTGTCGCGATCGCGCACCTGGGTATCCAGCCGCATGGCATAGGAAAGTCCAGAGCAACCGCCGCCTTGAATGCCGACGCGCAGGCCACCCGATTCCGGGGACACACCTTCTTTGGCAAGCAGCGCGATGATTTTCTTCGCCGCTTTCTCGCTGAGGTGAATTACCGGTCCAACTTTCTCCGCCACCTGAGTTGTAGTTTCCGTCCCCATCGCAAACATCCTGTACATCCTGGAGCGAAATCCTTCGACAGCATCCTCCGACGGCCAGTACTTTACCGCCGGAAGGACGCCACTAACACCGCGCACCACTCCGCTTAGTGCGAAGCCTTTTCGTGCGCGGGAACTTCCACTCCGTGCTTTTTCTTCCAATCACCGATGGCCGCCTTGATGGCGTCCTCGGCGAGCACGGAGCAGTGAATCTTAACGGGAGGCAGCGAGAGCTCGCGGACAATGTCCGTGTTCTTGATCGCTAACGCCTCATCAACGGTCTTGCCCTTGACCCATTCGGTGGCTAAGGACGAGCTGGCGATGGCCGACCCGCAGCCGAAGGTCTTGAACTTGGCTTCTTCAATAACCCGCGTCTCCGGATTGATCTTCATCTGCAGCTTCATTACGTCACCGCATTCCGGGGCGCCCACCAGGCCGGTCCCGACATTGGGATCTTCCTTGGGGAGGCTGCCGACGTTCCGCGGATTATTGTAATGATCGACTACTTTTTCGCTGTATGCCATAGCCCTCTCTCCTTCTATTCCCCGAAAATTCAGCCCCTCGCCGCAGCGAGGAGGTTGCCAAAACCTGCATTCTTCATCGCCTTTTCCGTCAGGGCGATGTTGGTCAGAAACGCGGAACGTCCCGCGGTCAGTTCCCGCAGGGCGTCACGAACGTATTGCGCGCCGATTCCCAAAACATTCAAAAATTCCCGGACATCCTGGAGGTGATAAAACGCACGTTCCGCGGCGGGAGCGGGCTCATCGCCATCCTGGTACGCCTGATACGTCACGCGAAACGGAGCGGACGTGCCGGCGATAGACCGGTGGATACGAAGTGTTCCTTCACTTGCAATTGCGCTTGCCATTTTGCCTCTTCTCTTCATTCCTCAATCATCACGCGGTCTGCCACTTGACCTTGGAAATGTCGATGCCTTCCTTGGCCATTTCATAGAGTGGCGAAAGTTCGCGTAGCTTGGTAACGACCTGCACCATTTTGTCGATCACGTAATCAACTTCTTCCTCGGTAGTGAAACGGCCGAGGCCGAAGCGGATCGACGTGTGAGCGAGATCTTCACCTACGCCTAGTGCTTTGAGTACATAGCTGGGCTCCAAGGTTGCCGAGGTGCACGCGGAACCGCTAGAGACCGCCACGTCGTTGATTCCCATCAGGAGCGATTCGCCTTCGACATAGGCGAAGCTCATGTTGAGATTGTTGGGCAGCCGATTCTCCATGGAGCCGTTGATATAAACCTCGTCGAGCTTAGCTTCCAGGCCGAGCCTGAGGCGCTCGCGCAGGCCAAGAAGCCGTTTGGACTCCGTCGCCATCTCCTGCTGGCAAATCTCGGCAGCTTTGCCCAGTCCCACGATGCCGGGCACATTCAAAGTGCCAGAGCGCATGCCGCGCTCGTGACCGCCACCGTCGATGATGGCAGAGAGTTGCACGCGAGGATTGCGGCGACGCACGTACAGGGCACCTACGCCCTTGGGGCCGTAGAACTTGTGCGCGGAAATCGCCAGAAGATCAATATTGTCGTTCTGCACATCCACGGGAATCTTGCCCACCGCTTGAACACCGTCTACCGCAAAAATGATCCCGCGTTCTTTGGCAATCTTGCCGATTTCCTGAATCGGATTGATCGCGCCAATTTCGTTATTGGCATACATAATGCAGATTAAAATCGTTGTGGGTTTGATGGCTTTGCGTACATCCTCGGGGTCGACGCGCCCATCCTTCTGCACGGGAAGATAGGTGACCTCGAAGCCATGCTTCTCCAGGTTCTTGCAGGTATCCAGCACGGCTTTGTGCTCGATGGCCTGGGTAATAATGTGATTGCCCTTTTCGCGGTACATTTCCGCGACGCCCTTGATCATCAGGTTGTCTGATTCGGTGGCGCCGCTGGTAAAAATAATCTCTTTTGCGGTGGCGTTAATCAGCGAAGCCACCTGCTGCCGGGCGTTTTCCACGGCTTCTTCGCCGGCCCACCCAAACGAATGGTTACGGCTGGCCGCATTGCCGAACTTCTCCGTGAAATAAGGCAACATGGCATCGAGCACGCGCGGATCCATTGGCGTGGTAGCGTGATTGTCCATGTAAATCGGCAATTTGACGGCCATTTTCCTGTTCTCCTATACGATGCAGAACCGCTTAGCGGGTTACCACCAACCGGTCCATCCCTTTCAATTCCACGAGCGCCGGCTCCTGCTTCTCTTCGCTCAAATGAGCGATAGTCACCGTGCTCAAAACTCCCAGAATACTTTCATTCACGCGTTGCAGAGGCTCCTTCACGGAACAGCGCTCGGTGGCGTCGCAATTTCCATGGCTGGTTACGCAAGAGGTAATCAGCACCGGACCATCGATCGCCGAAAGCACTTCCAGAGCACTGATGCGGTCGGCCTGCTTCGATAACTGGTATCCGCCGGTCGAACCGTGCTTCGCGGCCACCAAACCATGCTTTGCCAGCTTCTGCAGCACCTTGGCCATCAACGTCGCCGAGATGCCGTACTCCTCCGCAATTTCATTCGCGCTGCAAGCGTGATCCTGGCGATGATTCGCGAGATGCTTCATCGCGATTAACCCGTAGTCGGCTTTTTTGGACAGTTTAAACATAGCCTCAGTTCGAGCGCTGGCAATCGATTAGATGCCAATACGACTCATTTAGTCGCAATTAAACTCTATCCCTCCTTGCGGCGATTGTCAAACCTAAAGCGACTGAATTTCTAAGCAACCCCTTAGTTTATGGAGACTTACAATAAGACTAATGTGGTCGCCTTTCAACGATTTCACTTTAAGTAGCAAGTTGGACGGGGTAAACGGTCAGATTATGCACTGAGCCGTAAGGCGAGATTCGACCTAACCACCGCAAGAGGATTCACCAATTTCACGATTCTCATTTCGAAGCGGTACAAGACCCTCCGCTTGCTGAGGCGTCGATCAATTTTTGGAATGCGGCAATCGTCGGAATGGTCAGCTGAGACTTGTGCGCTTGTGTCTCGAAAGCCGTCAAGGCGTCTGACTGTAACTTCCTGAGAGAATCTGGCAAAGGCAGACCCTGGGAAATGCGATCCAAAGCGGTCAGTGCCAATTCCGCCGCCTGCGATAACGCAGCCGAAGCGGGAGCAGCATTCTGCACGAGAACGGAACCCGGCGCGAGGGATTGTACCTGACCGTCCACCGCAGCCCATTTTGCCAACTGCGCACGCAGCGCCGCCGCCTTGACGGCGTCCTTGCATCCTGCGCCTACAAATTGATCGACCGCGACGGAGAACTCGCGAGACTGCTCGCTTTCCGGGTGCACGGTGTCGACCATGCGATTCAGAGGCTTGAGTTGGGTCGGTTCCTCGCCGGGCGTGCTCTCGCGGTTGTAGTCCTTAACCGGCTCCAGTGCTTCAGCCACGGCGTGCAAAGCTTCGACCTGGGCGGCAGAGGCGGATGGCCCGGCCATGCGCTGGACCATCGGTGGTTGGTAAGAGCGGTGCGTGAGCCCGAGCCATTCCAGGCGGGTACTCTCAGCTTCCATCCGGAAGTACATCGAGGGCAGATCGGTAGTGGTCTGTGGAGACCAAAAACGCTCGGCAATCGCGGCCATGCGCGGCCAGATCCGCGAGTCGACATTCTCCCAATTCACGTACTCCGACCACATGGTGGCCTCGCCACCAAGGACCCGCTGTTTCTCCTCTGGAGTAAGATTTGCGGCCGCACCACCGAGAGGATCGACCGCGTAATGACGAGCGGCGCTCCAGCCGAGGTCGATGTAATATCCGTTGGAAAGAATCCCGTTGTAGCCCTCTTTGGCAGCGGCCGCCAATGCGTCCGGACCTCTCCACGAGTGAATGACGATGTCCTTCGAGACCCCCGGCACAAAGATTTCGTCCCAGCCGATGGGAGTTTTTCCATGCTTAACCACCAATTCCTGAACATGCTGACTGAAATAAGTTTGCAGCTCGACGTTGTTCTTGATGTTGTGAGACTTCATGAACTCCTGGATTTTTGGATTGGAGTCCCACTCTTTGCCGTTCACCTCGTCGCCACCGATATGAAAATAGTGATCCGGGAAGAGCTTGGCCATTTCGGCGATGAATTCGTTGAGGAATTTATAGGTTTTCTCGTTCGTAGGATCCATGGCTGGATCGAAAACGCCCCACTTGCGTTCCAGTTCGTAGGGGCCGGCGCCGCTGGCAAGTTCCGGGTAGCCGACAAACCACGAAGTACTGTGGCCGGGCATATCAAATTCAGGCACCACGCGAATGCCGCGATCTCGCGCGTAAGCAATCAGATCGCGTATTTCATCCTGCGTGTAATACAGCCCATCGGAGCCTGCGCCCTGGAGCTTTGGGAATTTCTTGCTCTCCACGCGGAAGCCCTCATTGTCCGACAAATGCCAATGGAACACATTTAACTTCACGGCCTCCATACCATCGAGGTTGCGCCTAAGAACGTCCAAGGGAATGAAATGGCGCGAAACGTCGATCATCAAGCCCCGCCATTGAAAACGGGGTTGATCCTGGAGGTTCACGGCCGTAGCCGCGAATCCATCCTGCGTGATGGACACCAACTGAAGAAAAGTTTGCAGGCCGCGCAAAACGCCGAGAGGATTGGCGGCATGGAGTTTTGCGCCCGTGGGCGTCACGTCGAGCGTGTAGGACTCGTCTTCGCCCAACTCCTGAATGGGTTTGCTTTCGTGATCGGTGGTAACCACCAGCGTCGCTTTAGCGGGATCGGAATCTCCATGGGCAAACACGATGCCGGTTTGGTGACCAAGCGTGGTCAAGAATCGCTGGCCGGCGCGGTCGAGCCGCGCTTCGCGATATCCAGCGAACGACAAAGTGAAGGTATTGTCGATCTTCAGGGAGCCGGTGCCGAGCTGCACCTTGGACGGCAGCGGCATTACGTTCAAATCAGCGGGAGCTTGCGCGCGCGCAGACATACCGGCGATCAAGAGTGAGGAGAATGCCAACACACACATCCACATCCTGGAAAGCTGTAGCTGGTTCATGAAACTTACCTCCGGGAGTACCCATGCGAAGTGCCGCCATTAAAACGTTACAACTCATAACAGATGAGAGTGGCACATTCCTCCGGCATCGCACAACAGTTTTCCGTTGCGGGAGTTCATCTCGAACGGAAGTTCGCCCGGTGTTCCGTTTTTGCGATAGAATGTGCCGCGGAGATTCCCACACCGACGACATGAAGACTTCCGTGGCAATTTACCCGGGCTCGTTTGATCCCGTGACCAATGGGCATCTGGACCTCATCGCGCGCGGCGAACGAATGTTCGATCGCGTAATCGTCGCGGTCCTGAAAAATGTGGAAAAAGAGCCACTGTTCTCCGTGACGGAACGGGTGGAAATGCTGCGCGAGGTGACAAAGCAGTGGGATTCGGTAGAGGTTGACGTTTTCGATGGACTGCTGGTCGAGTACGCCCGGAAGCGGGGAGCGGGAGTAATCCTGCGAGGCATTCGTGCGGTATCCGATTACGAGTATGAGCTTCAGATGGCGCTGATGAATCGCAAGCTGGAGCCGCGACTGGAGACCGTGTTCATGTTGCCGGGCGAAAGCTACAGTTACTTGAGCGCGCGTCTGGTCCGCGAGATCGCCCACTTGGGCGGCCCGCTGACCGGGTTGGTCCCCGCAGTGGTGGAGCAGCGTCTCCGCGCCAAGGTTTCCTAAGAAAATCTGGGATGTACCGCCAATTTGTCCGCGGCTGGTGCGAAGCTCGCTTCCACGTTGAAATTCACCGCGATTTCTTGAACACTGTATATCTGTCAATTCTCTCTCGCTCCAAGGAGAAGTTGTGGAACTTACCAATCGCATCAACCGGATACAGGTTT
>Ga0335085_10009316_pt1 | contig 14834 bp, 10 predicted proteins | sample Lox_Sample_45_FD_206712 | JGI IMG/M metagenome (GOLD analysis project Ga0335085, IMG submission 206712) | Soil microbial communities from Loxahatchee National Wildlife Refuge, Florida, United States - Lox_Sample_4.5 | ecosystem: Environmental > Terrestrial > Soil > Wetlands | place: USA... | reverse complement strand
CCATGGAATAATAATTTTTGAATTTTTAAAAAAACATATGGAAACACTCGCAATAAAAAAAGCTAAGACTCCGGCAGCAAAAAAGACTCCTGTTAATATTTCAGGTTCTGTTGCTGTTCTTGAAGCATTTCTGGAAGAAAAAGTTGATACCATTTTCGGATATCCCGGAGGAGCGATCATGCCCATTTACGATGCATTGTATGATTACCAGGATAAGCTCAATCATATTTTGGTTCGTCATGAACAAGGAGCTATTCATGCAGCACAGGGTTATGCAAGATCATCCGGCAAGACAGGTGTTGTTTTTGCAACCAGCGGGCCGGGAGCTACCAATCTTGTTACAGGACTGGCGGATGCTATGATCGACAGCACACCGGTTGTCTGTATTACCGGTCAGGTATATGCGCATTTACTGGGAACAGACGCCTTCCAGGAAACAGATGTCATCAATATTACCACACCGGTGACAAAATGGAATTACCAGGTTACCGATGCAACAGAAATTCCGACTGTTCTTGCAAAAGCATTTTATATAGCAGGAAGCGGCAGACCCGGACCTGTATTGATCGACATAACAAAAAATGCGCAGCTGCAGAAGTTCGATTATGAAGGATATAAAAAATGTGAGCATATCCGTAGTTACCGGCCAAAACCAGTCATCCGGAAAAATTATATCCAGGAGGCAGCACAGTTAATTAATGAAGCAGAAAAGCCATTTGTCATCTTTGGTCAGGGAGTTATTTTGGGTAAAGCTGAAAAAGAATTTAAAAAATTTATTGAGAAAGGAGGACTGCCTGCTGCATGGACTATTATGGGTATGAGTGCAATTCCTACCGACCATCCTCTGGGAGTTGGCATGCTGGGCATGCATGGAAATTATGGACCCAATGTGCTGACGAATGAATGTGATGTTCTGATTGCCGTGGGTATGCGCTTTGATGATCGTGTAACAGGTCGTCTTGATAAATATGCAAAACAGGCAAAAGTCATCCACCTTGATATTGATCCTGCAGAAATTGATAAAAATGTAAAATCAACCGTGCCTGTCTGGGGTGATTGCAAAGAAACATTGCCCCTCCTGACTGAATTAATAGAACAAAAAACACATCCGGAATGGTTGCAAAAATTCAAAGAGCACCAATTGCTGGAAGAAAAAACCTGTATTCAGCCTGAATTGAATCCAAACTCTGAACATTTGAGCATGGGCGAAGTCATTGAACTCGTAAATAAATATACGCAGGGCAATGCAATCATAGTAACTGATGTCGGTCAGCATCAGATGGTAGCCTGCCGTTACGCAAAATTCAATCAGTCCAAAAGCAATATTACTTCTGGTGGCCTTGGTACAATGGGCTTTGCATTGCCTGCTGCTATTGGTGCTAAGGTTGGCTCCCCCGAAAGAACAGTCATTGCAGTAATAGGTGACGGCGGTTTCCAGATGACTATTCAGGAGTTGGGAACAATCATGCAAAGTAAAATCGACTTAAAAATTCTCATATTGAATAATGAGTTCTTAGGAATGGTAAGACAGTGGCAGCAACTATTCAACGATAAGCGCTATTCCTTTGTAAATATTGCAAGCCCCGATTTTGTTCAGGTAGCCAAAGGATACGGGATCGCCGGAGACAATGTTTCCAAAAGAGAAAAACTGGAAGGAGCAATTGTGGAAATGTTAAATCACAAAGGAGCTTATTTACTGGAAATAAAGGTTGGAAAAGAAAATAATGTATTTCCAATGGTTCCACAGGGTTGCAGCGTGGCAGAAATAAGATTGTCCTGATATGATGAATAAAATCTTTCCCATCATAGTGATGGCAGGGATTAAAAAATAAAAAAAATACAATGAAGAAGGAATTCACAGTAACCGTATATACGGAAAATCAGATCGGTCTGCTCAACCGTATCGCGATTATTTTTTCCAGAAGAAAAATCAATATTGAGAGCATGAATACTTCTCCTTCCGAGATAGAAGGGATCCATCGCTTTACAATCGTGATCAATGAAACAGAAGATGTGGTTCGTAAGCTTTGTCGCCAAATTGAAAAGCAGGTAGAAGTGTTGAAAGCTTATTATAATACTAATGATGAGATCGTATGGCAGGAACTGGCATTGTATAAAGTACCGACAGATGTAATTGCTGAAAAAGTTAAAGTAGAAAGATTATTGCGCCAGCATGGAGCGAGAGCCGTTGTGATCCGAAAAGATTATACTGTTTTTGAAGCCACCGGTCAGCGGGAGGAAACGGATAAACTACTTGCTGTGTTGGAGCCATATGGATTGATCGAGTTTGTGCGCAGTGCAAGGGTCGCTATTATTAAAGCAAGTCATGGTTTCCATGAAAAGCTGAAAGAATTTGAACAAACAGAACCCGGAGAAGAACTGGTAGAAAACGAATACCTGGATAAACAACAGGAAGTGTTTTCGATGTAATCGTGAAACATATGAAAAGTGAAAAGTTAAATGTGAAACAATGGAGGTAAATAATTTTTTCATATCTCATATTTCACGTTTCACTTTTCACAAATAAAAATCTCATAAACTATAAAATAAAAACAATGGCAAAACTAAATTTCGGCGGAGTAGAAGAAAATGTAGTAACCCGGGAAGAGTTCCCGCTCGCCAAAGCCCAACAGGTTTTAAAAAATGAAGTCATCGCTGTAATCGGATATGGAGTACAGGGTCCCGGTCAGGCGCTGAATCAAAAAGATAATGGTATCAATGTAATCGTAGGCCAAAGGAAAAATTCCAAGACCTGGGATAAAGCCGTAAGAGACGGATTCGTTCCCGGCAAAACTTTATTTGAAATTGAAGAAGCACTTGAAAAAGGAACTATCATTTGTTATCTCCTGAGTGATGCTGCTCAAATTCAACTATGGCCAACCGTTAAAAAACATTTGACTCCGGGCAAAGCCTTGTATTTCTCTCATGGCTTCGGAATCACTTTCAAAGAACAGACCGGCATTGTTCCTCCTGCAGACGTGGATGTATTCCTCGTTGCGCCAAAAGGCTCCGGCACATCCCTGCGAAGAATGTTTTTACAGGGACGTGGATTGAATAGCAGCTATGCTATTTTCCAGGATGCTACAGGACGCGCCAAAGAAAGAGTAATCGCTTTGGGAATCGCAGTTGGAAGCGGTTATTTATTTGAAACTGATTTTAAAAAAGAAGTATACAGCGATCTTACCGGCGAACGTGGAACATTGATGGGTGCAATTCAGGGAATTTTCGCAGCGCAATACCAGGTACTTCGCGACAAAGGACATAGTCCTTCCGAAGCTTTCAATGAAACAGTGGAAGAGTTGACCCAGAGTCTGATGCCTCTTGTAGCAGAGAATGGAATGGATTGGATGTATGCAAATTGTTCAACCACCGCTCAGCGCGGTGCATTGGATTGGTGGAAAAAATTCCGTGATGCCACTGCTCCTGTATTCAAAGAATTATATGAAAGTGTAGCGACTGGTAAAGAATCTCAAAGATCAATTGACAGTAATAGTCAGCCTGATTATCGCGAAAAACTGGAAATTGAATTAAAAGAATTGCGCGATAGTGAAATGTGGCAGGCAGGCAAGACCGTTAGAAGTCTGAGGCCGGAAAACCAGTCAGCTGTTGCTGCTAAATCCGAGTTTGCAGGTACAAGTTCAAAATTAGAACCAGTGAAGTAGAGACACATTCTTATACAATGAAAGAAGCATTAACTAATAAAACAGAGATCATACAACCTTCCTTTGGAGAGGGGGTTCGACAGGCGGCCGAACGATTAAAGAAAGTCGTGACACGTACTCCGCTTCAATTGAATCAAAATCTTTCCAGGAAATATAAATCTAATGTATACCTGAAAAGAGAAGATCTCCAGGTAGTACGCTCTTATAAAATCCGGGGCGCTTATAACATGATGAGCACCCTTCCGAAAGAAAAATTACAGAATGGCGTTGTTTGCGCGAGTGCAGGAAACCATGCCCAGGGTTTTGCTTATTCGTGTAAAAAGCTCGATATACATGGAGTGATATTCATGCCCATTATTACACCCAAACAAAAAGTCACACAAACAAAAATGTTTGGGGAAGATAAGGTTGAGATTAAACTGGTGGGTGACACTTTTGATGATTGCCTGGTCGCTGCAAGAGAATTTACAGAAGAGAATGATATGACTTTCATTCCTCCCTTTGATGATATCAGAATCATAGAAGGTCAGGGAACGGTCGGAGCAGAAATTTTGGACGACCTTTCAAACGTCGATTATTTATTTATTCCAATTGGTGGCGGCGGATTAAGCGCGGGCGTTGGAGCCTATTTTAAAACTTATTCGCCAAAAACAAAAATAATCGGGCTCGAACCTTTGGGTGCTCCTGCTATGATGGAATCATTAAAAGCAGGATATCCGGTAGTGCTCGATGAAATCGATCGGTTTGTTGACGGAGCTGCGGTAAAACGCGTAGGAGATCTTACTTTCTCTATTTGCAAGGAAGTGTTAGATGATATGCATCTTGTACCGGAAGGCAAAGTATGTTCAACTATTCTAAAGTTATACAATCAAGACGCAATAGTAGTTGAACCTGCAGGTGCTTTGTCTATTGCGGCATTGGACAATTATGCGGATCAGATTAAAGGAAAAAATGTGGTTTGTATTGTGAGTGGAAGCAATAACGATATAGACCGCATGCCTGAAATAAAAGAACGTTCATTGCAATACGAAGGATTGAAACATTATTTTCTTATCCGTTTTGCTCAACGTCCGGGTGCATTAAAAGAATTTGTGAACAATGTTCTTGGGCCTGATGATGATATCACCCGATTTGAATACATGCAAAAAACAAACAAAGAAACCGGGCCCGCATTGGTGGGAATCGAATTGCAAAGCAGAAAAGACTATGATGTATTATTAAATAAAATGAGAAGCTCCCATATTGATTTTTCAGAAATCAATAAGGACGATAAGCTCTTTGGATACCTGGTTTAAACCAGTAATCCACAAAAAAATGTGGATAACCTGATCTTTATCCTATTAATTTCAACCAAATGAGGATTTCTTTGTATATTTATACGATTGTTTGCTATTATTTTTAGAGGAAATCTGTATATTATAAATATTTTTTGAAGAAAAATTAATCATTTATTGATCATGATGGTAAACAATCAAGGTTTGTATCATCCTTCTTATGAGCGTGATGCTTGTGGAATTGGTTTTGTAGCTAACATCAAAGGAAATAAATCACACCAGATTATTTCAGATGCACTGACCATTCTCGAGAACATGGAACATCGTGGTGCATGTGGTTGCGAAAATAATACTGGCGATGGTGCAGGCATCATGATCCAGACACCGCATGAATTCTTTTTTGATGAATGCGTAAAATTAGGAATTCACCTTCCTTCATTTGGTAGATATGGTGTCGGTATGTTGTTCTTCCCTCGTGATATCCGGTTAAAAGAAGAATGCAGGGATATTTTTAATCGTTCTGCTGAGAAACTGGGATTTGAAATTTTAGGATATCGCAAAGTGCCCGTGAATGCAGATGGCATTGGTCCGACAGCTTTGTCTGTAGAACCTGAAATGGAACAAGTATTTATCGCTTGTCCTGATCATATTACACAGCCTGATGATTTCGAAAGAAAATTATTCGTCCTTCGCAATTATGCAAGTCATACTATCAACAATACTGTAAAAAAAGATCCCATTGGTTTTTATGTTGCTTCTTTGTCTTACAAAACCGTGGTATATAAGGGTCAGTTAACCAGCTTACAGGTCAGAAATTATTTTCCCGATCTGAATAATAACCGCGTTGTTTCAGCATTTGGATTGATTCACTCCCGCTTTGCCACCAACACTTTTCCTTCCTGGAAACTGGCGCAGCCTTTCCGTTATATCGCACATAACGGCGAGATCAATACGCTGCAGGGAAATTTAAACTGGCTCAAGACAAGTGAAAAAGGATTTGAATCTCCTTATTTCAGTAAGGAAGAAATGGATATGCTGCTTCCAATCATCACCGAAGGACAATCAGATTCTGCTTGTCTCGATAATATGATTGAATTGCTCACATTGTGTGGCCGTTCACTCCCCCATGTGATGATGATGCTGATACCCGAAGCATGGGATGGCAATGAACAGATGGATCCTCTGAAAAAAGCTTTTTATGAATTTCATGCCTGCTTCATGGAACCCTGGGATGGCCCGGCATCGATTTCTCTGACTGATGGAAAGATCATCGGAGCAACCTTAGACAGAAATGGTTTGCGCCCCTCAAGATATTGCGTCACTACAGACGACAGAGTGATCATGGCTTCTGAAACCGGCGTTCTTCCGGTGAACCCAAAAATGATCAAGGAAAAAGGCAGGCTGCAACCGGGGAAAATGTTTATTGTAGATATGGAGCAGGGAAGGATCATCAGTGATGATGAACTGAAGCAGAGCATTTGTTCTCAAAAACCTTATACAGAATGGCTGAATAAATACAAGATCAGACTGGAAGAACTTCCGGAGCCAAGAGTAATGTTTACTCATTTGGAGCACGATCAGATATTCAAATATCAAAAAGCATTTGGCTACACAACAGAAGATATTGAAACGATTATTTCACCAATGGCATTGGATGGCAAAGAGCCCGTTGGTTCCATGGGATCCGATGTTCCATTGGCAGTATTGAGCGATCAGCCACAACATCTCAGCAGTTATTTCAAACAATTATTCGCACAGGTAACCAATCCGCCAATAGACCCTATACGTGAACGTTTGGTGATGTCTCTTGCGACATTCGCTGGTAACAATGGTAATTTATTAGTGGAAGATCCATTGGCCTGTCACTGCGTTGCACTAAAGCACCCGGTACTTAGCAATCATGAACTGGAAAAAATCAGGAGCATCGATACCGGTATCTTCCAGGCAAAAACATTACAGACTTATTTCAGAGCAGATGGCAAAGCGGGATCATTGCAAGCCGGTCTCGACCGCTTATGCCGTTATGCGGTGGATGCGGTGGAGGATGGATTCGAGGTACTCATTTTATCTGACAGAGCTATTGATTCCGATCATGCGCCTATTCCTTCGTTAATTGCAACAGCAGCAGTGCACCATCATCTTATCCGGAAAGGATATCGTGGGCAAGTGGGCATTATCGTGGAAGCAGGTGACGTATGGGAAGTCCATCATTTTGCCTGCCTGATCGGTTTTGGTGCGACAGCCATCAACCCATATCTAACCTTGTCGACTATACGCGATTTGAAAATCAGCGGCCAGCTCAACACCAGCCTGGATGCTGAACAATTAAAGAAAAATTATATCAAAGCGGTCAATGATGGGTTGCTGAAAGTATTTTCAAAAATGGGCATCTCCACTCTCCAGTCTTATCAGGGGGCACAGATTTTTGAAATCATTGGCCTGAATAAATCTGTAGTAGATAAATATTTTACCGGTTGTACATCCCGGATAGAAGGAATGGGATTAGACGAAATTGCGAAGGAAACACTTGCAAAGCATTTATTTGCATTCAGCCGCAAGAATATTCCAGTGGATCGTTTGCCCGTGGGCGGAATTTATCAATGGAAGAGAAAAGGGGAATTTCACTTATTCAACCCTCAAACCATTCACTGGCTTCAATATTCAACCAAAATGAATGACTATCATTCATTCAAAAAATATTCAAAACTGGTGAACGAACAAACGGAACATGCTGCGACCTTGCGTGGAATGTTTGTTTTCAAAAGAAATCGGCTTTCTATTCCTATTGATGAGGTTGAACCCATCGAAAATATTCTGAAACGTTTTGCGACCGGCGCAATGAGCTTTGGTTCTATTTCGCATGAAGCGCATTCCACACTTGCTATTGCAATGAACCGCATCGGCGCGAAAAGCAATACAGGTGAAGGAGGTGAGGATGAACTTCGTTACGAGCCATTGCCTAACGGCGACTCTATGCGCTCGGCGATCAAACAGGTTGCTTCTGCGCGTTTTGGTGTGACCAGTTATTATCTCACTATGGCGGATGAATTACAAATTAAAATGGCCCAGGGGGCAAAACCTGGCGAGGGTGGACAATTACCTGGTCATAAAGTTGATGAATGGATTGGGAAAGTACGGCATTCGACGCCGGGAGTAGGATTGATTTCTCCACCGCCCCATCATGATATTTATTCCATTGAAGATCTCGCTCAATTAATATTTGATTTGAAGAATTCAAACAGGAATGCAAGAATCAGTGTAAAGCTTGTTTCGAAAGCGGGCGTTGGAACGATTGCCGCAGGAGTTGCAAAAGCTAAATCAGATGTCATATTGATTTCCGGACACGATGGTGGAACCGGAGCTTCTCCGATCAGCTCGATCAAACATGCCGGTTTACCCTGGGAACTTGGTTTGGCAGAATCGCATCAGACACTGGTAAAAAATAAATTGCGCAGCAGGGTTGTATTGCAAACAGATGGGCAATTGAAAACCGGTCGCGATATTGCTATTGCAACTTTATTGGGCGCTGAAGAATGGGGAGTTGCTTCTGCTGCATTGGTTGTGGAAGGTTGTATCATGATGCGCAAATGTCATTTGAATACTTGCCCTGTAGGAGTTGCTACACAAAACCCCGTTTTAAGAAAACGTTTCGCAGGCAACCCCGACCATGTGGTGAATTTGTTTAGGTTTCTTGCACAGGAACTGAGAGAAGTCATGGCTGAATTGGGATTCAGAACTGTCAATGAAATGGTTGGTCAGGTTGACTGCCTGGATATCAAAGAAGATATCCAACATTGGAAATATCATAAGCTGGACCTCTCACCCATTTTATACAAGGAGCCGGCCTCATTGTATACAGGATTACACAAACAGGAGGAACAGGATCACGGATTGAGTGATGTACTCGATTGGAAATTGCTGAATGCTGCAAGGCCTGCACTGGATCATCAACAAAAAGTATTCGCTTCCTTTAATGTGAAGAATACAGACAGAACCATTGGAACGATTTTATCCAATGAAATATCAAAAATCTATCAATCCCGCGGACTTCCTGACGACACAATTCATTTCAAACTAACCGGAACTGCGGGGCAAAGTTTCGGTGCATTCAATACAAAAGGAGTGACACTGGAACTGGAAGGAGATGCAAATGATTATTTTGGAAAAGGATTATCAGGCGCAAGACTGGTCGTATATCCATCTGCAAATGCAGGATTTATTCCGGAAGAAAATATCATTATTGGAAATGTTGCTTTTTACGGAGCCACTTCAGGCGAAGCATTTATCCGGGGAAAAGCAGGCGAACGGTTTGCTGTCAGAAATTCAGGAGTAAATGCAGTAGTAGAAGGAGTGGGTGATCACGGTTGCGAGTACATGACCGGAGGAAGAATCGTGATTCTTGGAGATACAGGTAGGAATTTCGCAGCCGGAATGAGTGGAGGCATTGCTTATGTATACGATGTGAATGGCAATTTCGCATCACTCTGCAATAAGGAAATGGTGGAACTTGATCCGGTGAATGAAGAAGACAGCCGGGAAATTAAAGATATGGTACAAAGACATTTTTCCTATACAGGGAGCACTGTCGCCAAATTTGTATTGGATGATTTTGAAAACCAGTTGAAAAATTTTGTGAAAGTATTTCCGAAGGATTATAAAACTGTATTGCAGTCAGAAAAAAAAGAAAGAGTGAAAAAAGTGAAAACGAATGATTAATTTTTTTATGGATCACAGAGAAAGATACTGAGAACGCGGAGCAGGCTAGTTCTTTTGTGACTGAACCTCTCCGTGGTTCTCTGTGATCCGAAGACGTGAATGATGAGTGGTCAATGGTGAATAGTGAAATGTGAAACATGGAAAGTCAAACGTTGGTGTTAAATTCAAATGGATTAATAAGTAATGGCCGGCAATTTACCTTTCACATTTCAGGTCTCGCGTTTGACATTTCACGAAAAAATAATAAACCAGTAAAAAAATATGGGCAAGCCAAGTGGATTTTTGGAATTTACAAGGGAACTACCCGGCAAACGTCCGGTGAATGAAAGGAAAAAAGATTATAAAGAATTTATTCCTTTATATACCACGGAGAAGCTGAATCAGCAGGCTGCACGTTGTATGAACTGTGGCATCCCCTTTTGTCATCATGGCTGTCCTTTGGGAAATGTTATTCCTGAATTTAACGATGCGGTTTATCGACAGGCCTGGCAGGATGCATATGAAATCCTTTCTTCGACAAATAATTTTCCTGAATTCACCGGACGCATTTGTCCGGCTCCCTGCGAAAGCAGCTGTGTATTAGGCATCAATCAGCCCCCGGTAACCATTGAAGAAATAGAGAAGAATATTATTGAGATCGCATTTGAAAAAGGCTTTATCAAACCACGCAAACCAAATATAAAATCAGGCAGGAAGATTGCTGTGGTCGGGTCAGGACCTGCAGGACTTGCTGCTGCTGCGCAATTGAATTATGCAGGTCATACGGTAACTGTATTTGAGCGGGATGATGCACCTGGCGGTTTATTACGGTACGGAATACCCGATTTCAAACTTGAAAAATGGGTCATTGACAGAAGGATTCAATTGATGGAAGCGGAAGGGGTTGTTTTCAAGTGCAATGCAAATGTAGGAGTGAATATCAGCATCAATGATTTGTTGAGAGAATTCCATGCAATAGTTTTGGCCGGAGGAGCTACAATTCCAAGAGATCTTCCTGTTCCGGGAAGAGACCTAAATGGAATCCATTTTGCTATGGATTTTTTGAAACAACAAAATAAAAGAGTCAGTGGCATTTCATTCGAAGAAACAAATATTCTTGCCAAAGGAAAAAATGTCATAGTAATTGGAGGTGGAGATACCGGTAGCGACTGCGTGGGCACTTCAAATCGTCAGAGTGCAAAATCAATCACCCAGTTTGAATTACTGCCAAAACCACCGCAAGACAGAACACCATTTATGCCCTGGCCCACCTATCCAATGACAATAAAAACTTCTTCTTCACATGAAGAGGGTTGCGACAGAGAATGGGCCATCGCAACAAAAGAATTTGTTGCCGATGAAAAAGGAAAGCTCAAAGCCCTGAAGATTGTTTCTCTGGAATGGAAATTCACAGAAGAAGGAAAACCCGCAAGGTTTGTTGAAATTCCCGGAACTGAAAAAGAAATCCCCTGCGAACTTGCTCTGCTTGCAATGGGTTTTGTTCATCCCCAGCATGAAGGCCTGCTCAATGAATTGGATGTTGAACTGGATGACCGGGGCAATGTAAAAGCGACGGAGAAATCATTTCAAACTAATATTGCTAAAATATTTACTGCCGGGGATATGCGCCGTGGGCAATCCCTGGTTGTGTGGGCCATCAGCGAGGGCAGGGAATGTGCAAGAAAAGTGGATGAATACCTGATGGGTTCTTCCCTGCTGGAAACAAAGGACGATTCATTGATAGCAGCCTCTTATTAATAATAAATATTATTTTGGCGTTCTGGCTTTGTATTGGTCGAAATAAATAATTTTTCCATCTTTAAGAAGCCAGTTTTCCTGTATCAGAAAAGTATCGGCTTTTTGGCCGTTTTGCGAATATCTTCTTTCTCTCGCCCAGATTCTCACCCAATCCTCATTCCTGTCATTGGCAAGTGCAGATTCCCATGTTGATATGTCGAAACGCAGTGAATCCAGGTTCTTTATATCATCTTTGGCAATGGCAAGCAATCCATCGACAGGGCCGCGGAATACCATTCCGCTTGCATCATAATAGGTTACTGTATCAGCCCAGTAAGGCTTCATGGAATCAATCTGATTCTTTTCAAACATCTTCCATACCGTCAGCACTTTTTGCGCATATTCAGGATGAGCGGGAACACGAATGTCAGATGAATAAGAAGCCTTATAAGCATACTGTAATGTGTCTTTCACAGAAGGCTGATCTTTTGACTCGGGTATAGCTGAATCTGAATTGCATCCAAAAAAAAATATACTGATCACCGTTAGAAAAAAAATGGACTTCATTGCAATAAATTTTAAAACTGAAACATACAAGCTACCTTCAATCATTGATTCCCCCGACAATTTTCATTGGGTGAACCTCGATTTTTGTGGGGATATCCTGAAAAATTGGATTTGCTTTGGCAATTTCAACGGCTTCCTGGATATCTTTTGCCAGTAAATGGAAATACCCGGCAATCACTTCGTTTGTTTCATTGAAAGGCCCATCTTTGATGATCCCATTACTTTCAAAAACCAACCGGCTTCCTTTGTCGAGTGGCTGTGCACTTTTCAGTTTTCCTTCACTGATCAATTTGGTAATATAGGCTGTTCCTTTCTGAATATGCGATTGCAACTTTTCAGGAGAAAGTGAAGTCCATACATCTCCTTCGGTATGGAGGATCAACAGGAATTCTTTCATTTTCTTTGAGTTTTAAATTTTAGCAATTTGAATAGTACTAAAAAGACAAATGAACTTTTAAAAAAGGGACATGGTCACCATTATTTATTATTGCATTTCTTTAATTTCTGTTGCAACAATTTTTTTTCAGCATTCAGAGGTGAAAGATTAATTGCTTTTTCCAAACAGGCAGCTGCTTTTTTTAATTCATTCAATTGCATATAGAATTCTGCCATGGTTGAATAAAATAAACGGTACTTTTCCATCGCAGAATTCCTTCTTATTTTCTCTAATTCATCTATTGCTTTTACCGGGCCATAAACTTTTGAAATAACCACTGCCCTGTTCAATATGATAACAGGCGAATTATCCATCAGTAATAACTTATCATAAAGCGAGAGAATGGCATTCCAATCAGTTGAATTAAAATCAGGAGCCGAACAATGGTGGGAAGAAATGGCTGCAAGGATATGATAGATCGAAATATCATCTCCGACAGTAGATTGATGCAGAAAGTAGAACCCTTTTTCCATCAATGAATAGTCCCAAAGTGAACGATTTTGTTTTTCCATCAGTAAAATATTCCCTTCTCCATCCAACCTGGATTTAAATCTCGAAGCATTTAATAACATCAGTGCCATTAAAGCATAAACATTGGATTTATCAGGAATGGCAGGATGGGTTAAAATAATTTCTGTCAGGCGAATTGCCTCAGCACATAGTTCGTATCGAATGACGTCATCGCCTGTTGAAGCACTATATCCTTCATTGAATAAAAGATAAATCGTTTCAAGAACAGTATCCAGCCTTTTTCCTATTTCATCCATTATTGGCACTTCAAAAGAAATATTCGTCTCACGGATTTTCTGTCTTGCCCTGACCAAACGTTTGTTAATCGTTTCCTCTGAAGTGAGAAAAGCTTTCGCGATCTCGGGAATGCTGAAGCCACAAAGTATTTTGAGAGTGAGTGCAACCTGTGAATCTGTTGAAATTGCCGGATGGCAACAGGTAAACATCATTCGCAATTGATCGTCGAGGATTTCCTGATCTGAAAAAAGATAATCCATTGCCGGCTCAACAGTCCAGGCAGATTTAAGATAGTGTATGACATCGGATGAATATTTTCTTTTGTATTTTTCCCGATTAACAATATTTAGCGCTTTGTTTTTTGCGACTCTGAACAACCATCCTGAAGGGTTTGCTGGTACGCCTTTGTATTCCCATTGATGAATAGCTTCGGCTAATGCATCCTGAACAACATCTTCTGCGAGATCGATATTCTCAGGGCCGAAAATTCTCGTTAGTACCGCGATCATTCTTCCGGATTCATGGCGAAAGAGATGATCAACAAGCTGGGTTATTTCTGTATGATTTGTCAAAATAGATGATACCGCCAACGAAAAGATCAAGCCTGACCGACTTCAATTGACAGAAATTTCTTAAAGTTAAGGCCAGAAAATATTTCAGTATTATTTTATCGAAAGTAATAAGGCCATGGTTGCCCAATTGGTACCCGCAGCAGAAATAAATTGATCGTCGCCATAAGGAAAGCCACTCGATACATAAGGAATTGCAGGAACTGTTCGCGATTTTACTCTCCAGGAGCCGTCCTCATGTTGAGTGTTTAGCAAAAAAGCAATCCCGCGTTGATATGCTTTATCGTTTACGTCCAGTTCACCCACCTGGTTCAATGCATACAAGCTTTGACCTGTGGCATAAGCATCTGTTGTAAGAGAATCAAGTTGTGACCAACCGCCATCTGCATGTTGATGTGATAATAATATTTTAGCTTGTTTCTTTATAAAACCGGGATCAGCGTTCACCCATTTTAAACCTAATAATTGAAAAATTTTTTCCTCATTATTAATTGCAGGTGTATTGATCAGCCAGGTTTTTGCCCTTTTCTTCGCAATTTCGGTACGATTTTTAAAGCCGGGCATTGTGTAATTATTCAATGCACTAATCGCGAGTGCTGTTGCCGAATAAGCATAATATTCCAATGGAGCTCTTCCATTGCCCCCGGCCCAATATCCATCCTTGTTTTGCCGGTCCAGTAATTGATGAACGATCATCGCAGTAGATTTGGAGGAAGGAATATGTGAAGATGAAAGCGCCCATAACGCATATGTATAAGTGACATTGGCTCCTTGTAATTCGATATGTTCTGTAAAATAGGAGCTAAGATCAGTATTCGTGGTTTGAATCAATTGTAATGCTTCTGAAAGAATGCTATCATAAACAACAAATCCTTTTTCTTTGCCCATTGTAAATGCAATAGCACCCAGGCATTGTCCATGGCAGGAAAAACACCCCGCATTTTCAATGAACTCATGACTGCTTTTCTGCGATATGAAAAGGCCCCTTTGAATGGCATCATGAATTTCTGTTTGTTCCGGTTTTTTATCGGTTATTTTGCGAAATGCAAACAGGCAGATGCTGAATAGGGTTATCACCAGAATTTTCTTCATTGCAAATATTTTTTTGGATCTGATAATAAATCGACCACAGGTGTATGTCCTTTCT
>Ga0335085_10009314_pt1 | contig 14835 bp, 17 predicted proteins | sample Lox_Sample_45_FD_206712 | JGI IMG/M metagenome (GOLD analysis project Ga0335085, IMG submission 206712) | Soil microbial communities from Loxahatchee National Wildlife Refuge, Florida, United States - Lox_Sample_4.5 | ecosystem: Environmental > Terrestrial > Soil > Wetlands | place: USA... | reverse complement strand
AAGGCACGCGCGGAGCTTAGAGTCCGGACATGCTCCGGGGAGCGCTCGCCGCAGCCGTCACGCCGCTTCGGGACGGCGCCTTCGACGCCGCGGCGGTTCCGTCGTACCTCGAATTCCTCCGAGGGCATGGCCTCGACGGTGTCCTCGTCCTCGGGACGACCGGGGAGGGCGTCCTCTTCTCGCCCGACGAGCGGCGGGAGATCGCGGCCGCGTTCGTCGAGGCGGCGCAGGGGAAGCTGCAGGTCGCGATCCACTGCGGAGCCCAGACGACGCTGGAGACGGCCCGACTCGCCGAGCATGCGGCGGCCGTCGGCGCGGATGCAGTGGCCGTGATCGCGCCGCCGTACTTCGTCCTCGACGAGGACGCGTTGCTCGCGCACTTCGAGACGGCTGCCCGCGCGTGTGCCTCGCTGCCGTTCTACCTCTACGAGTTCGAGGCACGCAGCGGCTACGCGATCCCGCTCGCGGTGATCGAGCGGCTGCGCGAGCGCGCGCCGAACCTCGCCGGGATGAAGGTCTCGGACAGCCCCTGGGAGCGCCTCGAGCCGTACCTCGTCGAGGGGCTCGACGTCTTCGTCGGGGCCGAGGCGCTGCTCGAACGCGCGCTGGCGGCCGGCGCTGTCGGCGCCGTCTCCGGCCTCGCCGGGAGCTTCCCCGATGCGGTCGTCCCGCTCGTCCGCGAGCCGACGCCCGAGGCGGGAGAGAGAGCGATCGCTCTGCGGGCCGAGCTGCAGCGCTTTCCCTTCCACGCGGCCTCGAAGGCGGCGCTCGGTTTCCGCAGCGTCGCGGTAGGTCCCGACGTGCGGGCGCCGCTGCGCGGTCTGACGGACGCGGAGCGCGACGCGGTCGAGCGAATCGTCGCCGCCTGGTCAGGGTGAGCGCGCTCCGCAGCGTGATCCTCGCCGCCGCGGACAGCCCGCGGCTCCAGCGATTCGTGCAGCGCTACGGCTTCAGGCTCGGCGCCGCGCGTTTCGTCGCGGGGGAGTCGCTCGACGACGCCGTCCCTGTCCTGCGACGGCTGAACGACAGCAGGCTGCTCACGAACACGACGCTCCTCGGCGAGGGCGTGCGCGACGAGGCCGAGACGCGCGCCGTCGTCGCCGCCTACCGGGAGCTGCTGGACCGGATCCGCGCGGAAGAGCTGCGCACGAACGTCGCGCTCAAGCTCACGCACCTCGGGCTCACGATCGACGGGGAGCTCGCCCAGCGCAACCTCGCCGAGCTCGTCGCACACGCGGCGGGCGTCGGAAACTTCGTGCGCATCGACATGGAGGAGTCACGGCACGTCGACGCGACGCTGCGCATCTACCGCAGCCTCCGCGAGAGCGGACACGAGAACGTCGGCGCCGTCCTCCAGTCGTATCTCTTCCGCAGCGAGGAAGACCTCGCGGCGCTGCTGCCGCTCGCTCCGAACCTGCGCCTCGTCAAGGGGGCGTACCTCGAGCCGCCGGAGGTCGCGTACCCGCAGAAGCGCGACGTCGACGCGGCTTACGTCCGGCTTCTGGAGGCGTCGCTCTCCGGCGCGGGCTTCACGGCTGTGGCGACGCATGACGAGACGCTCATCGAGCATGCGATCGCATTTGCGCGCGAGCACGCGATTCCGAGAGAGCGGTTCCAGTTCCAGATGCTGTACGGCGTCCGGCCGCGCCTGCAGCTCGATCTGGTCGGGCGCGGGTTCGACGTGCTCGTCGCCACCCCGTACGGCCCGGAGTGGTACCGCTACCTCATGCGGCGGCTCGCCGAACGGCCGGCCAACCTGCTCTTCCTCCTGCGAAATCTCGTGCGCGGCTGAGCCTCGCGAGCAGGAGCCCAGCCACGGCCACGAGCGCGAGGTCGCGAACGAGCAGGAACCACGACCACGGCGATGCGTGATCGAGCGCCAGCTGCCAGTAGTTGTCGGGAAACCACGTCTGTGTGAGCGCGAGCGCGGCGATGAGCAGGCAGCCGACCGCGACTCCCAGCCGCCCACGAACGAGGGCCACGAAGGGGACGAGCCAGATCAGATACTGCGGGGAGAGCACCTTGTCGAAGGCCACGAGCGCGCAGACCGCCGCGGCCGCCGCGAGGAGCACTTCCTCTTCGCGCGGACGGCGCAGCCGGGCGAACACGATCCAGATCGCGGCCACGATCGCGATTTCGAGAGCGCTTGAGAGGTCGCCGGCCACGGCCGCGGCTCGTCCGCTCAGCGCCTGGCCGCCGTGCGAGTTGATCGTGGTGATCGGATGCATGCCCAGGTGCTGCGCCGCCATCAGCACGGCGGCCCCGAGGCTTTCGATCTGGAGAGGCCGACCGAGCTGGTCGGCGAACATCTCGCGCAGCCCGTGCGGTGCGAGGACGGCGAACGGCAGGAAGCACGCGGCGGCGACGGCGACGAAGGCCGCGGCGGCTGCCAGCGCACTGTCGCCTCCACGCCGCCGCCAGAGATACGCGATCGCGATCGGCAGGAGGACCGCGGGCCACAGCTTCGCGGCGAAGCCGAGGCCGAGCAGCGCTCCGGTGACGAGCGGCCGCTCCTGGATCAGGGCGGCGAGTGCGCCCACGGCGAGGAGCGTGGGCCAGAGGTCGAAGCGGGTGTCGAAGAGCGAGCCGAGGATGAGCGGCGAGGCTCCGACGAGGAGGAGTGCGGCCCACGTCCGCGCCGGGCTCGCCTCGACGTCTCGCAGTGCCATGGCGACGAGGGCGATGCAGCCGGCGCCGCAGACGCCCATGAGCACCGCGAACGACGTCGCGTAGCTCCAGCTCATGTACGCGGGCAGGAGCATGGGCGGCAGTGCGGCGGGCGGGTACTCGAACGCGAAGTCGCGATAGGGGACGTGGCCGTGCCGCACGAGGGTCGCGTAGTTCTCGTACACCGGCGCGTCGGACAGGGAGCCGTGCTCCAACCAGCGCTGCAGCACGTAGAACGAGAATGCGAACAGGGCCGCGGCGACCCCCGCGGCTAGCCAGTTCGTTCCTCCGCGTCTCACTCGACGTCGAACTCTTCGGCGACCGCAGGCTCGTCGCCGATCAGCTCCTGCACCTCCCCGAGGTCCGGCGGCACGTCGCCGAAGGAGATGAGCCCGAACCGGTCCTGAGCCTCGTTCGCGATCCAGACATCGCCCTCCGGAAGTGTCGGCAGATGCTCGCGGAGCTCTGCGAGCGTCGTCTTCGAGTCGAACAGGTCCCAGATGAGGATCCGCGCGATCACGCGGGAGGCGACGACGGCTCCTCGGGGAGCTTCGCCAGGAGTGCCTTGATGTTGCGGACGACCTCCATCTCGTCGTGCCCGAAGTCGTCGAGGAAGGCGTGCAGCGCCTCACGCGTGAGATGCAGCTCGTCGGGCGTGAGCTCGATGCTGGTCATGGAGGAAGGTTAAAGCCCCTACATCCGGAAGACGCCGAACGTCGTCTCCGGGATCGGTGCGTTGCGGGCGGCCGCGAGGCCGAGCGCGAGCGCGCGGCGCGTGTCGAGCGGGTCGATGATCCCGTCGTCCCAGAGCCGCGCCGTCGAGTAGTACGGATTGCCCTCCGCCTCGTACTTGGCGCGGATCTCGTCCTGGTCGACGTCGCCGACCATGGAGAGCACCGTTGCCGCCTGCTCGCCGCCCATGACCGAGATGCGCGCGTTCGGCCACATCCAGAGCTGCCGCGGGTCGTAGGCGCGCCCGCACATCGCGTAGTTGCCCGCGCCGAACGAGCCGCCGGTGACGACCGTGAACTTCGGCACCCGCGCGTTCGCCACCGCCATCACGAGCTTCGCCCCGTCGCGGGCGATCCCGCCGGCCTCGTACTCGACGCCGACCATGAAGCCGGTGATGTTCTGCAGGAAGACGAGCGGGATCCGCCGCTTGCAGCAGAGCTCGATGAAGTGCGCGCCCTTCTGCGCCGACTCGGCGAAGAGGACGCCGTTGTTCGCGACGATCCCGACGTGGAATCCCTCGATCCGTGCGAAGCCGGTCACGAGCGTCTCCCCGTAGAGCTGCTTGAACTCCTGGAAGCGTGAGCCGTCGACGAGGCGGGCGATCAGCTCGCGCGGGTCGACCTGGTGGCGGAAATCCTCGGGGACGAGGCCGTAGAGATCGGCTGGATCGAGCGCCGGCGACTCCGGCTCGGCGACGTCCCACGCCGCGTCCGGCCGCGGCGCGTCGAGGTTGCGGACGATGCCGCGCGTGATCGCGAGCGCGTGCTCGTCCGACGTCGCGTAGTGGTCGGCGACACCGGAGTGGCGAGCGTGGACGTCCGCACCGCCGAGCTCCTCCGCCGTGACGTCCTGACCGGTCGCGGCCTTCACGAGCGGCGGGCCGCCGATGAAGATCGTGCCCGTCCCGCGCACGATCACGGTCTCGTCTGACATCGCGGGGACGTACGCGCCGCCCGCCGTGCAGGAGCCCAGCACGACCGCGATCTGGGGGATGCCCTGGGCGGACATCTGCGCCTGGTTGTAGAAGATCCGGCCGAAGTGCTCGCGGTCGGGGAAGACCTCGGCCTGGAGCGGGAGGAACGCGCCGCCCGAGTCGACGAGGTAGATGCAAGGGAGCCGGTTCTGTTCCGCCACTTCCTGCGCGCGGAGATGCTTCTTCACGGTGAGCGGGAAGTACGAGCCGCCTTTCACGGTCGCGTCGTTCGCGACGATCACGCACTCGCGGCCCTCGACGACACCGATGCCGGTGACGATCCCGGCGCTCGGAGCGTCGCCGGCGTACATCTCCCAGGCGGCGAGCGCATTCAGCTCGAGAAACGCCGTGCCCGGGTCGACGAGCCGGTCGACCCGCTCGCGCGCGGGCAGCTTGCCGCGGGAGCGGTGCCGCTCGGTCGCCTTCTCGCCGCCGCCGCGCGCGACCTGCGCCGTCCGCTCGCGCAGCTCGGCGACGAGCTCCTCCATCCTCCTACCGCGCCGCGCGAACTCCTCGGCTTCGCGATCGAGCTGCGACGTCAGGACCGCCATCGAGGGCAGAGCCTAGCTCCGGGGGAGGCGGGACCCGCTCGAGCCGACGGGAGCGGAAATGGCCGGACCAACCTCGACGACGACCTAGTGGCGCTCGGCTAGACGACGTACGCGCAGCCGTTCCAGTACGCGCGCACGTGCTTGCGGCGCCGGCCCGAAGCCTCGATCACGAGCTCCTCGGGCCGGCCGAGGCGGGCGTCGAGGTAGAGCTCGATTCCGTTGGAGTAGACGTGCCTGCACGGCCGCTCGCCGGGCTCGGTCGAGGTCTCGAGATAGGTCAACGTGCCGTGGCAGCAGCGCGCTTGCTTCGCCCAGACGAACAGCCGGCCGCCTTGCTCGGCGACGAGTCGCACGGCCTCGGGCGAGGCTTCGACGCGCATGACTCGACGGTAGCACCAGCGGGGCTGCCGTCTCCTTCGACACGTACATTCGTTCGTGTGATCGTCGCGCACCTGGACCTCGACGCGTTCTTCGCGGCGGTCGAGGAGCTCGAGAACCCAGAACTCAGGACGCAGCCGCTCGTCGTGGGCGGCGACCCGCGCGGGCGCGGCGTCGTCGCGACCGCCAACTACGTCGCACGCGGCTTCGGCATCCACTCGGCGATGAGCTGTGCCGAGGCGCTCCGGCGCTGCCCGCAGGCCGTGTTCGTCCGCCCGCGGCACTCCCTCTACCGCGAGCACTCGCGGGAGGTTTGGGAGACCGTGCGCGGCGTCGTCCCTACCGTCGAGCAGACCGGGATCGACGAGGGCTACCTCGACGTCGGGGAGGTCGCGGCGGACTTCCTCGCGGCGCGCGTGGTCGCGGAGGCGGTGCAGACGGCGGTGCGCGCGGCGACGAGCCTCACCTGCTCCCTCGGCCTGGCCCCGTGCAAGGTCGTCGCCAAGGTCGCGAGCGACGTGCGCAAGCCGGGCGGCCTCGTCGTCGTTTCGCCGGGACGGGAAGCAGCGTTCCTCGCGCCGCTCGCCGTGCGCCGGCTGCCCGGGGTCGGGCCGAAGGCAGAGGAGCGGCTACGTGCCACCGGCATCGAGACGATCGCCGGTCTCGCGGCGCTCACCGACGAGGACCTGCGCAGCCTGCTTCCCGGAAGCGTGGGGACGATGCTCCGCGACCGCGCCCGTGGGATCGATCCGCGCGAGCTCGAGCTCGACACCGAGCGGATCTCGATCAGCGTCGAGAACACCTTCGAGCGCGACATCTCCGACCGCGAGCGGCTCCACGACGAGCTGCGCGGGATGGCGGTCGAGGTCGCCGAGGCGCTGCAGCGGCGCGGCCAGGTCGCACGGACGGTGACGACGAAGCTCCGCTACGCCGATTTCTCCATCCGCAGCCGCTCGACGTCGCTCGAGGCGGGAATCGACGCGGCCGAGACGATCGGCGACCTCGCCTGCCGTCAGCTCGACCGCGGCTTGAGCGACCGCCCGGGGGCGCTGCGGCTCGTCGGCGTCGGCGTCTCGGGTCTCGCCGACTTCCGCCAGCTGGCGCTCGACGCCCTCTAGCGTCCGGCCCGAGCGAACGAGTCTGCGCCAGCGAAGCGGGCGAGCGCAAAACAGGGGCGGAGGGACTCGAACCCCCGACCTACGGTTTTGGAGACCGCCGCTCTACCAACTGAGCTACGCCCCTTTGCTCCGGTCGAGTGTAGCCGGGCCGGTTTCGAGGAGCAGTACGCTCGCCGCATGCAGCGGCACGCGCTCGGGATGCTGTTCGCCGTGCTCGCGGGCGCGCTGAGCGCGGTCGCGATCTACGCCTTCGCGGGAGGCGACAACGGCCGCCGCATCCTCGTCGGGGGCGCGGCCGCCGCAGTCGCGGTGTGGCTCGCCACGCTTTCCGTGAGCGCGTTCCGGCGCCGCAAGCGCTGAACGACTGAGGAGTCCGCCGGAAAACGCCGTATTCTCTTCGTCGTGGCGCGGGCCGACGACACGCAGCAGCTCTGGCTCGACTTTCGGCGGACCGGCGACCAGAAGATCCGCGATCGCCTGATCCTCACGTACGCGCCGCTCGTGAAGTACGTCGCCGGCCGGCTCGGCTCCGGCCTCCCCGCGCATGTCGACGAGGGCGACCTCGTCTCCTACGGCCTGCTCGGGCTGATCGGCGCGATCGAGCGCTACGACCCGTCGCGCGACGTGAAGTTCGAGACCTACGCCATGGCGAGGATCAAGGGCCAGATCATCGATGAGCTCCGCTCGATGGACTGGGTGCCTCGCTCGGTCCGTGCGCGCGCCCGCCACATCGAGCGGGCGATCGGCGAGCTCGAGGCCAGACTCGGCCGCGCCCCGACCGACGAGGAGATCGCGAAGAAGCTCGGGATCAGCGAGGAGGAGCTCGAGGAGAGCCTCGGCGAGATCGCCCGCTCCTCGATCGCGGCCCTCGACGAGCTGTGGACGGTCTCGGGCTCGGGCGGCGACCAGGTGGCCCTCATCGACACGATCGAGGACGAGGGCGCTCCCGACCCGCAGGGCACGCTCTCGGTCACGGAGCAGAAGGAGGCGCTCGCCGACGCGATCGCCCGACTCCCCGAGCGCGAGAAGCTCGTCGTCACGCTCTACTACTACGAGGAGCTGACCCTGCGCGAGATCGGCGAGGTGCTCGGCGTCACCGAGTCGCGCGTCTCGCAGCTCCACACGAAGGCGATCCTCCGCCTCAAGGCGCACATCGCGTCGCACGGCGCTCCCGCCGCGCTCTAGCGAGAACCGTCGCGAAACGCGGCGATACGATGCGCCACGAAGCGACCGAGGAGGACACGTCCCGTATGGCTGCCACCGAGCCCACGAAGATCCGGAACATCGCCGTCGCCGGCCACCGCGGCGTCGGGAAGACGTCGCTCGTCGAGGCGCTGCTCTTCGAGGCCGGGAAGACGAACCGGCTCGGCACCGTCGAGCAGGGGACGACGGTCTCGGACTGGGACGAGCACGAGCAGCGGCGGGCGATGTCCCTCTCGGGCTCGCTCTGCCACCTCGAGTGGAAGGACCGCAAGATCAACCTCGTCGACACGCCGGGCGACGCGGGCTTCCAGGCCGACACCTACGCGGCGCTGCGCGTCGTCGAGGGTGTCGTCGTCGTCCTCAGCGGCGTGATGGGGGTCGAGGTGAACACCTCGCGCGTGTGGCAGCGCGCCGAGGAGCAGGAGCTTTCGCGCGTCCTCTTCGTGAACATGCTCGACCGCGAGCGCGCCGACTTCTTCCGCGTGCTCGAGGCGGCGCGGCGGCAGCTCTCCGACCGCTGTGTCGCCATCCAGCTCCCGATCGGCGCCGAGCACGAGCTGACGGGAGTCGTCGACCTCCTCCACATGTGCGCGTACATGGATCCTTCCGGCGCGCGCGAGGGCGGGCCGCAGCCGATTCCAGACTCGATGGCCGACGTCGTGCGGGAGCATCGCGAGAAGCTTCTCGACGCCGTCGTCGAGACGGACGAGGAGCTCATGGGGCGCTACCTCGAAGGGGAGGAGCTCGACGCAGACGCCGTCGCGCACGCGCTCAAGCAGGCGGTGACCCGGGACGAGCTCTACCCGGTCGCGTGCGGCGTCGCGACGAAGAACCTCGGCACGACGGCGCTCCTCGACCTGCTCGTCGAAGGCGTCCCCTCGCCGGCCAAGAAAGGGACGACGATCGAGTTCGGCGACGCGAAGCAGGCCGTCTTCATCTTCAAGACGATCGCCGACCCGTTCACGGGCCGGATCAGCTGCTTCCGCGTGCTCGCAGGCCCGGTCACGGGCGATACGACGCTCGTCGACCCGCGCACGCACGCGAAGGAGCGGCTCGGCCAGGTGCTCCTCCTGCAGGGCAAGGACTCCGAGCCGGCCGAGGCGCTCGGCATCGGCGACCTCGGCGCCGTCGCGAAGCTCAAGGACGTCGTCACGGGCGACGTGCTCGTCGACCACGAGGTCGCGGTCGAGCCGCCGCACATCGACTTCCCGGAGCCGGTGATGAGCTTCGCGGTCACGCCGAAGGCGAAGGGCGACGAGGAGAAGATGGCGACCGGCCTCCGCCGCCTCCACGAGGAGGATCCGACGCTGCTTCTGCGCCGCGACCCGCAGACCGGCGAGCAGCTGCTCTCGGGCATCTCGCAGATGCAGGTCGAGGTCGCGGTCGACCGGCTCAGCACGCGCTTCCACGTGGAGGTTGAGCTCCACCCGCCGCGCGTGCCGTACAAGGAGACGATCCGCAAAGAGGCGCGCGCCCGGCACCGGTACAAGAAGCAGACCGGTGGCCGTGGCCAGTTCGGCGACTGCGCGATCGTGCTCGAGCCGCTGCCGGCGGAGGACGGCGAGCTGGGCTACGAGTTCGTCGACAAGATCGTCGGCGGCGTCATCTCGCAGGGCTACCGGCCGGCCGTCGACAAGGGCATCCGCGAGGCGATGGAGCACGGCGAGCTCGCGGGTGCGCCCGTGCAGGGCGTCCGCGTTCTGCTCGTCGACGGCATGGAGCACAACGTGGACTCCTCGGAGATGGCCTTCAAGATCGCCGGCTCGATGGCGTTCAAGGAGGCGTACCAGCAGGCCGATCCCGTGCTGCTAGAGCCGATCATGGAGCTCGAGGTGACGGTGCCCGACGACACCGTCGGCGCCGTCAACGGAGACCTCAACTCGCGGCGCGGCCGGCTGCAGGGGATGGAGCCCGCCGGCGGGATGACGACGATCAAGGCCGAGGTTCCGATGGCCGAGATCCTCACCTACTCGCAGGCGCTGACCTCGATGACGGGCGGCCGCGGCGACTACGCGATGCACTTCCTCCGCTACGAGGAGGTGCCTACCCACGTCGCGCAGAAGATCATCGAGCAGACGAAGAAGGAGCGGGAAGAGGCGAAGGTCTAGCCTCGCCTCTCCCAAGACTCCGGCTCAGATCTGTTGCGGCGGCGCTTCGTCGGCGCTGTCGCGCAGGTGCGCGAGTACGTCCGCAACGTCTGCGAGCTGCTGCTCGAGATCGCGCTGGAAGTTCTCCAGCCGCTCGATCATCTCGTGTCTGCTGGGGAAGCCGCCGCGGAAGAACATCCGCGCGCCGTGACCGCCCCAACCGCGTCCATGGTGATGACGATGGTGCATTTGCTGTTCACCTCCTCTCCTCATACCGTGAAAGGAAGCGGGCAGTGCGTTCCTGCGAGCGGCGCAGAGCCTCGACCCAGTGGTCGAGCAGCCGCTCTCCCGCCTCCGTGATGGCGTAGCGGCGCTTGGCGGGCCCGGGGGAGGAGTCGTCCCATTCCGACGCTACGAGCCCCTCTTCCTCGAGCCCGCGCAGCAGGCGATAGAGGTTGCCCATCTCGACGCGCGCCTCCCCCGTCAGTTCCGGCAGCCGCTCGAGCAGGTCGTAGCCGTGGGCAGGACGCTCGCGCAGGAGGAGCAGCAGAGCCGGCTCCGCGAACCGCTCGACGCGCGCCAGCACGCGCCAGCGCCCGTGGTGGTGACGACGTGAGCGTGGACCTCTCATGTGGCCGCTACATGTAAAAAACACATGTAAGAGACATTAGCCGTTGGAAAGGATCCTGCGCAACCGTGGCTAAACTCGGCGACGGATGCGGGTGACGAAGGTCGGAACGACGCAGTCGTGTGCCGTCTGCGAGCGGACGCTGCTCATGGGTGAGCGCGCCGTGAGCTTCGCGCCGTCGGAGGGCGCCGAGCTCGTCGACGTCTGTCCGCTCTGCCAGGAGCTCGCCGTCGAGGCCGGCTGGATCAAGGAGGGCACCCCGACCACCCCGACGCTCGAAGGCGGCCGGCGACGGCGTCGCAAGCGCACGCTGGTCGAGTTCCTCGGCCTGACGCGCACCCCCGACGAGGACGCGCTGGCCCAGCAGGAGCCGATCCTGCGCAGGCTCTCCGACGGTGAGGTCTCGCTGCTCGAGGCCGCAGACCTCTTCAACGGCAGCGCGTACCGGCGTACCGTCGGCGGCATCGCCAAGAGCCTCGGCGAGCCGCACGCGAGCATCGTGCCGCTCTCGGGCACGTCAGGCGAGCTGGCCGTGACGGTCGCCTGGGAGCTTTCCTGGTACCAGTACCGCGTGAGTCCGGATTCCGCTCAGCCGGTGCGGCTCGAGCGGCGCGGCCACGAACTCGACGAGCTCGACGAGGGCTTCAAGGACTGGAACGCACAGGTCGAGGACGAAGGCCGGCTCGTCCCCGAGATCGCCCGGATCTAGCCGCCGGTTCCGGGGAACGTCCCGAGCCTGAGGTGGAGCGTCTTGTGCGCTCCCTTCTGCGTCACGATCCCCACCGCGACGATGTCGCCTGGCTTCAGCTCGGACGCGACGCTCGTCAGATCGTCGACCGTCTGCGTGGCCTGGCCGTTCAGTGTGACGATCAGGTCTCCCGCTTCGACCCCGGCCTTCGCGGCCGGGCCGCCCGCCGTCACGGTCTGGACGAGGACGCCGGCCCCGTTCGTGTCGCCGATTCCGACGCCGAGATACGCGCGGTGCGAGTCGACGACGTGGCCGTGGCGGATGATCTGCGTCGCGATGTCCTTGACGAGGTTGCTCGGGATGGCAAAGCCGATCCCGGGCGCCGCGCTACCGCCGAGCTCGGGGTCGGTCGCGGCGAGCGTCGGGATCCCGATCACGCGACCCTGGAGATCGGCGAGCGCTCCGCCCGAGTTGCCGGGGTTGATCGCGGCGCTCGTCTGAATCATGAGCGGGAGCGCGACGCCGTTCCCCTCCGAGACGCCCTGCCGGAACGCGCTCACGATCCCGTCGGTGACGCTCGAGCGCAGTCCGAGCGGGTTGCCGATCGCGATCGCGAAGTCGCCGACATCGAGGTCGCGCGAGTTGGCGAATGCGGCAGGCGCGAGATGCGCGCCCTTGACGCGGACGACGGCCAGATCGTCGGGTGGGAAACGTCCGATGAGCGACCCGGTGTAGGAGTGCGCGCCGGCTGTGACGGTGAACGGGCCGCTGTCGCTGTTCCCGACGACGTGGTTGTTGGTGACGATGTCGCCGTCGGAGTCGAGCACCACGCCCGAGCCGAGTCCCGAGGGGCTCTGGATCTGGACGACGGACGGCGAGAGCTCGTGCACGACCGCCGTGATGGCGGTCTGGAAGGCGAGAGCGGCGGCGGCAGGGCGGAGGGGAGCCTGGCTCGTCGTGGGCGCGGCCGTCGAGGGCGAACCGCCGCCGAACGCAACGGCGGCGACCACTCCTCCGGCGACCGCGGCCCCCGCGAGCGGCGCGGTCCACCAGCTGTGCCGTCGCAGCATCTGACCCTTGTAGCGGCGCATCGGAGTGTTATCGGCCGATTTCGGCCATACAATCAATCCCGCGATGATCTATTGCGTCATTCCCCGCGAGCTCGCCGACGAGCTCTACGACAAGATGGTCGACTACTACAAGGACAACCCGAACGTGACGGTCATCGTCGACCGTCGCGAGGGGGACGATCGTCGCAAGCGCGGGGAGGATCGGCTCGAGGACAGGGAGAAGCGGACGGTGCGCGACCGGCGCCGCGCGCATCCCGGGACGTTTCCGGACGTCGACTCCCCGCCCGAGTAGCGGACCTTCCTGGGGCCACGCGCGTTCGGCTACGCTCGCGCGATGGCGACGACGGCGACCGAGACGTCCAAGAACTTCATCGGCGGCGAATGGGTCGACGCCGCCTCCGGCGAGACCTTCGAGAGCACGAGCCCGGCCACCGGCGAGACGATCGGCGTCTTTCCGCGGTCCGGGGTCGAGGATGTCGACCGCGCGGTCGCGGTGGCGAAGCAGGCGTTCGCGGACTGGCGCCTCGTGCCCGCCCCGAAGCGCGGCGAGATCCTCTTCCGCTTCGCGCGCCTGCTCGAGCAGGAGAAGCCGGCCCTGACGCACCTGATGACGCGCGAGATGGGGAAGGTGAAGGCCGAGGCGGGCGGCGACGTCCAGGAGGCGATCGACATCACGTACTACATGGCCGGCGAAGGCAGGCGCCTCTTCGGCCACACGACGCCGTCGGAGCTGCGCGACAAGTGGAACATGAGCGTCCGCCAGCCGATCGGCGTCGTCGGCGCTATCACACCGTGGAACTTCCCGGTCGCGATCCCTTCATGGAAGCTCATCCCCGCGCTCGTCTGCGGCAACACGGTCGTCCTCAAGCCTGCGACAGACACGCCCGCGCTCGCGGAGCGGTTCGTCGAGCTACTGGCCGAGTCGGGGATCCCGAGCGGCGTCGTCAACATCGTCCACGGGGGCGGCGGCACGGTCGGCGAGCGGATGGTGCGCCACCCCGACGTCCGCGTGATCACCCTCACGGGCTCCCGCGAGACCGGCGTCGAGGTGCTGAAGGCGGCGGCGGAGACGCTCACGCACGTCCATCTCGAGCTTGGCGGCAAGAACGCGATCGTCGTGCTCGACGACGCAGACCTCGAGCTGGCGGTCGACGGAATCCTCTGGTCGGCGTTCGGCACCTCGGGGCAGCGCTGCACCGCTGCGTCTCGTGTGATCGTGCAGCGCGGCGCCTACGACGAGCTCCAGTCGCGCCTCGTCGAGCGCGTCGAGAAGCTGCGGCTCGGCCCCGGCTGGGAGGACGACACCGACATCGGCCCGGTCATCAACCGCACCGCGCTCGACAAGATCCACTCCTACACGGGGATCGGCAAGGACGAGGGCGCGAAGCTCCTGACCGGCGGCGAGATCGCGGGCGACGGCGACCTCGGCAAGGGCTTCTTCTACCGGCCGACCGTCTTCGCGGACGTCGACCCGCAGATGCGGATCGCGCAGGAGGAGATCTTCGGTCCCACGACCGCGCTCATCCCGGTCGCCGACCTCGACGAGGCGATCCGCGTCTCGAACGGGATCAAGTTCGGCCTCTCGTCCTCGATCTTCACCCAGGACGTCAATGCCGCCTTCCGCGCGATGCGCGATCTCGAGGCGGGCATCACCTACGTCAACGCCGGCACGATCGGCGCGGAGGTGCACCTCCCGTTCGGCGGCACGAAGGACACCGGCAACGGCCACCGCGAAGCCGGCCAGGCGGCGCTCGACGTGTTCACCGAGTGGAAGTCGATCTACGTCGACTACTCCGGCCGGCTGCAGCGCGCCCAGATCGACACCGAGCCGTAGTGGAATACCGGACGCTCGGCGACAGCGACCTCCGCGTTTCGGAGATCTGTCTCGGGACGTGGACGACGTTCGGAGGCACGCTCGACGAGGAGGCAGCCGGTGCTCTCGTCGACGTGTCCTTCAAGTGCGGCATCAATTTCTTCGACACCGCGAACGTCTACAGCCAGGGACGCTCGGAGGAGGTGCTCGGACGCGCGCTCGCCGATCGGCCGCGCGAGGAGTTCGTCGTTGCGACGAAGGTCATGGGCGAGATGCCGAACGGCGACCGCGGGCTCTCGCGCGCGCAGATCCTGAAGCAGATCGACGACTCGCTCGGCCGGCTACAGGTCGACCACGTCGACCTCTACCAGTGCCACTCCTACGACGACGACGTCCCGATCGAGGAGACGCTCGACGCGCTGACCGAGGTCGTGGACGCGGGCAAGGCGCGCTTCATCGGCGTCTCCAATTGGACCGGCGAGCAGATCCGGCACGCCGTCGACCTCGCGCGCGAGCACGGATTCGCGAAGATCGTCTCCTCCCAGCCCGAGTACTCGCTCCTCGAGCGTGAGCCGGAAAAGGACGTGATCCCCGCCTCCCGCGAGTGCGGCGTCTCGCAGATCGTCTACTCGCCGCTGGCGCAGGGCGTGCTCAGCGGCAAGTACCGGCCCGGCGAGTCGTTCGCCGAGGACACCCGCGCGGCCGCGCACGCCGAGGGGTGGATGGCCCAATACCTGACGGACGACGTGCTCGAGCGCGTGCAGCGGCTCCGGCCGATCGCCGAGAGTCTGGGGGTCACGATGTCGCAGCTGGCGCTCGCCTGGATCCTGCGCGAGCCGAATGTCGCGAGCGCGATCGTGGGCGCCTCACGGCCGGAGCAGCTACTGGACAACGCCGGTGCGTCGGGCATCGAGCTCGACGACGAGA
>Ga0335085_10009313_pt1 | contig 14836 bp, 17 predicted proteins | sample Lox_Sample_45_FD_206712 | JGI IMG/M metagenome (GOLD analysis project Ga0335085, IMG submission 206712) | Soil microbial communities from Loxahatchee National Wildlife Refuge, Florida, United States - Lox_Sample_4.5 | ecosystem: Environmental > Terrestrial > Soil > Wetlands | place: USA... | reverse complement strand
GAATCCGTACCTGATGTTTTTGACGCAGCTCACCAACGCCACCCCGCACAATTACGCATTGGCGTTATGCCTCGATCCATACGGGCTCATGGGCAAGGAGGCTATCTTCACAATCAATTCCAAAGAGTCATGGGACAAGGCAGCGGCAGCCTACGGGCAACTGGCGGCTAAGTTCGGAGAGCCCGCGGTGGTGGCTACGGCGGCGCGGATCAAGGACCTGCCGAAGGACGGCGCCGGCGGTATTCGCGGCGACACGCAATCCAAGGGCGCGGTTTACTGGTTCACGGCGCTGCTCAAAGATCCCAAAACGCCGGTCCCCGAATCGGGACAGTTCTTGGCGAGCTCGTACGATCCGCGTTGGATCGGAAAAATGGTGAACGTGCGCGGCACGGTGTCGCGGGTGGATGTGGACAGGGGAAAGTTTCCTCCCTACGCTACGATTCACTTCAAGGAATCCAAGAACGACAAATTTATGGCCTACACGCCGAACCCGGAGATTATCGACGAGATCCTGCCCCGCGGGGTAACTTCATTGGTCGGCGGTGTCATTGAAGTGTATGGCGACGTTTCGCACTGGAAGGACGGGGCCGGCGTGCGCTTTCTCATGCGGAACAATTTGAAGCTGCTGGACAACAACGCGCTGGCGAACTTCAAGGAATCGTCACCGGAGTGGATGAAGATGCCGCCGGCGCCGCCTGCCTCAAACCTGGCGGACTCACCGAAGTATCTCGGATGGAAGAAATTCCCGGTGGGCTCGAAAGCCACCTACTACGTTTCCCTGCTGACCGAAGTTAAGCCGGGCAGCAATCAATACACCAAGACCAAGATCGCGATGAATACGTTCACGCTGGCTTCCATCGATGACTCGCGCGCGGTGATCAAAGAGGATGCGATCACCTACCGGATGAGCGGTCCTCCGATCAATTCCACGAACGATCTGACGTATCAGGCGAAGGAGACCAGAGCCGCAAAGGATCCCGGCGCCACCACGACAGAGGGCGACGAGACGCTTTCGATAAACGGAAAGAAGCTCGCCTGCCACTGGGTCTTGGTCGCGAAAACCGACGATCCGCAAACATTCACGAAGACGTGGACGAGCGACGAGGCGCCGGGCGGGCTGGTGTGGCTGCAATCGCAATCGCATAGCCGCGGTCCTGCGCGGACCATTTCAAATACTCTATACGCTCCGGTTCCGGGGGTGGAGCCGTTGGTGGACAATCCGTCGACGCCCGACGCGCTTCCCGTGACGGGGGCCTCCCCCGCGCCGGTCGCACGGCAGATGAATGCGCCCGGGTCACGCGGGAGACCGATGAACAACTCCTCGCCGGCATCGCCTGCGCCGCCAGTGCCGGCCTCAACTGCGCCCACCGCGACCCCCTCGGCGACAGCTTCTCCGGCGGTTGCGTCGGAGCCGACGCCTCGCGAGGCTCGTCCGGCCGTGGCCTCGCCGGGGCCACCCGCGCGGACGCCGGCCGGCATCGGCGACCAGGCCGACTTCATGGCGCATTACAGGACCGCGATGCAGCGGTACGCGCGCGACGGAATGCAGATCAGGCAGGCGCAAAGAAGCATTGCCATGAAGGCGCCCGGCGCAGCGGAGTTGCAGGACGCGCTCGAGAATCTGAGGAAGCAGCAACAGGCGTCGTCTATGGCCATGGCAAAGCAGGACTATGCCGCGGGGAACGCGGCGCTGAACGGAATGGAAGACGCGCTGGCGGTGATTGAGAAGCTGACAGCCAGGTAGCCCAGCTTCGGAGAAGACTTATGGCCACGGCGGCGTTTACCACGTTTCATGCTTGGGGGCCTCCATGCCGACGCAGTGGAGTACGTGCGATATCACGGAGGCTCGATGCGCTAAACTAGGAGCGAGGGCAGGCCATGGATACACTGGCGGAGAAACTCGATGCTCGGCTGCGTGAGTGGAAGCCGGAGACCGCGGCGGAAGTCAGAGAACGCATCACCGAGGTGATAGAGCTGGCCGATCACGACGTACTTGACATCGCGCGTTCGCGCGCCGCCGAACAGGAGGTCCTGGACCTGCTCGATGAACCCCCAACCCGGTGAGATCTGGCTGGCAGACCTGGGACTCGCTGCCAAGACGCGTCCCGTTGTCATCGTCTCCCGTCAAGACCCTGACCCGCCGCGATCTCTCGTGTTGTACGTGCCTCTCTCTACCCAGCGGAGAGACAGTCCGTATGTAGTGTCGTTGCCGCGGCTTCCGTTCCTAGATCGTGAATCGGTAGCCAATGTTCAAGGATTAGGGTCCCTACCGACCGTGCGTCTTGAACGCAAGATTGGCAGGCTTTCCGCAGGGATAATGGCGCGGCTCAAGGACGCGCTGGCTTTTGCCCTGGATCTCAATCGGGCTTCCGAATAAGCGCTAAGCCGACCCCTCGATTCCCAGTGCTCTGCCACTTGGCCGTGTAGTCGCCATTGCTGATCTTGACCGGCGATCAGACAACCAACTGCGTCAGATAGCGAGACGGTCGTTATACGACCACATGAAAGGAAGGTCTTCGTAACCTCCGGCCGACTTAGCGGTGGGATGCCTGTCGTATATCAGTTTCGCCATGGTCTCTCTCCAACGGTGTCCTCCTGCCAACAACTTATTTGACGTCACCGTTAGTGACGCCAGCGCACCAATGCAGTTCTCGCTAGACAGCCGCAGCCGATGATGATCACGTCGTGGTTGTTCATTGCGGCGGCTCTTCGCCGGCCTGCTCGCGCACCATGTACTCGGCGTACCAATCCGGCCAGTTGGGGTCGGCCTTGCCGATGTGCTTCTCATGCTCACCGTGGGGGGCCGCCGCACGCCGGAGGGCGCTCGCCAAGTCCCCAGCCGACGTGTACCTCGTGTCACCGGCGACACGCCCGGGAAGCCGGGTCGTGATCTCTTGCAGCAGCCAGCCATTGCCATCAGGATCGCTGAATGAGGCGAACGAGCGGTAGCTGCGATGCTCGGGATCCGGACCGCTGACCCGAAGCCGCCCGAACAGGTAGGGCTCGTCCGGACCTGCATACACGGCGCCGGCATCGTGGAACGCCTCGCTGATCTTGACGCCGCGCCCGAGTAGTTCGCCGCGAGCAGCCGCAATGTCAGCGACGATCAGGTACAGTCCTCGAGCGGAGCCGGGGGGCGCCGCGGTGACGTTCTTGCCGAAAATCACCGAGCATCCGGAGCCAGGCGGCGTGAACTGGATCACGCGAAAGCCGTTACCGTTGTCGTAGTCGCCGTCGAGCCTCCAACCAAGCCTCCCATAGAACTCCTTCGCGCGATCGACATCCGAAACGGGGATGACGACAATCTCGAGCTTCATGTCGACGCTAGCATCTCTGGCGTCCTCACTACGCTCCTCATCCTTCAGACTTGCCATTCTTCCCTCCCATTCGTTCATCCAGTGCCGGCGGGGTGAAAGTCGTCGCATTCTTCGTGACGAACTCCTGCACGCTCAGCGGCCCTTACCCCTTGGCGATTTGGCACCGACTAATGCGGGGGGCCGTGTCCTCCCCGCGCCCCCCTGGCTTCCGCTCATCGCCGAAGGCAAGCACAACTACGTCTCGAATACCAGTTGCCCACGGAAGCGCCCTGATCCCCAACATCATTCTCAACCTATGCTTCCCGCCTACTTCTTAGCCCGGCGCGGCATCGGTGTCACCCCGACCTGCTCCTCCGCCGTATATGGTGTTCCATAATAGGGGAAATCCTTGCGAATGCGCCCGCGGTCGGGAGCAAGTCCGTCGACAATTGGCGTGTTGGCCGCCAGCGTCAACATCACATCCAGGACATCGTCGCCCAGCGCGCGTCCATTGAAGCTGGCCACCTCAAATGCCGCGGACGTTCCAAGCTCGTAAGGCATCGTGTTCGGACAAAGCCGTGCAGCGATCAGCTTCCCGTATTCACCCGGGTCCGCCGCCGAACCGGCATAGGTCGTCATCTTCTCCGTAAAATCCGCAATTGACTTCGCGAAGCGCTCTAGATCTTCAGACGGAACCGACGCATTGAATTGTTCTTTCATCTCTTGATGGCCCGGGTCGTTCAGGAAGAGATGCGTAACCATAGGCAGGCCCCACCGCGAAACTTGTACCTCCGGCGCATGGCCAAAGAGAGAGATCGTCGCCCAGGCGTTGATTTTTCCCTTCCCAATCAGTTCGCTCGGCACTTCCAGCACAATCGCCGTAACATTCCGCCTCGCAAAAGGATTCTGCCGATGCAGAAAGGCGTCCCCATCGTAGCGCTGCTCCTTATAGAAAGCAGTCATAAATGCACCGAATCCAGCATTCGCCGCAAATAGCTCTGGAGCAATCCCAACATATGCACGGACACCAGAATTAGTCACGACCGAACCGGTTTCACCCTCAATCAGACTCTCTCCAGCGTCACCACGAAGAGCATCGTCCCCCGTCGCCTTCCGTACCACAAACGGCTGGATGTGAGTATTCTCACTGCGATCTCCGTGTCGTGGTTCACCAAACCTGAACTTGAACGTAACTTCTTCTCGGGCATCTCCGTTCAGGTCGAACCGGAACGCGTAGAGCCCCTCTGGATGAAGCGAATCGGGAGCCGATAATCCCACGTCCGGATTCACGGTCATCGCCATAACCGTCTTGCCGGAGGGGCCCTCAAATAAATAAAAGTCGCAGAGGTTGAGGCTCGGATCTTCCTTCGCAAGTTTGGTATCGAAATGATGCGACATACGGACCTCCTTGAAAATTCTCTGCGGTCAGCCGCGAAGAATGGGGGCTCCGAAAGGAGCGCCCGTCAGTCCGCCATCCACCATCAGCTCGACCGCGTTGATGTACGAGGAATCGTCCGAGGCAAGAAAAAGCACCGCTTTGGACACATCTTCCGGCTCGCCCCAACGGGCAAGTGGAACCGTGGAAGAGAAGAAGTCGGAAACTTTTGCGGATTCCTCTGCCGTGGCATTGGCGCGCTCCCCGCGCTTCCAGATGGGAGTCTTCGTCGCTCCCGGGGCCACCACGTTCACGCGAATGTTGCGCGGTGCAAGGTCTGCGGCGATGGATCGCGCCATCGAGACGAGTCCGCCTTTTGTGGCGGCGTAGGCAGCTATGCCCGGTTGACCGAGATAGGTGTGCACCGATCCGTTGAAGATGATGCTGCCGTTCTCGTTCATGAGAGGAGCGGCTGAATTGACGGTAAAGAAAGCACCGCTGAGGTTGGTGTGGACTACCTTCTCGAAGATGGCTTCGTCGGTGCTGCCAGTAGGCGTCCTGTCAGAAATGCCTGCATTGGCGAAGACGATGTCCAGTTTGCCAAAGTCTTTGGCGAGTCCAGCGAAAAGCTTCTTGCGGTCCTCCGCAACCGTAATGTCGGCGCGATAGCCGTGCGCTTTCGACCCCAGTTCGGCGACCGCTTCATCCAGTGTCTGTTGATCGCGACCCGTAATTGCGACTTCCGCGCCTTCAGAGATGAAAAGGCGGGCTGTGGCCAGGCCGATGCCGCTGTTGCCTCCGGTAATGAGAGCCTTCTTGCCTGCGAGCTTCATGATTCTTCCTCGATGATCAGCCACCGACCAGGATGGTCGTCATACATGTGACAGGATGGTCCTCAGAGATGGAGGATTCGAAAAAACAACGCGCTACCCCGCCAAGAAACGGCGCCAGTCGGCTGCGTTGATCGGCGGTGTCGTGCTGGCTCACGCAGTGCAAAATGAGTAGCTCTCGGAGGATGTTCTCAAAAGTGTTCGCCAGAAAGTAAGTTGACGGTGGGCAATTGGCCAACAGGTGTTAGCACCGTTGAGGATAATTTGTGGGTCGAAAGGGCCGATTGGTACCGAAAAACGCCCATTTGACTAGAGATCTGGCCTTGAGTCAAAGCCTGCCCTGGGGACTAGTTAAATCACTTGGACGAAAAGTCGCCTATGCTGAGACTGGCCAGGCCGGCATTGCAGAGATTGCTCCCTCCTGGTCGTTAGTGCCAATCGGGAGCGACGCGGCGGAATGAAGCCTCAGTTGTAGGAGAAGTCTCCACGCCGCGTCGCTTTCGATTGGGCGACTAGAAGGAAGCCGCTGGCGGGGCGGACCCTATGGATGCTGGAACCTACTTTGGTACTGCGGGAAGGGCGTGTTGGCCGATGGGAGAGGTCTCAGGGGGGATGGCTCCGAGTCGGTGAGCGCTGGCTGATGCGTTTGCGCTCTGGCCCGAAGGGTATTTCGATGCGGGTTTTCTCGGGATAGGTAGACGACCGCGTCGGCGTGCAGTTGCACGTCGGCGCGCCAACTTGGTCGGCAGATTACGAACTGTCGAAGAACGTGAGTTTTCTGGCGTGCGCAAATGAGAAAAGGTAGCCCATTGCCAACCACTAATGCCAGTCGGCGATACCTTCGGTGGTGGGGTCATCGGGTTCGATTCGCGTGCGAGTTGCAATAGGGGGGAACTGCCATGATTCGAGTTTGCCAGCGGACTAGGCTAATAGGCTAGAGGAAACCGTCCGGATATCAACACGCCAAAAAGTGGGCCTAGCGTCGGCCCAGCGTATTGAAGTCAGGAATGCTCCTCGCTGCGCTTTACGCGGTGAAAAGCAACGATCATGCCGAGGGTGATAGATAACAGCACAAAGCTAGACGGCTCTGGAACGGCGGACGGGCCGCTAACGGGCGTGTTGAACGTCAGCGAAAAATTGGGGTCATTCGCACTGTTCGCATCTATCCCGATACAGTATTGACCGGGCGCGAGGTCCCCGATCGAAATCGTACTCGTGAAGCTGTCGCCGCTATTCAATGTCTGGGATGCACCGCCGCCGCAAAAACTGCCGGCGAGCCCTTCTGTGAACAGGTAGGATGCCGCAGCTGAGGCGCCCGAGATGTTAGCAGTGGCGCTAAACGCCCCACCCGCCCAGAAAAAGCCATAGTACTCTTGCGACCCGTCTCCCCCAATTGTTCCGCTGACCCCAGCCACTGGGGAGCCGCCGAGCAGAAACGCCGGTGCGGCAGCCGTACCACCCTGGAAGCCGTTCAAGGTCTGACTCCATGTGCCGGTGAATCCGTTGCTCAGATGCCAAAACACACCGCTCACATTGCCAACGATATCGTCTGCGTTTGGGAAGCCGCTTCCACCGATAAACGTGGGATTGCTGATGCCGACACCTGCTTGCGCGTTCGATGCGTCCATCATCCAGCCTGTGATGGCCCCGCTGCTGTTGGTTGATAAGGATATCCCGTTGACGAAGTTGGCCACTCCCGTCCCTGTGATCTCTGCGGCGGCGTTGGGGTCGGTGGATGCAAAGCTGGAAATATTTCCCAGGAAGTCGCCGATCGTCCAGGCGGCCAGATTGGGGGAAGATACCTCGTTAGCGTTCAAGAGATTAGCGCCGAGTGGAGCGCTGAAAGTCAGTGAAGCAACGTTGTGATCGATAAATGAATTCGCCGGGCAATCGCCATTGATCGAAGTCGTCCCGTTGCACACGGAAAAAGGGTTCCCCGTGTAGTTATAAGTGATCGAGTCCCCGAACGCCACGGTACACAACAAAGGTACCCACAGAGCCTTCAGCATTCCCGTCCTCCTCGGCGTTTCCTCGGACCGCCATTCAGCGTATCCCCAGAGGGAGACTCCTGAGCGCACGGCGGTTCAAGCGGATCCGGTGAGCAATTATACACCAAACCACTCCGATTCGACCGCGGGTTACTGGGATTGATCGGGATTGATCGCAGAAAACTGTACCATGCAGCGAGAGAGGATTGTACTGGAGGTAATGGTAATGGGAGACAGGTGTGATTGCCACCTCTTGAGTGGGTTGATTCAGCGTACAATTTCCACAACCTTGCTGCCGAACACCCACGAGTCCCGCGTCAATTTTCGCGACGGCGCGGCGCTTCCAGCAATCACTCGCGGGATTTCCGTCGCGCACACGGAGCCGACCTTACGGCCTTGCAAGACGAGTTCGTCCAGCCGCGCCGGGCCGCATACTTGCGTATGGCCTGGTTTTGCATCACGGCGTTTGCTGATCATTCGTCGAAACGCGGGCATACGGCCCCGCACGAAACATTCCGCCGACCTGCGTGCCCGGCCAAAAACGTGACCCGATTTTGCCTTCGGAGCAGCCCGTTTTATGGGCATTTCGGAGCGTCACCCAACCATGGCCGCAGTCGATTCTTTTCGGCCAGACGTTATCAGCTGCCTCGGGATGATGCTACCAGATATTTGTCGTATGTCGCCCCACTGCTTCTTGTTAATTATCGAGGGGATTCCATGCCCACTTGTTAATAAACCCGCTGTGCGAGGAAGGCGAAAGCGATACCTCTAGTCGATCGTTTCCGGCCGAGAGGCGCCTTCATCTCGGCGGCGGGTCTGACGAATCCGGGTCGTTCGGCTTTGCCGTCGATGCACCGGCCCGGAATGCCCCCGCGTCTTCGAACGGGCATCATCCGTGCGGGGTCCGATCTCAGGTTAGCACGTCAAGCTCCCGTGACTTTGTGAAGATCTGAACGGATCCTCGCTCAAAGCGCTGTCCAATGAACATAGGTAGGCGGTCGCCTCCTTGAGCCAAGCACCGCTTAGTTTAGATACGCCTGTGATTGCAGGTTGGCTATGCCGAGCAAGGGCAATAAACCACTAGCCTGATGCCTTCCGGGTGAAGGTTCTCGGCCTCTGCGGTGCCCCCAAACAAGGATATGATCCGCCCCGCGAGCGCCGGCGTCAAGCCGAGAGGCCCTGCCGAAGTCGCGCAGTCGCTGATGCCAAAAAGGTCGAAAAACCGAGGCAGCGCAGCCGGCGGGATGTGCCCGGTTCTGGTCTCCATCGCGATGGCGAAGCCGTGCGGCGTAACGGACTGCGAGACGACCACTGCATCACCCCGATGCGAGAACTTCACCGCGGTTTCGATCAGGCTTCCCAATGCCTTCAGCCAGATATGGCGATCGCCCGTCGTGCATCCGATCTCCTGATTCCGCACGTCGATTCGTACGCCCCTCATCTCGGCAAGCCGTGCCGCACATTGTCCAGCTTCCACGAGAACGTTCATCAGCGGCACGGGTTCTAACGGGAAACGCCCCCCTTCGATTTCAAGTTGGGTCAGCAGCAGGGCGCTATCGACAACGGAGAGGATTCGTTCCCTCGATTCCTCGAACATCTCCCGAAGTTCAAGCGCTGAGCCGGTCTTTGGGAAGTCGCTCAACATGAGTTCCGCCGTGCAGAGGAGACCATTCAGGGGCGTGCGGAGCTCATGAGAGATCATCTGCAGGAAGTCGCTCTTGGCCAAGTCAAGCATCGCGAGGCGTTGGTGGGCGGACGCCAATTCCCGCGTACGCAACTCTACGAGTGTCTCCAGGTTCAGGTTCTGATCTCGGAGGAGCGATTGGAGGCGATGCAGGCGGACATGCGTCTCCACCCGTGCGTGCACCTCTTCAAATTCAAAGGGTTTGGAGATGTAGTCCAGGCCGCCAACGCGAAATGCCTGCACCTTATCCGCAGCGCGGTCGCGCGCGCTGAGGAATATCACCGGGATTTCTGCGAGTGAAGGAGCGGCCTTGAGCGACGTGCAGACTTCATACCCATTCATCTCAGGCATGTTGATATCGAGCAGCACGAGGTCCGGAGGCAGCTCTTGCGCGGCTTTCAGTGCATCGAGACCTCGGCTGAAGGGACGCACCGTGTGCCCCTTCCTTTTGAGCATTTCTTCGAGTAGCTGAAGGTTCGCCGCTTGGTCATCCACGATCATGATGTCTGCATGAGGGTCGGCGGAGCGGTCCTTCGATTGAACTGTGCCGGAGACGGTCGAGAGGCGCCGATCTGCCGAGTACATCTCAGACCCTCCGATCGCTCGGGGCATCACAGGTGGCTTCTGCAAGTGCTGGGGCGGAAGAAAAGGGGTCCGACCGCAAATCGGCGGAAGCATCATCCAGCAACCGCTCCAGCAACGCGGCCGCTAACATCAGTTCGGAGCGTACGTATTTCAGATCGTTGGCCAGCACCTGCCCTTGGGCAGCGACACATTCGAGCTTCTTCAGCGCTGAGTCTACCCGTTCTTTCGACGAGGAAGCCTGGGATACGCGGCAGCCATTTCTGCCAACGAGCTGCCGGTACAGCAACCGTGTGATCAGGAGATTGTTAATCCGCAGTGTCGCTTCCGTTGTGTCGATCGGCTTGGCTAGAAAATCCTTCGCGCCCAAACTCAGCGCCTTTTGTCGCGCGGTGCGCGACATGTCAGCGGTAATCACGAGGATTGGGAGATACACACCGTCGGGAACCCAGCCGTTGAGCTGCTTGATGACGGCGTACCCGTCCATTTTCGGCATCATTAGATCCAGAAGAATCAGGTCTGGTTGAAAGGTCCGGAAGGCATCCAGAAACTGGCAAGAATCGGTGATGGCCTGATAGTTCTTGTATCCAGCATGTTGTAGCACGCGCTGCAGCAGCAACACGTTCGCGTTCTGGTCGTCCACGATGAGGATGCGGCTAGCGGAGATGTCTGCTCGATCCATAAGGCCGTCTGCTTTCAAATGCCGACGCCGAGCGCCTCATCGACGTACTGCAACAACCGCTTAACGTCCAGAGGCTTTGTGAAATACTCGTTCGCGCCAGCCGCCCGCAGACGTTCGATCTGGCTGGGCGTCGCATCGGCGCTGATCATCACGACGGGAATGTTGCACGTCAATGGTTCCCTCCGCAATGTCCGCAACACTTCATCTCCCGACATGTCGGGAAGGTGGAGGTCGAGGAAGATCAGGTCGGGACCATGCTGCCGGGCGAGTTCCAGACCCAACCTCCCTTGCATGGCCGAAATAAGGTGCACATCCGGTCGGCTCTCCAGAATTCGTTCCATCAGCAGGTTGTTGGAGAGATTGTCCTCAACGTACAGAAGCTTGGTTGTCTTGACTGTGCGATCAGCTCCCTCGCGGTCCGCCCTCTCGGCGGAGCCGAGTGACTGGTCATAGGATTCGACCGGAGAATCGCAAATCGGCAGTTCTAGCCAAAAGGTGCTTCCGACTCCGATTTCGCTTGCCACACCGATGGCCCCGCCCATGGCGGCCATGAGGCGCTTGCTCAAGGCCAAACCGATTCCTGTGCCCTCGACGCCCAGTCGGTCCGCGCCCAGCCTTTCAAACGGACGGAACAGCTGTTCCATTTTCTCAGACTCAAGTCCCTCGCCGGTGTCGCAAATGGCGATGCGAAACACCTTCTCCTGGGAGACCATGCAACTCACGGTCACTTTTCCGCCCGGCACGTTGTACTTGATGCCGTTGGAAAGCAGGTTGAGAACGACCTGCTGAAACCGCTGGCGGTCTGCCAAAATATGCTGCTTCCAGTTCGGCGATTCCTGGAGCCGAAGCGCAATGCCGCACTGCTTGGCTAGGGGTCCAACCAAGTCCAGCGCGGATTGGATCGCATCGCCTACATCGATGGGCTCGGTCGAAAGCGCCATCTTCCCGGCTTCGATGCGCGCCAGATCCAACACCTCGTTGATTAGCGTCAATAAATGGCGCCCGCCTTTTAGGATTTGTTCGACGCTTTGCCGCTGCGGCGGTGTCAGGGGGTCCAGATCGAGCAGTTGCGCGAAGCCCAGAATCGCATTCATCGGAGTACGCAACTCATGGCTCATCCGGGAAAGGAACTCGCTCTTGGCCTGGTTGGCCTGCTCGGCTTCCGCACGAGCCACGCGAAGGGTCTCCTCCGTGCGCTTGGCGGCACTCACGTCGCGAAAGACGGCGACTCCCCCGCGGACCACATCATCCGTTTCCCGAATCGGGCGCGCGGTCACGTTGATCCAGATGCCCTCGCCGGTGGTCTTGTCCCGCAGGAAAAGTTCGACGGTGCCAGGATTCTCACCCCGAACGGCGCGGACCAACGGCAATTCCTCCTCGGGGCACGGGGTCGCCGCATCAGAGCGATAGATCGACACGCGGTTGAACCAGTCCGCCGGCGTGCTCCCCACCGGAGAGACGTCGAAAGCTTTTTGTGCCGCGGGATTGCTTAGAACAACGCGTCCCAAGTGGTCTGCAACGACAACGCCGTCGCCCATGCTCTTCAGAATGCATTGTAGGAGTCGCGTCTGTTCCCGATTCGCGGCCTCTGATCCAGCCAGTTCACCGGCACGCTGCTGCAGGTCCAGGGTACGCTGGCTAAGGGCTGTTGTCGTCGCGTGCAGCGCTTCGCTGAGCTGACCGATCTCATCGTCGGCGTATTCCGGCAAGATTGCGGTTCGCCCCTCGGCCAAGGCGCTGGCGCTTTCCTGGAGGCGCGTGATCCGGCGGGCGATTCCGGATGCGAATAGCACCATGGCGATAATGCCACCAATTAGGCCGAAGACAATGCTCGCCAGAACCGTCAGGTTTGAATCCCTGAGCGCTCGTGCAAGCCGTGCGGCGTCGGCGATAAGCATACGGCGGGCAGCCTTTTGCATCGCTCCCAGCTCAGCATCAACTTGTTTCGTAAGAGCTCGATTCCTCCCCAGCCAGGCCTTGCTCGCCGAACCCGCCTCTCGCGCGGACGGCCCGGCAAGATTGGCAATGAACCGCCCTGCGGAGGACTGCCGTTCCGCTACAAGGTGCTTCAAGGCTTGCACGTGGGCCACCTGTTCGGCCTTCCCGCGGACAAGGTTTTCCAACTGCTGGAGCGCTTCGTCCTGCAGTGCCGTTGCAGACCGGTAAGCTTTCAAGTCCTCAGGGTCACCCGTGAGGCCGTATCCTTTGAGGCAGTTGTCGCCTTCAAGCAGGACCGTATGCACGTGTTGCACGGCAGCGTTCAGCTCGAGGGCGCTTCTCAGCCAGCGGCCGGCATTCTTGTACTCCTGCTGAACAATGAAAAACGCCGCGCTGAAGGCGAGGAGCGCCGCCACCGGAATCGCCGTGACGATTAGACCCTTCCGCCGCAGTGGCAGATCCAACCATAGCCGTCGGAACGTCCGAGTTCTCGTTTTCACCCGAAATCCTTTGTCGCAGACTGGATGAGCTCCGTGAAGATTACCTGGAGCATAGACCAATTCTTCAAGGTGAGCGTTGTAAAACACAACACTCCCTTTGGATAAGGTTCGCTGGCGGCTGCATCAAACTGAAAGCTCCGCGTCTGAGTCGCCGGTTACCAGGCGCTCAGAACCATCGGCGACCGGCGGCGGATGTTGGCGTGTTCCACTGGCGGCTGAGCGTCACGACTCGGTCACGCGCTTCCGGTTCAGCAGCTTGGCGGTGATGGTGGTGGGCCTGCTATTCCGCACGGCGCCCGCGCTGCGAGCCACCGGGCAAGGTGTCGCGGCGGTCAATCGGCTGGATACGTGAGCCTGGAGACGCAGAGCAAGGGGAAAGAATTTCAACTCGCGTCGCCAGGCTACTTGAAGGACGCGGCCGCAACCGTTTGGGGAATGCCCGGTAAATCGTAGAAAGTAGCGACTCTCGTTCCCCTGAGGCGTGGTAGCCTCAGGGAAGTTTCTTGCCAAAGAAAAGGAGAGTCGCTACATGAAGAAACCACACCAGATTGATTCACAGCGGGCTGTGAAGCAGCTTGAGACCATGGCTGCCGACGGAAACCCAGCCGTGCAGATGGTGCTCCCGATGGCCGAGATGTTGGGCTGGCTGCACAAGGGTGTCGGCGAGTTGAGCAGATTGACTCTGCGTCCGTGGCCGCGAGTTCAAAGCGCTCGCTGTCGCTGGGCGACGTCAGCGCCGCGGCAAAGCATCCCGACCCTCTCGTGAGGGAATGGGCCATGCGCGTGGCGGAGGCCACCGTCCACAATCGCGCCGCCTCTGCTGAAATCCTCGCGCGTGGTCTCGCCGATACCTCGGACGAGGTCCGCCGGGCCGCCTTCATGGCCATTGCCATGACGCCTGATGCGAGTCTCGGTTCGAAACTGCTCGATGCAGCAAAGCGGACGAGCAATTGGCAGGATCTGCCTCTTTACTGCACAGCGCTCGGTCGCATCCAATAAGCCGAGGCGGAGGAGTTTTTGCTATCCGTGCTGCTGCGCGCCGAACCTGCGACAATTCCGCAGGCCGCGGAGGGGCTTCGCGCTCTGCCCGCGACGAGCGTCGTTCCCGCACTCAACACCGCATTGGCCTCTCATGCTGAGTGGGGTACGGAATCCGCATGGCGGACGGCGCAATCGCTCGCCTACCGGAGCATCATCGATCTTATGTTCGACTTTGGCGATCCCTCGTCACTGGAGCCGCTGGACCGCGTGCTCGCGAAGACAACGAATGCGGATCTTCGTAATTTTCTTCTCCTGCACATTCAGCAAAAGGCGAATACGGCCTTTGGCGCAGGCTTTCGTCCCACGCTCGACGAGATGGCGCAAAACGGCCCGCCCGCTGTGCAGCGCAGCGTACTACCCGTGCTGGTCGCAACGGCGCCCGCGTCTGAGAAAGCGAGCATCCTTAAATCATTCCTCGGTAGTCCGGATTCTTTCACTCGGGCGGCCGCCTGCGGCATCACGGCCCAGGTGGCGCATCCGGCGCTCGCCGAACAAATAAAGGACCTCGTTGCCCACGCTCAGTCCGGGGCAGAGCGCCTTGCGTGCTGTCACGCGTTGCAGGTGCTGGGCCTCAAAGATGCGTGCCCACAATAAATCAGGACAGGAGATTCCATGCGTTCGTTTATTTTCCTTCTGTCTTTTGCGGCCGCCGTACCGGGCATATATGCCCAGGGCTTCAGCTCGCTAAGCGAGTTTTGGAATGCGCCGCCCGCGAAAGTGGACCAGCGGCTAAACGCCCGCCCCCTGAATTTGAGCAGATCGCTCGATCGCAAGGTGCGCAGCTCAAACCGGGGCCCACCTGAGGTCTTACAGCCGGATTTGATCGGCATCACCCGAACAGATGGTCAGGTCTGTGGTTGATAACGGGGATTATCATAACCTTGAAATTGCATCTCACCGCACACGCGTGCGGCCTCATA
>Ga0335085_10009312_pt1 | contig 14836 bp, 11 predicted proteins | sample Lox_Sample_45_FD_206712 | JGI IMG/M metagenome (GOLD analysis project Ga0335085, IMG submission 206712) | Soil microbial communities from Loxahatchee National Wildlife Refuge, Florida, United States - Lox_Sample_4.5 | ecosystem: Environmental > Terrestrial > Soil > Wetlands | place: USA... | reverse complement strand
ACGATCAAGGAGTACCCGACGATCACTGACGACGAGCTGCGGGACGCAATCACCCGCGCCGACCAGGCGCACCGGGAATGGTCGCAATCCACGACTGTCGCCGATCGGGCCTCGCTCGTGCGTCGCGTCGGCGAGCTGCACTCGGAGCGGCGCAAGGAGCTCGCGGAGATCATCGTTCTCGAGATGGGCAAGCCGGTCGGCCAGGCTCGGGGCGAGGTCGACTTCTGCGCGTCGATCTACGAGTTCTACGCCGACAACGCGGAAGCGCTCATGGCGGACGAGCCGATCGAGCTCCTCGCAGGTGAGGGGTCGGCCGTCGTTCGCCGCAGCTCGCTCGGCGTCCTGCTGGGGATCATGCCGTGGAACTTTCCCTACTACCAGGTCGCCCGCTTCGCGGGACCGAACCTCATCATCGGCAACACGGTCCTGCTGAAGCACGCGCCCCAGTGCCCGCAGTCGGCCGAGGCGATGGCGCAGATGTTCGCCGACGCCGGCTTCCCCGACGGCGCATACGTGAACATCTACGCCACGAACGAGCAGATCGAGTGGGTGATCGCCGATCCACGCGTCCGCGGCGTCTCCGTCACCGGCTCCGAGCGCGCCGGGGCGGCCGTCGCAGAGATCGCCGGCCGGAACCTGAAGAAGGTCGTGCTCGAGATGGGCGGCTCTGACCCGTTCATCGTCCTCGGCACCGACGACCTCGACAAGACGGTCGAGGACGCCGTTGCCGCGCGGATCGACAACGCCGGCCAGTCGTGCAACGCCGCGAAACGGATGATCGTGATCGAGGAGCTCTACGAGCCGTTCCTCGAGAAGTTCACCTCCGCGCTCACCGCCGTGAAGCAAGGCGATCCGCACGAGCGCGAGACCGAGTGCGGGCCGCTGTCCTCTCAGGTTGCCGCCGATCGCCTCGAGGATCAGGTCCAGCGCGCCGTAGAGCAGGGCGCAACGGTCGTCGCCGGCGGCAAGCGCAACGGCAACTACTTCGAGCCGACGGTGCTGACGGACATCACGCCGGAGAACGAGATCTACCGAGAGGAGCTGTTCGGCCCTGTCGCCCAGGTCTATCGCGTGAGGTCGGAGGACGAGGCAGTCGAGCTCGCAAACGACACGCCCTTCGGACTCGGCTCCTACGTGATGACGAACGACCCGGAGCAGGCCGAGCGCGTCGCGGACCGGATCGACGCCGGCATGGTCTACGTGAACATCGTCGGCGCAGACGGCGCCGAGCTGCCGTTCGGCGGCACGAAACGCTCCGGCTTCGGACGCGAGCTCGGCCGCTACGGCGCCGACGAGTTCGTCAACAAGAAGCTGATCCGCGTCAGCTGAGCTGCCTGCAGGCTGCCGCGGTCGTCACGACCTCCGCGAACTCGTCCTGGAGGTTGATGCCGGTCATGCGTGCGATCTCGGCAGCCGGCACCACCTCGCCATCGGGCGAGGTGATGTCGAACGAGTGGGTCGCGTCGAGGACGAACCACACGTCGTACCCGAGGTCGGAACCGACGCGAGCGGTCGTCTCACAGCAGAAGTTGGTCTGAATCCCGCACACCGCGATCGCGCCGATCCCGCGCTCGCGCAGCCAGGCGTCGAGATCGACATCTCCGTGAAACGACGAGTGCACCGTCTTGACGATGCGCAGATCGGGCTCGCCGGCGACGGCCTCTTTCAGCTCGAAGCCGGGCGTGCCGCGCTCGACGGTCCACCCTTCCAATCGTGCTGAACGACCACGATCGGGTCGCCGCGCCGGCGCCACGCGGCAATCAGCTTGGCGACGTTCTCCTCGGCATGGGGATTGTCGCGGGGTCCGAGCGCCGGATCCTCGAAGCCGCGCTGGACGTCGACCACCAGCAGCGCACGCTGCCCGATCATCGGCCCGACTCTAACAAGGTGGTCCCGGGAACCCTCGGTGCGCACGAGCTCGAGGCATCCTCGGTGATGCCCCGAACTCGCGCTTTTGGCCTAGGGAGCGGAGGGGGAGGGATTTGAACCCCCGCGGGGCTTGCACCCCGAACGGTTTTCGAGACCGCCGCATTCGACCGCTCTGCCACCCCTCCGGCGACGTGCGGGAGACAGGGTACCGCGCTCGGGGCACGGAAAGAGGTTGCCGGGTGGTCGGCTATCCTGTGGCGGTCCGGAGAAGTGGCCGAGTGGCTGAAGGCGGCGCCCTGCTAAGGCGTTAGGTGGGGAGAATCCCTGCCTCGAGGGTTCGAATCCCTCCTTCTCCGCTCCGCGATCCCGGGGTCGCTATCACCCTTCCGGGGCATGGCCGGAGAGGGGTTTCTGCGCATGCTAAGCCTGCCGGCTCTCCCCTCTCAGATCCCGGCACTGGCGTAGCTCGCTTCAGCGGCAACGAGGCGAGCTTCGTCGTTTCTGGAGGCGTTTCTCGATACTCCCCGCATGCGCATCGGCCGGCGGGAAGTTGCGATCACGAACCCTGACAAGGTCTTCTTTCCCGAGCCCGGGCTGACGAAGGGCGACCTGGTCGACTACTACGTCGACGTCGCCGATTGCGTCCTCCACCACATCCGCCGAAGGCCGTTCCACATGAAGCGGTACCCGAACGGCGTCGACGGCGACTTCTTCCACCAGAAGCGCGTGCCGCCGCACCCGGACTTCGTCGGCGAGCAGTTCGTCCAGTTCCCGAGCGGCCACTCGACGGTGTTCGCGGTGGTCGACAACCCCGCCGCGCTCGCCTGGGTGGTCAACCTCGGCTGTATCGAGCTCCACACCTGGCACTCGCGGGTGGACGACATCGAGCGGCCGGACTACCTACTGATCGACCTCGACCCGAGCGAGGGCAACCCGTGGGAGTTCGTCCGCGAGATCGCGCTCGTCGTGAGGCAGGTGATGGACGAGCTCGGCCTCGCGTCCTATCCGAAGACGTCTGGCGCGACCGGCTTGCACGTTCTGGCGCCGATCCGGCCCGAGCTTCCGTTCCCGGAGGTCCGTCGCTTCGCGAAGGCGCTCGCGGAGGAGGTGGAGCGGCGGGTCGGCGACCAGGATGTCGCCACGACGACCTGGAAGGTCGCCGACCGGAGCGGCGTCTTCGTCGACTTCGGCCAGAACGCCCGCGACCGGACGATCGCCTGCGCATACTCGGTCCGCCCGACTCCCGACGCACGCGTCTCGGCGCCGCTGCGCTGGGAGGAGGTGACGCGCTCGGACCCGGCCCGTTTCACGCTGAAGACGATGCGGAAGCGGATCGACAAGGTCGGCGACCTGACCGCCGGAATGTGGCGCCGCAAGTCGAGCCTGATCCCGCGCTTCGAGCAGCTCGGGCTGGAACCGGCCGACCCGGAGAGGGTCGTGACGCGAACGCGAAGCTCGCGGCGCTGGGTCAGCGACCAGCGAGGAGCTTCGGCACGGTCAGGTCGCTCGCGCGGCGCGGGGGCCTGACCTCGCGCCAGGCGCACGCCTCGGGGTCCTTGTCGGGGCGGAAGCGGATGAACCGCGTCCCGTGCCGGAAGCGGTTGCGCTCGAGCTTGTCGTAGCGCACCTCACAGACGAGCTTCGGCCGCACCGGGTTCCAATCGAGCTCCTTCCCGCGCGACCACCGGCTCTGCCCTCCGGGGATCCGGTTGTCGCTGACCAGGCTCTTCTGTCGCAGCTTCGGCAGCCTCTCCTCCAGCTCTCGGCGCACGGGCGCGGGGAAGCCGGAGCAGTGGCCGACGAAGTCGAGCTCGCCCTCGTCGTCGTAGAGCCCGAGCAGGAGCGTCGAGATCCGGCCTTCCGCCTTCTCGCTCCAGCGGAAGCCGACGATCACGCAGTCGGCGGTGCGGTACGGCTTGACCTTGACCACGCCGTCGCGCGAGCCGGGCAGGTAGGGCCCGCCGAGGCGCTTCGCGATCACGCCGTCGAGCCCGGCCTTGTCCACCCGCGGGAGCCACTTCTCGGCCTGCTTGCGGTCGCGCGTGGCCGGCGAGAGCTGGAAGCGCTTTGCCTTGTGCTCGAGCTCGCGGCGCCGCTTCTCGAGCGGCAGCTCGTGGGTCGGCGAGCCCTTCCAGAGGAGCAGGTCGAACGCGATGTACTCGGCCGGGATCTCCGCGGAGAGCTTGCGGATCCGGCTCTCGGCGGGGTGCAGCCTGAGCTGGAGCGCGTCGAAGTCCAGCCGTCCCTTCTGGACGATCACGATCTCGCCGTCGAGCGCGGACTCGGCCGGCAGGATCGCGCCGAGCCCATCGAGCTCCGGGAAGTAGCGCAGCAGCGGCCGCCCGTTGCGGCTCCAGAGGCGAAGGCCGCCGCCCAGGTTCTCGAGCACCCCGCGGAACCCGTCCCACTTGGGCTCGTACTGCCAGCCGTCGGCCTCGGGGAGCCCGTCCACGAGCTCGGCTTCCATCGGCGGGAAGGGCAGGTTCTTCGGCGGCATCGCTGGGGGCAACGCTACCGCCTCGGGTTCCGCGCATTGACTCGTGCAGCGGCCCGGAGTAGAAAGGTCGTGCTGGCGAACACATCTCGACGGAGGGTTGCAACGCCCGTGACTGGGGTCATCCCGCTTCCCGCTCGCGTTCTCGCCCTGCTAGGGGCAGTCGCCGTGATCGCCTGCTCGGGCGCGGCGGTTGCCTCACCGTCTGGCTCGAGATCCGCGAGCACGCGGGCCACGGCGATCGCAGCCGGCGGTCTCCATACCTGTCTGCTCACGAGCGCAGGCGCGGTCAAGTGCTGGGGCTACAACCGCTACGGCCAGCTCGGCGACGGGACGACCACCGATCGCCACGCTCCGGTCGCCGTCTCTGGGCTTGCCGGCGGCGTGGCCGCGATCGCCGCCGGCTACGACCACACCTGCGCGCTGACGAGCGCTGGCGGGGTCGAGTGCTGGGGCTGGAACAAGTACGGCCAGCTCGGCGACGGGACGACGACCGACCGTCGCCGGCCGGTCGACGTCTCCGGTCTGACGAGCGGCGTGGCCGCGATCGCCCCCGGCGGCGGCCACACCTGCGCGCTCACGAGCGCGGGCGGGGTCGAGTGCTGGGGGGACGACGAGGTCGGTCAGCTGGGCGACGGAACACTGACCCAGCGTTACACGCCCGTCGACGTCTCCGGCCTGACGAGCGGCGTGGCCGCGATCGCCGCCGGTGCCGCCCACACCTGCGCGCTGACGAGCGCGGGCGGGGTCAAGTGCTGGGGGGACGACGAGCTCGGCCAGCTCGGCGACGGAACACTGACCCAGCATTACGCGCCCGTCGACGTCTCCGGCCTGACGAGCGGCGTGGTCGCGATCGCCGCCGGCGGCGATCACGCCTGCGCGCTCACGACCGCGGGAGGGGTCAAGTGCTGGGGTGACAACACAGGCGGCCAGCTCGGCGACGGGACGAACGAGGGCAGCTCGACTCCGGTCGCCGTCTCCGGCCTGACGAGCGGTGTCATGGCGATCGGCGCCGCCCGCGCGAGCCACACCTGCGCGCTGAAGACCGCGGGCGGAGTTGTGTGCTGGGGCTACAACGTCGACGGCCAGCTCGGTGACGGGACGACGATCGAGCGCACCGCGCCGGTCGACGTCTCCGGCCTGACGGGCGGCGTGGCCGCGATCGCCGCCGGCGGCGTTCACACCTGCGCGCTGACGAGCGCGGGCGGGGTCGAGTGCTGGGGCGGCAACACCCACGGTGGGCTCGGCGACGGGACCAAGATCGACAGGCACAGGCCCGTCGGTGTGATCGGTTTCGGCGGGGTGGTCAGATGCGTCGTGCCGAACGTGCTCGGGGAGCCGCTCGCGAAGGCAAAGACCAGGATCGCGCGAGCCCACTGCCGGGTCGGGACGGTCAAGCGCGTTGCCTCGAGGAAGAAGAAGAACACCGTCGTCGGCGAGAGCCCGCGCCCCGGCAAGCGCCTGAGGAAGGGCGCCAGGGTCAACCTCACGGTCAGCCGCGGCCGCTAGGCGGCGCGCTCGTTCCACAACCGGATGACCGGCGCCTCCCGCTCGTAGCCGAGGATGCTGATCGTCGCCGGGTCGAGCGCGAAGAGCCGGCCGGCGTCCGGCTCCAGGCCGAGCCACCGGGCTGCGACGACCCGGAGGAGGTGCCCGTGCGCGAACACGGCGACGTCGCCGCCGACCGAGCGAAGCTCCGCGATCACCCGGTCGGCGCGCTCGCCGACCTCCGCCGCCGTCTCGCCGTCGGGGGCTCCGTCGGCCCACAGGCTCCAGCCCGGGCGCTCGGCGCGGATCTCGTCGGTCGTGCGCCCCTCGTAGGCGCCGTAGTCCCACTCGCGAAGGTCGTCCCGCTCCTCGGCTGCATCGCCGAGGCCCGCCAGTCGGCAGGTCTCGGCTGCGCGCGCGAGCGGGCTCGTCAGGACGAGCGCGAACCGATGCCTCGCCAGCGCGGCGCCGACTGCTTGCGCCTCCTGCCGCCCCGCCTCGGTGAGCGGGATGTCGGTGCGTCCTGTGTGCCTGCCCTCCCGCGACCACTCCGTCTCACCGTGGCGGACGAGCACGACCTCGTGAGCTCCCGTCGCCATCGGCGAGAGGATGGCATGTCGCGACCAATAAGCTCTCCCGGTGCGCCGCGTAGCCGTCACCGGGCTGGGAGCGATCACGCCGGTCGGGAACACCGCCGGGGAGACCTGGCGCGCCGCCGTCGCCGGCGAGAGCGGGATCGACTTCATCCGCTCGTTCGACACCGACGGGTTCCCGGTGCGGATCGCCGCGGAGGTGAAGGACTTCGACCCGACCGGGCTCGCGCCGCCGAAGGAGCTGCGGCGGCTCGACCGCAACGTCCAGCTCGCGCTCGGTGCGGCCAAGGAGGCGGTCGAGGACTCGGGCCTGAACGGCTACGACCCGATGCGGGTCGGGATCGTGTTCGGCTCGGCGATCGGCGGCCTGATCGGGATCGTCGACCAGGCCGACACGCTCCGCGAGCGTGGGGCCGACCGCGTCTCGCCCTACTTCATCCCCAGCGTGCTCGTGGACTCGGCGAGCGGCCAGATCGCGATCTCGCTCGGGATCCGCGGCCCGAACTACGCGCCGGTCTCGGCATGCGCGACGGGCTCGCACGCGGTGGGGGAGGGGGCGGAGACGATCCGCCGCGGAGACGCAGACGCGATCCTGGCGGGCGGCACCGAGGCCTGCATGCACCCGCTGATCCTGGCCGGGTTCTGCGCGATGCGCGGGCTGGCGGCCGAGGACGAGGACCCGCCGCGCGCGTCGCGGCCGTTCGACGCGACCCGGGCGGGCTTCGTGATGGGGGAGGGGGCCTGCGTGCTCGTGCTCGAGGAGCTCGAGTCCGCCCGCGCGCGGGGCGCGAGGATCTACGCGGAGGTGCTCGGCTACGGCGCCTCCAACGACGCGTACCACATGGCTGCCCCCGAGCCGGAGGCCGTCGGCGTGGCCGACATGATGCGCGCCGCGCTCGACCGCGCGGGAGTCGAACGCGAGCGGGTCGGCTACATCAACGCGCACGGGACCTCGACGCCGCTCGGCGACGCCGCGGAGACGAAGGCGATCAAGGACGTGTTCGGCGCTCACGCCTACGAGCTGGCCGTCTCTTCGACGAAATCGGTGATGGGACACTGCTTCGGGGCGGCCGGCGCGATCGAGGCGATGATGTGCGTGCGTGCCGTGCACGAGGGCGTGCTCCCGCCGACGATCAACTACCGGAACCCCGATCCGGTTTGCGACCTCGACTACGTCCCGAACGAGGCGCGCGAGACCCAGGTCGACGTCGCCCTCTCCAACGCAATGGGCCTCGGCGGCCACAACGCCTGCGTCCTGATCGGCCGCGCTCCTTGAGCTCGCATCCTGCAGGGCTTAGGGTGAGCCCGGCGGGATCAGGAGGAGTGGAGGGGGCGAGATGGAGCGGGTCCCGGATCGCATTCGCATCGGTGTTTCCGTTGCCGTCCTGGGAGCGCTGGTCCTTGCGGCGAGCTCCGGCGCGGCGAGGCATCCGGCGCTCGCCCGCACGGCGGCCGGGAAGGCGACGGCGATTGCGGCCGGCGGCGGTCATACCTGCGCGGTGACGACGGCGGGGGCGGTCAAGTGCTGGGGCTACAACAGCCACGGCCAGGTAGGTGACGGGACGAAGACGGACCGTCACGCGCCTGTCGCGGTGTCCGGCCTCGGGAGTGGCGTCGCCGGGGTCGCGGCAGGAGGACTCCACACCTGCGCGATCACCCGTACGGGAGGCGTCGCCTGCTGGGGCGCCAACCACTCGGGCCAGCTCGGGGACGGGACGACCGACGACCGCCTGGCTCCGGTCGTCGTCTCCGACGTCGGAAGCGGGGTGACCGAGATTGCGGCTGGCGCCTCCCACACCTGCGCGCTGACGGGGGCAGGGGGCGTCGACTGCTGGGGCGGCAACGGAAACGGGCAGCTGGGTGACGGAACCACGAACGACCATCACGTGCCGGGTGGCGTCCAGGGCCTGGTCGGCCTGGCGTATGCCGTCGCAGCCGGGGGCGCCCACAGTTGCGCGATCACCGGGCCGCAGCGGACGGTCGTCTGCTGGGGGGCCAACGGCCAGGGCCAGCTCGGGGACGGGACGGGGCTCGACAAGCACATGCCGGCGTATGCACAGGCCCTCGGTGAGGCCGGAGTGGTCGCCGGCGACGCCCATACATGCACGTTCCCGACCGGTGGTCCCTACCTCGCCTGTTTCGGTGCAGGCGGCCACGGCCAGCTCGGATACGGCGGTACGGCGAACTTCCTCAGCCCGATCGCAGTCGTGGCGTTCATGCAGGGCGTGCTGGCCGTGGCGGCCGGAGGCAACCACACGTGCGCGATCACGCCGGCGCACGGCGTCGAGTGCTGGGGCGCGAACGACCACGGGCAGCTCGGGGACGGGACCACGACCGAACGGCACCAGCCGGTTGCCGTCTCCGGCCTGACGAGCGGAGTCGCCACGATCGCCGCGGGATTCAGTCACACCTGCGCGCTGAGGACCACGGGCACGATTCTGTGCTGGGGCTACAACGGCCAGGGCCAGCTCGGCGACGGGACGACGACCGACCGGCTGACTCCGGTGCCGGTGCTCGGCTTCGGGGCGGCTCTGCCCGTCGTGTGCGTCGTGCCGAAGGTGGTGGGGAGGGCGCTGCCGAAGGCGAGGAAGATGATCGTGAAGGCGCACTGCAGGGTCGGCAAGGTCACCAGGAAGACGTCGTCGAGGCGGCTCCAGGGCCGCGTCCTCAAGCAGAAGCCGAAGCCGGGCAGAAGGCTCCCCAAAGGCGCCAGGGTCAACCTGACCGTCGGGATCGCCGCGAAGAACGTCTGAAACAGGCCGGTCCGGGCCTTGTCCGGCTCGAAAGTCGCTGTTACTGTCGATGAGGGGAGGGGAGTCGGCGGTGGGAGGGCGATTGCGGAAACCGGGCCGCGTTTTGCAAGGTCTCTCGCGTGCGGCTGGGCGTAGGCGCAAGACGACCGTCGTCCTAGCCGCGATCGCGGTCGCGCTCGCGGTCGAGGCAGGCGTCGTGCTGGCCGGAGGCGCCTCGACGCCCAGGGGCGGGCCGGACCCGCTCGGGCCGGTGGGAAGGGCTTCCACCAGCGAATCGGGCTCGGCACCGGCCGTGATCGTCGGCCACTCCTACGCGAGCGACCGCTCCCCGGCGCTCCGCCGCATCACACCCGCTCCGCTGGGCACGGGCCGCGAGCTCGAGGCGAACCCGAACCCGCGCCCCGTCTCGACGCACGAGAACGAGCCCGACCCGGTCGTCCAGCACGCGCTCTTCCCCGACGCGATGCCGTCGCCTGGAGTCAACTTCGACGGTATGGCGATCGCGGACGGCGGTGGGTGGGCACCGCCGGACCCAAACGGCGAGGCCGGCAAGACACAGTACGTGCAGATCGTCAACGTGAGCTTCGAGGTCTTCGACAAGAAGACCGGCGCGTCGCTGCTCGGGCCCGAGAACATCGCGACCCTCTGGCAGGGCCTTGGCGGCGCCTGCGAGAACTCCGGCTTCGGCGATCCCGTGGTCGTCTACGACCAGCTCGCGAATCGCTGGCTGATCAGCCAGTTCGCCGGGGACCCGGTGCCGACGGACGAATGCATCGCCGTTTCGACGGGCGACGACGCCACGGGTACGTACAACCGCTATGCCTTCCACCTCGGGTCGGACTACTTCGACTACCCGCACCTCGGGGTCTGGCCGGACGCCTACTACATGAGCATGAACGTCTACAACACGGCCGGCACGGACTACCTCGGCCCGCAGCCGTTCGCCTTCGACCGGGCCGCGATGATCGCCGGCAGCTCCAGCGCGACATTCATCACCTCTCGCGACCCGTCGTTCTTCGACGGGGCGAGCGACACCTTCCTGCCGGCCGACCTCGACGGCTCGAACCCACCGCCCACCGGCGCGCCCGATCCGTTCCTGATGGTGGGCGGCGCCTCCACGTGGCCGCTGTGGCGCTTCCACGTCGACTTCGGCACGCCGTCCAACTCCACGTTCACGAAGGCCGCCGACCTGACGCCTGCGCCCTACACGGAGATCTGCCCGGCGACGCGGAACTGCGTGCCGCAGGCCGGCACGACGGCCGGGCTCGACGCCATCGGCGACCGGGAGATGTTCCGGTCGGCCTACCGCCGCTTCGACGACGGGCACGAGGCTCTGGTCGGGAACATGACCGTCTCGTCGGGCGGAGTCGCGGGCATCCGCTGGTTCGAGATCGACCACGTCACCTCGGGCACCCCGGCGTTCGTGCAGCAGAGCACCTACCAGCCGGACACCAAATGGCGCTGGATGGCGAGCGCCGCGATGGACCACGACGGCAACCTGGCGCTCGGCTTCAGCGTCTCGTCGGCGACGATGAACCCTCAGATCCGCTACGCGGGGCGGTTCGCGGGCGACACCCCGGACACGCTTGCGCAGGGCGAGGCGACGCTCTACTCGGGAACCGGCAGCCAGAAGGGCACGGACAACCGCTGGGGCGACTACAGCGACCTGACCATCGACCCCGTCGACGACTGCACGTTCTGGTACACGCAGGAGTACTACGCGACCACCGGGCAGGCCGACTGGCGCACGCGGATCGGGAGCTTCGAGTTCCCGTCGTGCGGGCCGTCCTCGCCGCCTCCGCCTCCGCCGCCACCTCCACCTCCACCTCCACCTCCACCTCCACCTCCACCTCCACCTCCACCTCCACCTCCGCCACCTCCGCCACCTCCGCCACCTCCGCCACCTCCGCCACCTCCCCCGCCACCTCCGCCACCACCCCCGCCTCCACCACCCCCGCCTCCGCCTCCGCCTCCGCCACCACCCCCGCCTCCACCACCCCCGCCTCCGCCTCCGCCCCCTCCGCCCCCTCCGCCACCTCCACCTCCGCCTCCGCCACCTCCTCCGCCTGCGCCGCCTGCTCCCCCCAGCAAGCCGCCAAAATGCGTCGTGCCGAGCGTCGTCGGCAAGTCCGTGGCCAAGGCACGGGCGAGGATCGTGAGAGCCCATTGCCGGGTGGGGAAGATCACGTCGGCGTCGTCCACCCGGAGACAGAAGGGCATGGTCGTTTCGCAGCGGCCGAAGCCCCACGCCAAGCTGGCAAACGGCGCGAAGGTCAGGCTGACGATCGGGAAGGGCCCGAAGAAGGCCCGGAAGCGTTAGCCGGTCTCGACCGCCTCGACGGTCAGCTCGTCCAGCGAGCCGAGCACGACGTCGGCCTCGGCAAGCTCGTCCTCCCCGGGCGGGAAGTGGCGGTTGGGGATCGCGAGCACGCGCATCCCCGCCTGCGCGGCCGAGAGGATGCCGTTTCGCGAGTCCTCGATCGCCGCCGAGCGGGTCGGCTCGACGCCGAGCCGCCGCGCGGCCTCGAGGTAGACGTCCGGCGCGGGCTTGCCGCGGGCGACCTCCTCCGACGAGACCGTTGCGCGGAAGAGTGAGGAGACACCCAGCAGCTCGAGCGCGAGGTCGATCAGCTCGCGGTTCGAGGAGGAGGCGAGCGCGAGCGGCCAGCGGGCGGCAAGCCGCTCGACGGCCTCACGCGCGCCAGGAAGCACAGGGAGCCGCTGGCGGTAGAGCGCTTCCAGCCGGCGGACGACCTCGGCGCTGATCTCCTCCGGCAACTCCCTCAGGCCGAGCTGCTCGTGCATGTAGCGCGACCACTCGACCGAGCTCATGCCCATCATGTCCCGCTGCGCCTGATCGTGCCAGCGGCCGCCGCGCTCCCGGACGAGCTGCTCGCGCACGCCGTCCCAGACCTGCTCGGAGTCGAGCAGGACGCCGTCCAGGTCGAAGACGACGCCGTCGATCACAGAGAGGCGTAGCCCTGGCCGTGGAAGACGAGCGGGCGGTCGCCGGGGCCCGCCTCGATGCTCTCTACCTCGGCGACGAAGAACGTGTGGTCGCCCGTCTCATGCGTCGCGGTCGTACGGCAGGCGAGCCAGCAGACAGCGCCTTCGAGCTGGGGCGGGCCGTCGGCGTCGCGCAGTGCGATGTTCTCCCAGAGGGCGATCGGGGGGACTCCGCGCGCGAAATGCTGCGCGAGTGCCTGCTGGCCGGCTGCGAGCACGCTGACCGCAAACGCGCCGGCCTCGCGCAGGAGCTCGTTCAGGGCGGCGTCGCGGCGAATCGCAACGCCCACGAGCGGCGGCTCGAGCGAGAGCGAGACGAGCGAGGCGACTGTCAGTGCGGCGCGCTGGCCGGCGAGATCGACCGTGACGACCGCGACGCCGGCCGGAACGCGGGCCATGACCGCGCGCAACTCGTCCCCGCCGACCACGCCGCGATCATACGGGGCCTTCGGCCTGGATCACGCTCGCGCGCGGCGTTGGCTCAGTGGTGGAGGCACTTGTGCCAGCCGGCCCGGATCTGGTCCAGCTTGACGTTCATCTGCGCCTCGAACGTGGCATCGCTTGCGCTGTAGGGACCGAGCGCGGTGTCCTGCCACATGACGTCGGGCGTGACACCCGGCCCCACGGCCGTCAGGCGGTACATGTCGCCGATCCCCGGCCCTCGCTTCCGGTGTGTGGTGCCCGGCGGGTGTGCGTAGCCGTTGATCAGCGGATCGTGCTTGTAGAAGCCGTAGCAGAAGAGCCCGGGCGGGCCGCTCGCGACGAACGAGTTCTCGCGCTTCCAGCCGGGCCCGTATGTCGAGTTGTGCGTGTCGAGGTAAACGAGCCTGCCGTAGCCGTCGGTGGGGTTGCCGTAGTGGGTCGTCCCGTACCCACGCACGCCGACTCCCTTGTAGGTGAGCTGGCCGAAGAGCTCCCGGAAACGCCGGCTGTAGACCCAGTCCTGGTAGACGCTCAGCTCGGCAACCGGCCCGGTCCAGTGGGAGAGGTGGAGCCACCACGTCCTCTGTTGCGGGAGCCACGGCATGAACCCGAGGTCGGGCAGGGCCACCTGCCAGCTCTGCAGCGCCCAGTACGAGCCGTTCGATGCCTTGCAGCCCATCACGAACCACGGCAGGGCCGGGCCGTCGTAGGGCTGGCACGTGTTCTTGAAGTGCTTCCAGATCAGCTTGTGGTGCTTCCAGCCGCCCGAGTAGTCGAGCTTGAACTTGACCTGCGGCACGCCTTTCGTCGACGGGCGGAAGCGCGCGTTGACGGCACCCCACGCCAGCAGGTGCGTGACACGGCCGTACGCGCTGAACGTGATCAGCGCGGTGCCCTTCGAGTTGACCGCGAGATGGATGTTGGAGGCGTTGCGCGTGATCAGCTGAGACGCGGCCGCGGGGCCGGCGAGACCGAGCGCGCAAACTCCGGCGCACAGGAAGACCAGCAACCGATTACGCATGGAAGACACTTCAGCTCGACGCCGCAGCACAACAGAGTACATCGGATGCGCGGACGCCATCCTGAAGGGGCCGAGACCCCGATTTTGGGGGATCCGCGGGCCTAGAACCTAGGAAGCAAGCCGCTCGTCGGCGGTTTCGCCCGCCAGCGGCGCGTCCCACGGCAGAGCGAGGAAGACGTCGACGACCGCCGGGTCGAACTGCGTGCCCGCGGCCTCGCGGAGGCGCCTGCACGCCTCCTCGATCCCCAGCCGCTTGCGGTACGGGCGATCGGTAGTCATTGCATGGAACGCGTCGCAGACGAAGATGATCCGCGCCTCGATCGGGATCTCGTCGCCGGCCCTGCCGTCCGGGTAGCCGAGCCCGTCCCAGCGCTCGTGGCAGCCGCGCACGATCGTCCTGACCTCGGCCAGGCGGTCGATCGGCTCGAGAATCCGCTCGCCGAGCTCGGGGTGCATCTCGATGATCTTGCGCTCCTCCGGCGAGAGCGGACCCGGCTTGAGCAGGATGCTCGTCGGGACGCCGATCTTGCCGATGTCGTGGAAGAGCGCTCCGAGCTCGAGCCGCTTCAGCGCCGCGGCGTCGAAGCCGAGCTCGCGGCCGACCTTCAGCGCCATGTCCGTGATCCAGCGGGTGTGCGAGGACGTGTACTCGTCGTTGGCCTCGAGCGCGTTGGCGAGCGCCTCGACGGTCGAGACGAACGTGTCCTCGAGGCTCTCGAAGCTGAGCGCGCGCTCGAAGGCGACGGAGGCCTGGTACGAGATCCCGCCCAACAGGCGGAGGACCTCGTCGCTCGAGTGCTCGCCGGACGACGGGTTGCGCGCGGCGAGGAACCCCTCGACGGAGCCTTCGCTCCAGATCGGCGCGACCGCGAGCTCCGGCCAGTGGAGGCCGTCGGGCGGTGGCACCGCGGCCTCGGCCTCCTCGGCGCTCAGGAGGAACGGCACCGTTCGCTTGCCGATCACCCTCCGGATGGCCTCGCCGTCGAGCGAGATGCCGAGCAGCTCCCTGAGCTCCTCACTCTCGTCATAGGTCGAGTGCGCGATGATCCGGAAGCTCCCGTCCTTGTCCGGGCGCCAGAGCGCGCAGCGCTTCGCGAGGAGCCGCGAGGCGGCGCGGACTGTCTCGTGGCCGATCTCCTCGGGCGTCGAGGCCTCCGAGATCGCGCCGGTGAATTCGAGCAGCGCCTTC
>Ga0335085_10009311_pt1 | contig 14837 bp, 9 predicted proteins | sample Lox_Sample_45_FD_206712 | JGI IMG/M metagenome (GOLD analysis project Ga0335085, IMG submission 206712) | Soil microbial communities from Loxahatchee National Wildlife Refuge, Florida, United States - Lox_Sample_4.5 | ecosystem: Environmental > Terrestrial > Soil > Wetlands | place: USA: Florida... | reverse complement strand
AGGAGGACGCGGACATGGCCAACGGCAAGAAGTACAAGGCGGCTCTCGCCAGGGTCGATCGCAACAGGCGCTACAAGGTCGAGGAGGCGATGAAGCTGGTGAAGGAGACCGCCACCAAGAAGTTCGACGAGACGGTGGACGCCGCCATCAACCTGGGCGTCGATCCCAAGCACGCCGACCAGGTGGTCCGCGGTGCGGTGGTGCTGCCCCACGGCATGGGCAAGGCGGTGAAGCTCGCGGTGTTCGCCAAGGGCGACAAGGCGCGGGAGGCCCAGGAGGCCGGCGCCGACATCGTGGGCGCCGAGGACCTCGCCGAGAAGATCCAGGGCGGGTTCATGGAGTTCGACAAGGTGATCGCCACCCCGGACATGATGGGCGTGGTGGGCCGCCTCGGAAAGGTGCTGGGGCCCCGCGGCCTCATGCCCAACCCGAAGATCGGCACGGTCACCATGGATCTGACCCGCGCCATCAAGGAGCAGAAGGCCGGCAAGGTGGAGTTCCGGGTGGAGAAGGCGGGCATCGTCCACGTGCCGTTCGGAAAGGCGTCGTTCGACGCCGACAAGCTGAAGGCGAACTTCAACGCCATCATCGAGATCATCTTCAAGGCGAAGCCGCAAACCGCGAAGGGCGTCTACGTGAAGAACGTGACGGTCTCCACCACCATGGGGCCCGGCATCAAGCTCGACACGGCAGAGCTCGCCGCGCAGCACGGCTAGCCGGAGGGAGTGCAGGGCCGGCGGCCACGGGGCCGCCGGGGTTTCTGGTCCAGGACAGCGGGCCCGCGAACCACCCCGAGTGCGAGAGGTCGTAGGGGTGGACGAGCGGCCAAGCGGATCCCGTCGGATCCGACCCGCCGAGACGGGAACACTGCGATTCGCAGCGTCCCCTGCTTGGCCAGGGGGTTTTCGTACCGGCCGTCCGGCCGTCGAAGCCCGAGAGCGAAGCCGAGCCCGCCGCGCACGACGCGTCGGCCGGCGAGAAAGGTGGTGAGTTCGACTTGAACCGGACGGAGAAGGAAGAGGTCATCGGAGAGCTCCACGCGAAGATGGCGAAGGCGAAGGCAGCCATCGTCGCGGAGCCGAGGGGTCTCGACGTCGCGACGGTCACCGAGCTGCGCAGGAAGCTGCGCGACGCGAAGGTGGACTACCGCATCGTCAAGAACACCCTCGCCGCGCGCGCCGCCAAGGGCACGCCGGTGGAGCCGCTGGCGGACAAGTTCGTGGGCCCGACCGCGATCGTGATGAGCTACGACGACGTGGTCGCCCCGGCGAAGTTGCTCTCGGAGTTCATGAAGGACCGGGAAACCTTCGCGATCCGCAGCGCGATCGTGGAGGGCAAGATCATCGACGCGAAGGGCGTGCAAGCCCTCGCCAGGTTGCCGGGCATCCAGGAGCTGCGCGCGCAGATCCTGGGCGTGATCAGCGCCCCAGCGACGAAGCTCGTCCGCATGATCGGGACCCCGGGCCAGCAGCTGGCGCGCGTCCTCGGCGCACGCCGCGAGCAGCTCGAGAAGAAGGTTTAACGGTACGTGAACTGCCCGCCGGAGACGGCGGGCATCGACAACGCTGCGGGTGCCCGGGAGCGGGCGCCCCGGAACGAAAAGGAAGAAGTCATGGCCGATCTGAACAGCATCGTGGACTCGCTCTCCAGCCTCTCCGTGATGGAGGCTGCCGAGCTCGTGAAGAAGCTCGAGGAGAAGTGGGGCGTCTCCGCCGCCGCCGCGCCCGTCATGGTCGCGGCCGCCGGCGGCGGCGCCGCCGCCGCGCCGGCCGAGGAGAAGACCGAGTTCACGGTCGTCCTCGCCGAGGCCGGCGCCAACAAGATCAACGTGATCAAGGAGGTCCGCGCGATCACGGGCCTCGGCCTCAAGGAGGCGAAGGACCTCGTCGAGGGCGCCCCCAAGGAGGTAAAGACGGGAATCCCGAAGGCGGAGGCCGACGAGCTCAAGAAGAAGCTCGAGGGCGCAGGCGCGAAGGTCGAGATCAAGTAGTCGGGGTGTTACCGGTGCACGGGCGGGTGGTCTCGAAGCCGCCCGTCCGCGCACCAAGTACGTTTGACGGGCGAGGGCGAAGCCGTTACTAACCCGTATCCCTTCCAGCAATCCGCGTACCACGGTCGAGAGGCCGTAAGTCGGGCAGCCGGCCGTAGAGGCTGGCTCGAGTCGTTTGTGCGCGAGGGCGGAAGAGGGCGCGAGGGCTGAACCGCGATGGCGACCACGATCCAGAACAATTTTCGAGTCCGGCGGAATTACGGAAAGATCAACAAGATCGCCGAGATTCCCAACCTCATCGCCATCCAGAAGCACAGCTACGACAAGTTCCTCCAAGCCGACGTCCCGCCCGAGAAGCGCGACGACACCGGCTTGCAGGGAGTCTTCAAGTCGGTCTTCCCCATCAAGGACTTCAACGAGACGAGCTCGCTCGAGTTCGTGTCGTACCACCTCGAGAAGCCGAAGTACGACGTGGACGAGTGCCACCAGCGCGGCATGACGTTCTCCGCGCCGATCAAGGTCGTCGTTCGCCTGGTGGTCTGGGACAAGGACGAGGAGACCGGCGCCCAGTCCATCCGCGACGTGAAGGAGCAGGAGGTCTACTTCGGCGAGATCCCGCTGATGACCGACAACGGGACCTTCATCATCAACGGGACGGAGCGCGTGGTCGTCTCCCAGCTGCACCGCAGCCCGGGCGCCTTCTTCGACCACGACAAGGGCAAGAGCCACGCCTCCGGCAAGCTTCTCTTCAACGCCCGGATCATCCCGTACCGCGGCTCGTGGATCGACTTCGAGTTCGACCACAAGGACATCCTCTACGTGCGCATCGACCGGCGCCGGAAGCTTCCGGCCACCGTGCTGCTGCGCGCGCTCGGCGCCGTGCCCGACACGGCGAAGAAGGACCCGGTCGAGTTCGCCGGCACCGCCGAGGAGATCCTCAAGTACTACTACGACACCGAGACGATCCGGATCGAGGGCAAGGGCAAGTTCGAGAAGGACCTCAACCCCGATCTCCTGAAGGGCCAGCGCGCCACCCGGGACATCAAGGATCCCAGGTCGGCCGAGGTGATCGTCAAGAAGAACCGCAAGTACACCGAGAGCGCGATCAAGAAGCTCCAGGCCGCGAAGCTGAAGTCGCTGCCGGTCGAGCCCGAGGAGGTCTACACCAAGATCTCCGCCGAGGACGTGGTGGACGCGGGCACCGGCGAGGTCCTCCTCGAGGTGAACGAGGAGGTCACCGAGGCCAAGATCGAGGAGCTCCGCAAGCGCAACATCGGCGAGTTCCGGGTCCTCTTCATCGACAACCTGAACGTGCTGCCGTCGCTCCGCGACACGCTCATGCAGGACAAGATCGCCACCCCCGAGGAGGCGATCATGGAGATCTACCGGCGCCTCCGGCCCGGCGATCCCCCCACGCCCGAGACGGCCACCAACCTCTTCGTCAACCTGTTCTTCAACGCCGAGCGCTACGACCTCTCCAAGGTCGGCCGCCTGAAGCTCAACTACAAGTTCGGCATCCAGGAGCCGCTCGACAACAGCGTGCTCACCAAGCGCGACGTGCTCGAGGTGGTGCGCTTCCTCATCGACCTCAAGAACGGCAAGCCGAACAAGGACGTGGACGACATCGACCACCTCGGCAACCGCCGCGTCCGCGCGGTGGGCGAGCTGCTCGAGAACCAGTACCGCATCGGCCTGGTGCGCATGGAGCGGGCGATCAAGGAGCGCATGAGCCTCCAGGAGATCGAGACGCTCATGCCCCACGATCTCATCAACGCCAAGCCGGTCACCGCGGTCATCAAGGAGTTCTTCGGGTCGTCCCAGCTGTCGCAGTTCATGGACCAGACGAACCCGCTCTCCGAGGTCACGCACAAGCGGCGGCTCTCGGCCCTCGGGCCGGGCGGCCTCACCCGCGAGCGCGCAGGCTTCGAGGTGCGCGACGTCCACTCCACGCACTACGGCCGCATCTGCCCGATCGAGACGCCGGAAGGGCCGAACATCGGCCTCATCGCCTCGCTCTCCACCTATGCGCGCGTCAACGAGTACGGGTTCGTCGAGACGCCCTACCGCAAGGTCGAGAAGGGACGGGTCACCAACGACGTGACCTTCTACTCCGCGCTCGAGGAGGAGAAGCACATCATCGCGCAGGCGAACGCGCCGGTGGACAAGCGCGGGAACTTCACCGAGCCCAAGGTCTGGTGCCGCAAGGAGGGCGAGTACATGTACGCCCGCCCCGAGGAGGTGGACCTGATGGACGTGAGCCCGAACCAGCTCGTGTCCGTCGCCGCCTCGCTGGTGCCCTTCCTCGAGAACGACGACGCCAACCGCGCGCTCATGGGCTCCAACATGCAGCGCCAGGCGGTGCCGCTCCTGCGCACCCAGGCGCCGCTGGTCGGGACCGGCATCGAGGCGATCGTGGCCCGCGACTCCGGGGTGACCGTGGTCGCGCAGCGCGACGGCGTGGTGCAGTCGGTGGACGCCGCCCGCATCGTGGTGAAGGCCGACGTGGCCTCGTCCACGACCGACGTGGCCAACGAGGTCGACATCTACAACCTCATCAAGTACCAGCGCTCCAACCAGAACACCTGCATCAACCAGAAGCCCATCGTGAAGCCGGGCGAGCGGGTGAGGAAGGGCGACGTCATCGCGGACGGCCCGGCCACCGAGCTGGGCGAGCTCGCGCTCGGCCAGAACGTGGTCGTCGCGTTCATGCCCTGGCAGGGCTACAACTTCGAGGACTCCATCCTCCTCTCCGAGCGCCTCATCAAGGAGGACGTGTTCACGTCGGTGCACATCGAGGAGTTCGAGTGCGTCGCGCGCGACACCAAGCTCGGCAAGGAGGAGATCACCCGGGACATCCCGAACGTCGGCGAGGAGGCCCTGAAGGACCTCGACGAGTCGGGCATCATCCGCATCGGCGCGGAGGTGAAGCCGGGCGACATCCTGGTCGGCAAGATCACGCCCAAGGGCGAGACCCAGCTCTCCCCCGAGGAGAAGCTGCTCCGCGCCATCTTCGGCGAGAAGGCCGGCGACGTCCGCGACAGCTCCCTGCGCGTTCCCCCGGGCGTGTCGGGCACCGTCATCAACGCCAAGGTCTTCAGCCGCAAGGGCGTCGAGAAGGACGAGCGCGCCAAGGCCATCGAGGAGATGGAGGAGGCCAAGCTCCTCAAGGACCAGAACGACGAGATCAAGATCATCCAGGACTCGGCGTTCGAGAAGATCCGTCGCCTGCTGCGCGAGAAGATCGTCTCCGGCCGGCTGGTGGACGACAAGGGCAACCAGCTCCTCAAGAAGGGCGACAGCCTCGACGACGCGTTGCTCGACACCGTCCCCCAGCGCTACTGGGGGGAGATCACCGTCGAGGGCGACGTGCAGGACCTCGTCCGCAAGGTGGTCGAGAACTTCGAGGAGCAGCGCGAGCTCGTGAAGCTGCTCTTCGGCGAGAAGATCGGCCGCCTCAAGAAGGGCGACGAGTTGCCTCCCGGCGTCATCAAGATGGTGAAGGTGTACGTCGCCATCAAGCGCAAGTTGGCGGTGGGCGACAAGATGGCCGGCCGGCACGGCAACAAGGGCGTGGTCTCGCGCGTGCTCCCCGAGGAGGACCTCCCGTACCTCGAGAACGGCACGCCGGTGGACATCGTGCTCAACCCGCTCGGCGTGCCCTCGCGAATGAACGTCGGGCAGATCCTCGAGACCCACCTCGGCTGGGCGGCGAAGAACGTGGGCCTGCGCCTCCAGGAGATGCTGGAGCGGAACTTCGGCCCCGATCCGCTGCGCAAGAAGCTCAAGAAGGTGTTCGAGGGCCCCGAGCACGGCGGTGCCGACCGGCTGCTCGAGCTCATCGACGAGCTGCCGGACAAGGAGCTGCCTCGCCTGGTGCAGAAGCTGAGGAGCGGCATCCACGTCGCCACGCCCGTGTTCGACGGCGCCAGCGAGACCGAGATGAGGGCGCTGCTGGGCGAGGGCTCCGCCACGATGCAGTCGATCCTGTTCGACGGCCGAACCGGCGAGCCGTTCGACCAGGACGTCACCGTGGGCGTCATGTACATGCTGAAGCTTCACCACCTCGTGGACGAGAAGATCCACGCTCGCTCCATCGGGCCTTACTCGCTCGTCACCCAGCAGCCGCTGGGCGGCAAGGCCCAGTTCGGCGGGCAGCGCCTCGGCGAGATGGAGGTCTGGGCGATGGAGGCCTACGGCGCGGCCTACTCGCTCCAGGAGTTCCTGACGGTGAAGTCCGACGACGTGGTCGGGCGCACCCGGATGTACGAGGCCATCGTCAAGGGCGAGAACACGCTGGAGTCCGGGCTGCCCGAGTCGTTCAACGTGCTCATCAAGGAGCTCCAGAGCCTCGCGCTCGACGTGGAGCTCCTGGAGTCGCCCGAGGCGCGCGCGGCGCGCGAGGCGGCCGAGCGCGACATGTCCGGGCCGCTGGGCGCTCCGCGCGGAGCCGCTGCCGACCGGAACGTCGGGTAGGGCAAGGCGAAGGACGAAAGGGACGGAACGTGAAGGACATCTTCAATTTCTTCGAGAAGCCCAAGGACCCGCTCTCGTTCTCGGCCATCCGCATCTCGCTGGCGAGCCCGGACAAGATCCGACAGTGGTCGCACGGCGAGGTGAAGAAGCCGGAGACCATCAACTACCGGACCTTCAAGCCGGAGCGGGACGGCCTCTTCTGCGCCAAGATCTTCGGCCCGGTGAAGGACTACGAGTGCAACTGCGGCAAGTACAAGCGCATGAAGCACCGGGGCGTGGTCTGCGAGAAGTGCGGCGTCGAGGTCATCCAGTCCAAGGTGCGCCGCGAGCGGCTGGGCCACATCACCCTGGCCACCCCGGTCGCGCACATCTGGTTCCTCAAGTCGCTGCCCTCGCGTATCGGCAACCTGCTCGACATCACGCTCAAGGACCTGGAGAAGGTCCTTTACTGTGAGTCGTACATCGTCATAGACCCCAAGGAGACTACCCTCCAGCGGGCCGAGCTGCTGTCCGAGGACCGCTACCACAAGGCCATGGAGGAGTTCGGCGAGGACGCCTTCCTGGCCGGCATGGGCGGTGAGGCGGTGCTGGAGCTCCTGCGCCGCGTCGGCCCGGCGGACGCCAAGCTGGGGGAGGGTGTGCACGGCCTCGCCGCGGAGCTGCGCGGCGAGATGAAGGAGGCCACCAGCGACGCCAAGCGGAAGAAGATCGCGAAGCGGCTCAAGGTGGTGGAGGCCTTCGTCGCCTCGGGCAACCGGCCCGAGTGGATGATGCTGGAGGTCATCCCGGTCATCCCGCCCGACTTGCGCCCGCTCGTGCCGCTCGACGGCGGCCGGTTCGCCACCTCGGACCTGAACGACCTCTACCGGCGCGTCATCAACCGCAACAACCGCCTGAAGCGGCTCCAGGAGTTGAACGCCCCCGACATCATCATCCGCAACGAGAAGCGCATGCTCCAGGAGTCGGTGGATGCCCTGTTCGACAACGGGCGCCGCGGCAAGACCATCACCGGCCCCAACAAGCGGCCCCTGAAGTCCCTGTCGGACATGCTGAAGGGCAAGCAGGGCCGGTTCCGTCAGAACCTGCTCGGCAAGCGCGTGGACTACTCCGGCCGCTCGGTGATCGTCGTCGGCCCGGAGCTGAAGCTCCACCAGTGCGGGCTGCCGAAGATCATGGCGCTCGAGCTGTTCAAGCCGTTCATCTACAACAAGCTCGAGGAGAAGGGCTACGTCACCACCATCAAGAGCGCCAAGAAGATGGTGGAGAAGGAGCGCCCCGAGGTCTGGGACATCCTCGACGAGGTGATCCGCGAGCATCCGGTGCTGCTCAACCGCGCCCCCACCCTCCACCGCCTTGGCATCCAGGCGTTCGAGCCGGTGCTCATCGAGGGCAAGGCCATCCAGCTCCACCCGCTGGTCTGCACCGCCTTCAACGCCGATTTCGACGGCGACCAGATGGCCGTGCACGTGCCGCTCTCCATCGAGGCGCAGATGGAGGCCCGCGTGCTCATGATGAGCACGAACAACATCCTCTCGCCCGCGCACGGCAAGCCGATCATCGTGCCGTCACAGGACATCGTGCTCGGCATCTACTACATGACCCGCGAGCGCGCCTTCGCCCGCGGCGAGGGCAAGGTGTTCGCCAGCCCGGACGAGGTCCGCTCGGCCTACGACCAGGGCGAGGTGGAGCTCCAGGCCAAGATCTGGGTCCGCATGGAGGGGAAGCGCGTCGAGACCACCGTCGGCCGCGTGCTGCTCTTCGACATCGTTCCGAAGCGGCTGTCCTTCGAGTCCGTCAACAAGGTGATGGACAAGAAGCAGCTGCAGAACCTCATCGACCTCACCTACCGGCTCTGCGGCGAGAAGGAGACCGTGCTCCTCGCCGACCGGGTCCGGTCCATGGGCTACGGCAACGCCACCCGGGCCGGCATCTCCATCGCCCTCGACAACATGATGATCCCGAAGAGGAAGCAGGAGCTCCTCGAAAGGGCGATGAAGGAGGTCGACGACATCCAGACCCAGTACACCGAGGGTCTCATCACCATCGGCGAGCGCTACAACAAGGTCATCGACATCTGGGCCCAGGTCACCGAGGAGGTGGCCCAGGAGATGATGGGCGACATCGGTCAGGAGACCGCGACCGGGACGGGCGCCGACGGCAAGAAGGAGGAGCGCCGCCAGCCGTCGTTCAACCCCATCTACATCATGGCCGACTCGGGAGCCCGCGGCTCGGCCCAGCAGATCCGGCAGCTGGCCGGCATGCGCGGCCTCATGGCCAAGCCCTCCGGAGAGATCATCGAGACGCCGATCACCGCCAACTTCCGCGAGGGCCTCAACGTCCTCCAGTACTTCATCTCCACGCACGGCGCCCGCAAGGGCCTCGCCGACACCGCGCTGAAGACCGCCAACTCCGGCTACCTGACGCGCCGGCTCGTGGACGTGGCCCAGGACGCCATCATCACCGAGTACGACTGCGGCGCCATGGACGGCATCACCCTGGGCGCTCTGGTGGAGGGCGGCGAGATCATCGAGCCGATGGGCGAGCGCATCCTCGGCCGCGTGGCCCTCGACGACATCCTCGATCCGTTCTCCAGCGCCGTGCTGGTGAAGGCCAACGAGGAGATCGACGAGTCGAAGGTCAAGCTCATCGAGAACGCCGGCATCGACCGGGTGAAGATCCGCTCGGTGCTCACCTGCCAGGCCCGCCGCGGCATCTGCGTGGAGTGCTACGGACGCGACCTGGCGCGCGGCCGCAAGGTCAACATCGGCGAGGCGGTCGGGGTCATCGCCGCCCAGTCCATCGGCGAGCCGGGTACCCAGCTCACGATGCGCACGTTCCACATCGGCGGCGCGGCCTCCCGGCGGGCGGAGCAGTCCACCCTCGAGAACCGCAACCCCGGCGTGGTGAAGCTCCAGAACGTGAGCGTCGCCAAGAAGAAGGACGGCACGCTCATCGTCATGAACCGCAACGGCGAGCTCATCGTCACCGACGAGCAGGGCCGCGAGCGCGAGCGGTACGGGCTCCAGTACGGCGCCAAGCTGCTGGTCCGCGAAGGTCAGAAGGCGGAGACCAACACCCTTCTGGCCGAGTGGGATCCGTACTCCATGCCGATCATCACCGAGGTGGCCGGCCGCGTGAAGTACGGCGACCTCATCGACGGCGTGACGATCAGCGAGCAGGTGGACGAGATCACCGGCCTCGCCCGCAAGGTCGTCATCGCCTCCAAGGATCCCGACGCGCGCCCGCGCATCTCGATCAAGGACGACGACGGCAAGACCCGGAAGCTCGCCAACTCCGAGGCCGACGCCCGCTACATGCTCCCCGAGGGCGCCAACCTGGTGGTGAACGACGGCGACGAGCTGGACGCCGGCGACGTGCTCGCGAAGATGCCGCGCGAGACGACGAAGACGAAGGACATCACCGGCGGTCTGCCCCGCGTCGCCGAGCTCTTCGAGGCGCGCAAGCCCAAGGAGCACGCGGTCATCTCGGAGATCGACGGCGTGGTGGCCTTCGGCAAGGACACCAAGGGCAAGCGCAAGGTCGTGATCACGCCCGAGGTGGACGGCAAGCTGCGACCCGACCTCGCCAAGGAGTACCTCATCGGCAAGGGCAAGCACATCTCGGTGCACACCGGCGATCGGGTCCGCGCGGGCGAGGCGCTCATGGACGGCGCCGCCAACCCGCACGACATCCTGCGCGTGCTCGGCGAGAAGGAGCTGGCCCGCTGGCTGGTGGACGAGGTGCAGGAGGTCTACCGGCTGCAGGGCGTGAAGATCAACGACAAGCACATCGAGACGATCGTCCGTCAGATGCTGAGGCGCGTGCGCATCGTGGACGTGGGCGACACGAGCTTCCTCGCCGACGAGCAGGTGGAGAAGTTCGTGTTCGAGGCGGAGAACGAGAAGGTGATGGCGCCGGGCGGCCGCCCGGCCCAGGGCGAGCCGTTGCTCCTCGGCATCACCAAGGCCTCGCTCTCGACCGAGTCGTTCATCTCGGCCTCGTCGTTCCAGGAGACGACCAAGGTGCTCACCGAGGCCGCCATCAGCGGCAAGGTGGATCACCTGCGTGGCCTCAAGGAGAACGTCATCATGGGCCGCCTCATCCCGGCGGGCACCGGGCTCCCGGCGTACAAGCACCTCGACATCGAGGTGGAGACGCCGGTCGATGCCGTCGAGGAGGCCGAGGAGGCGCTCGCGGTGGCAGGGGGCGAGGAGTAGGGGCCTCGGGGCGGTCCTCGAAGGGCACTGCGGGCCCGGCCGATGGACGGCCGGGCCCGTTCCATTTCACGGGCCGGCCCGGACGGGACGGTCACGGGGACCCGGCGATCCACTCCTTCGCGAGGGAGGGGAGCGGCCGGTTGTCAGGTCCCTCTTGGGTTGGGACGACACTTGATCGGAAGCAATTCCAGGCGCTTGCCTGTGTGTCCGTAGGGGGAGGTACGGATGGGGAATGTAGTTTCCGACATCGTGGTCATATTGGACGGGTCCCCGCTAGGCCCTGGCAGTCCAACCGGTAACCCTGGAGACCAAACCCCAGGAACCTGAGGAGAAATCGAGCAAGCTTGACTGGATGAGTCCATTTTAAGTAAAGTCACGTTACGTCACGTACACGGGGCAGTCCGATCCTGGGTTTCACGGGGGAAGAGACATCGTGTCGATTCGAACGACGGTTCAGCGAGGTAGCAAGGAGTTCGAGGAGCTCGCACCGTACCTGAAGGCGGTCCGCGACTTCCCGCCGCTCTCCCGCGACGAGGAGCACGCGCTTGCGGTGAAGGCCCGCCGGAACGACGTGCGGGCGAAGCAGAAGCTCGTCCGCCACAACCTCGCGTTCGTGGTGGCGATAGCCCGCAAGCAGCGCCGCGGAACCGTGCGGCTGGACGACCTCATCCAGGAGGGAAACGTCGGGCTCATGCGCGCGGTCGAGAAGTTCGACCCCGACGCAGGCACCCGGTTCTCGACCTACGCGGTGTGGTGGATCCGCGCCTACATCGGGAAGTACCTCAAGGAGGCGCGCTCCACGGTGCGCCCGCAGAGCGGCACCGTCGCGCAACCCGACCTCTCCCTCGACAGCTCGATCGACGAGGAGGGTGACGCCACGCACCTCGACCGGATCGAGGACGATGGCCCCGGGCCCGAGGACACCTACCTCCAGAGCGAGGGCGACCGCGAGGTCCGCGACGCGCTCGGCAAGGTCCGGAAGCGCATCGGCGAGCTCGGCTGGGACATCGTGCACAACCGGCTCGAGCAGGATCAGCCTCGGACCCTGGAGGAGATCGGCAAGCGCTGGGGCGTGTCGCGCGAGCGCGTCCGCCAGGTCGAGCTGAAGACGAAGCAGTTCCTCGAGCGCTACCTCGAGCCGGTCGAGCGCGACGCCGCCTGAAGCTCCGCGCGCGCGCAGCGAGCGGCCCCACGGCCCGCCCCGGTCCTCCGGAGCGGGCCGTGACGTTCCGGGGCCGGCCGCGTCGCGGACCCTCGGGCCGCGAGGTGGTCGCGAGATCGGGGAGAGCCCGTTCACCTTCGAGGATCCACGAGTCGGGTCCGGGCCTTCCGGTCCGAAGCGCCGAGCTCACCGGGCACGGGCGCTGCACTTCCGAACGGCTCCACCTCCACGGAGACCCGATATGCCACCCTCCAGCCTGCTGCGCCGGTCGCTGCCCGGCCGCCGCGTCGATGCCGCCACCCACGAGGCGCTGCTGCGGGCGCTCTCCCGCATCGAGAGGGCCGACGGCGACGCGCGCGCGCTCGTCGAGAAGGCGCGTGAGGAGGCCGACGCGGAGCGGGAGAGGGCCCGCGGCGAGGGGGCGGCGCGCGCTCGGGGAGAGGCCGCCGGCCTCCTCGCCTCGGCAGCGGCCGAACGCGATCGCATCCTCGCCGGCGCCGCCGGCGAGGTCGTCGCGCTCGCGCTGGAGGTGGCGAGGAAGGTGCTTGGCCGCGAGCTCGGCGAGCCGGGGACCGCGGCGCTCCCGGCGCTCGCGGGCCGGGCCCTCGCCGCGGCGCGCGACAGGCGCGCGGTCCGCGTGAGGCTCGCCCCGGCCGAGGCGGCGGAGGCTGGAACGTGGCTGCCGCCGGGCGTCGAGGTGGCCGCGGATCCGGCGCTCGCCCCGGGGGAATGCGTGGTCGAGACGCCGGGTGGGCGGATCGAGGCGGGCATCGACGCCCAGCTCGGCGAGCTCGCGAGGGCGCTGGGGCCGCCGGCGAGCGCGGAGGTGGCGCCTTGAGCGCCCACGTTCGCGAGGCGCTGGCGGCGGCGCGGGCGGCGATCGCGTCGGTCGAGCCGCTTCGCCCGCGCGGGCGGATCACCCGGGTGGCCGGTCACGCCCTCGAGGTCGAGGCCGCCGGGCTCCGCTGCGGGGACGCGGTGAGCATCGCCCGGGACGGCGAGCCCCTGCTCGCCGAGGTGGTGGCGCTGCGGGACGACCGTGCCGTCCTCGTGCCGCTCGGCGATCCAGCGGGGCTCGGGCTCCACGCGGAGGTCCTGCCGCTGGGAGGACGCCCCGCGCTCCGGGTAGGCGAAGCGCTCATGGGCCGCGTTCTCGACGGCCTGGGCCGGCCCATCGACGGGCCGCCGCCTCCCGGGCTCGTCCCATGGGACCTCGAACGGCCCGCCCCGCCGCCCCTCGCGCGCCCACGCATCCGCACCGTGCTCCCCACCGGCATCCGCGCGCTCGACGGCCTGCTCACGGTGGGCGTGGGGCAGCGAATCGGCCTCTTCGCGGCGGCGGGCGTGGGCAAGTCCACGCTGCTCGGCCAGATCGTGCGGAACGCTCGCGCGGACGTGGCGGTGGTGGGCCTGGTGGGCGAGCGGGGTCGCGAGGTGCGGGAGTTCGTGGACGAGGCGCTCGGCCGGGAGGGCCTCGCCCGGAGCGTCGTCATCGCCGCCACGAGCGACGCACCCGCCATGGTTCGCGCGAGGGCGTCGCACACCGCCACCGCCGTCGCCGAGTGGTTCGCCGAGCAGGGCCGCTCGGTGCTCCTCGTGGTGGACTCGCTCACCCGGCACGCTCGCGCCCTGCGCGAGGTGGCGCTCGCCGCGGGCGAGCCGCCCGCGCGCCAGGGCTTCCCGGCCAGCGTCTTCGGCGCTCTTCCGCGCCTGATCGAGCGCGCGGGGCCCCGGCCCCGCGGCGCCATCACCGCCGTCTACACGGTGCTCGTCGCGGGCAACGACCTCGATGAGCCGGTCTCGGACGAGGTGCGTAGCTTGCTCGACGGCCATGTCGTGCTCGACCGGCGGCTGGCCGATGCTGGCCGCTTCCCGGCGGTCGACCCGAACGCGAGCGTGTCGCGCCTCATGTCCTGGGTCGCCGGGCCCGGGCATCGCGCGGCCGCCGCCCGCCTGCGCGCGCTTCTCGCCGCCCATGAGCGCCAGCGCGATCTCCTGGCCCTGGGCGCGCACGTCCCGGGCGCGGATCCGGAGGTGGACGCCTACCTGGACCGGGCGTCCGCGATCGACGCCTTCCTCGCGCAGCCTGCGGGCGAGGCCGAGGCGTTCGACGAGACCGTACGAAGGCTGGAGGGCCTGGTCTCGTGAAGCGCTACCCGCTCGAGGCACTGCGGATCCTCCGCGAGCGGCGGGAGTCGATGGAGGCCGCCCGCCTCGCGGCCGACCTCCGCACGGAACGCGCCGCAGCGACCCGGCGCGTCGAGTGCGAGGTCACGCTCGCCCGGCTCGCCGCCCGGGCGGCCACGCCGTGGCTCGGGAGCGGGTCCGCCGGGGCGTGGCAGGAGGCTGCCCGCTTCGCAGCGAGATCCGGGGCGGAGGCGCTCCTGGCGAGGACGGCGCTCGCCGAGGCCGAGGCGAAAGCGGCGTGCGCCAGCGCCACAGCCCACGCGCGGCGGGCGCTCGTCGCCGGGGCAGCGCGGGAGCGGGGCGCGCTCGATCGCCACCGCGAAGCCTGGCGCGCCGCGCTCGGGAGGGAGCACGAGCGACGTGAGGAGGAGGAGCGCGACGACCGGGTGGCCTCCCGCGCCGGCTGGGCGGCGGGGTGAGGTCGCGTCAGCGCGCGCGGGACGGAGCCGACGCGGCCAGGTGGTGGCGAAGCCTCGCCAGGAGGTCGGCGTTCTCGAACGGCTTCCGGATGAACTCGTTGGCGCCGGCCTCGATGGAGCGGCGCGGGAGATCGAGGCCGGGCCTGGCCGAGACCACCAGGACCGGCCCGGCGTAGCCGGAGGCGCGCATGCGCCGGCAGAGCTCGAGCCCGTCCATACCCGGCATCGCCACGTCGAGCAGCACCGCCGCAGCGCCCTCCAACCCGGCGAGCGCTTCCTCGGGGCGGCGGGCCACCACCGGTGTCATGCCCTCCAGCTCGAGCAGCGTCGCGAGGAAGGTGCAGATCTGCAGGTCGTCGTCCACGAGCAGGACGCGCGGCCCCGGTGTC